>Ga0307983_1000880_pt1 | contig 14050 bp, 9 predicted proteins | sample OrgLakmetagen991_FD_201845 | JGI IMG/M metagenome (GOLD analysis project Ga0307983, IMG submission 201845) | Saline water microbial communities from Organic Lake, Antarctica - #991 | ecosystem: Environmental > Aquatic > Non-marine Saline and Alkaline > Saline | place: Antarctica: Organic Lake... | reverse complement strand
ACTGAGGTAGGAGATTATACTTCTGTTGTCAACTACTTATTGAGCGTTCAGGACCAAATGAATCATGCTTCTGATTCTATCCGCGTTCTTTATTTATTAGAATTAGGATCTGCCTCAGCAAATGCTCAAAATGAGGGAGAGGGTTTTAAATATTTACGAGATGCGACTTCATTAGCTGAAAAAACTCAAAATAAGCACCTTATTGATGGTGCAAGGATTCAAATGATAGAATTCTATAGAAAAGTAAGAGACTATGAAAGTGCACAAGCTCTAGTAAAAAAACTAGCAAATGATATACCGAAAGAAATAAAGTTACAATGTTCATTTTATCATAGAGCATCGGCAGTTTATAGTGAGTTGTATAATGCTAAAAATGGAACTATTCCAGAATATTTAGATACAGCATTGTATTATTCTTTTAAATCATTAGCTATATCTAAAAAACACAATTTGTACGATGCTCAATATATATCATATAGAGAATTGAGTGTCATATATACTTCCACTTCCTTTTTATATTCTCCGAGTACGTCAAAATTATATTTAGATAGTGCACTTGTAATTCTTAAAAATAAAGATGAATTAGAATATTATACTTTAATGAAGGCTAAGTCTCATTTGTTTCTGACTAATAAAGAATACGATTCGGCTATTACTTATGCCAAAAAATCTCTTCTTTATATTGAAAAAGTGAATAACTATCAGCTACAAATGGAATTATATTGGGTTCTCACACAAAGTTATTTAGGTTTAAATGACTCGCTGTTAGCCTATAAGTATATGATTAAAGAAGCACAAAGCAACATAAAGTATAAAGAAAATTTTGCTAAAAGCCAACTAGCTGAGCTCACAACTGCATATAAAGTTGAAGAAAAAGACAAATTAATTACAGAAAAGGAAAACGCATTAATACAAGCAAATAGAGATAGAAATTTTTTTATTTATATTGGAATTTTATTATTTGTTATCATCCTCTTAACCATAACTTTTTTCATCAAATCCGTCAGAAAAAATAAATTGTTAGCCAAACTTATGAAGGAGAATGATTTTTTGGTGGGAGAGTCTAATCATCGGATTAAAAATAATTTACAATTAATTATTTCCTTAATTGGAAGGGAGATTTACAAAGGAAAGAACGATGAAAAGACATTGGATGAAATCTCTGAAAAAATAAATTCCATTGCTACACTTCATAAACAATTGTACTTAGACAAATCAAAAGAAGAAATTGAAATAAAGAAATACATAGAAGAAATTCTTCAAAACTTTGAGACATACTTTATCAAAAACAACATCAAGTTAAGTACCAATTTAGTTCCTTTTTCATTAAGCATGGATAAGGCGGTATATTTAGGATTGTTGATTACGGAATTATTAACCAATTCCATTAAACACGCTTTCACTGACTCAGAAAACAATGAGATAAAAATTGAGATGGACTCCGAAAGTAGTGGGATAAGTTTTATTTTCAAAGACAATGGTAGAGGTCTAAATCAAAATCAAACTCCCGCATTAGTTAACCTTTTGGTGAAACAATTAAAATCGGTAGAGCATCCAACAAGCTCTATCGGATTTATGCTAAAAATAAAGTTCAAAAAATGAAAGTAGTGATTATTGAAGATGATTTAATTGTGGCGGATCATTTAACAATGATGTTGCAAAGACATGGAATAACTGTTTTAGGTGTTATTGACAATGCGGAGGACGCCATGCAAGAATGGACAGACGGTGCTGATTTGTACTTTGTGGACATTCGTTTAAGCGGCATAAAGACCGGGATAGATTTAGGTAAGGTATTGCATGCAAACAATCAAGCTTTTGTATATGTTACTGCAAACAATGAAATTTCGACGGTGAAAAAAGCAGCAGAAACATCTCCTTTTGGTTATATAACAAAGCCTTACAAAGAGAGTGACGTAGTAGCGCTCTTAGAACTGTTTAAAGTACAATTTGCCCGAGAATTTGAAGTAAATACTGACTTTGGTAAGAAACGAATTAAATTAACGGACATTTTATATCTTGAGGCAGACGGCTCTTACGTAAAGATTTTTACAAAGGAGAGGCTGTATACGGAAAGAGGAACTCTGACAGAAATAGAAGAGAGATACGACTCTTATTTCATAAGAGTACATCGTAGTTTTTTGGTGAACACAGATAAGATTGATGAGTATAACTCCAAAGAGGTATACGTAAACGGAAAAGCGATTCCAATAAGCAGAAGTTATAAAGATCTTTTGACAAAGTTGAAATAAACAAAACATTAGGCTTCTGCAAAAGCCTTTCAGAAAAACAACCTTAACGCCCAACTATTTTATTTTCAATTATCTAAAAAATTTAACACGCTTTTAACAAAAATACATGTATATACATGTATTTTTGCACCGTTATGAAACGTAAAGATTTTTTAAAACGAGCTTTTTGGGGAGGAGCGTTAACTGCGGTTAGTCCAGCTCTGGCATTTTCTAAATCAGAGAAAACCTCCACTTACGATAAATTAATGAACCGTGTAGGGTTTAATCACCTACCGAATAAAGAACTGAAAACAATGAAAACAGTATTGCACAAGTCCGCAACAAGAGGGCATGCTAACCACGGTTGGTTAGATTCACATCATTCGTTTAGCTTTGCCAATTACCACAATCCAGAACGGATGAATTTTGGGGTTTTACGGGTATTAAACGACGACCAAGTGGATAAAGGAATGGGGTTTGGAACGCACCCACACGACAACATGGAAATCATTTCTATTCCCTTGGAGGGTGACCTAGAGCATAAAGATAGCATGGGAAATACTACCGTGATTAAAAGCGGAGATGTTCAAGTTATGAGCGCAGGAACTGGTATTCGCCATTCGGAATACAACAAGAGTAAAGAGGAGCAGGTTAAGTTTTTACAAATTTGGCTTTTTCCAAGAGAGAAAAGTGTAACGCCTCGCTACGATCAAATTTCCATTAAAGACATTCAGAAAAAGAACGAGTTATACCAAATTCTTTCTCCCAATAAGGAGGATGCAGGCGTTTGGATTCACCAAGATGCTTGGTTTCACTTAGGAGAGTTCGATCAAAAAACAGCTTCGAACTACGAGGTGAAAAAACAAGGGAATGGAGTGTACTTTTTTGTATTAGAAGGGGCTGTAGAAATACAAGGAGAAACGCTAAACAAAAGAGACGGCTTTGGGGTTTGGGATACCAACACCATCGCTTTTACAGCAGAGAAAGACGTCAGATTGTTGGCCATGGAAGTACCAATGAATATTTAATTAAATAGATAAAGATGAGATTTATAGAAGATCAAAAGTGGAGATATGCGACAAAAAAGTTTGACGCAACTAAAAAAGTAAGCAACGAAGATTTAGAAAAGTTAAAAGAAGCAATCAATTTAGCAGCAACGTCATATGGCTTGCAACTGTTTAAAGTTCTAATTGTAGAAAATAAGTTGAAGCGAGACTTGTTACAACCGGCATCTTGGGGTCAATCGCAAGTAACAGAAGCATCGCACTTAATGGTGTTCTGTAATTTTAACGAGGTCACAGAAGCGCACTTGAATCATTATGCTTCTCTTAAGGCAACTGCGAATGATATACCTGTTGAGAACCTAAAGGGTTACATGGATTTTATTCAAAACACCTTGTCAACCAGAACGCCAGATGAGATAAATAATTGGACTGCGAAACAAGCATATATTGCCTTGTCGAATGTTATTAGTGCAGCTGCAGAACTGAAGATAGATACCTGTCCAATGGAAGGTTTTGATGCAGCGAAATACGATGAGATTTTAGGGCTTACTGAAAAAGGCTTGACGGCTGCTGTGGTTTGCCCAATTGGGTACAGAGCAGAAGAAGATGACACGCAACACGCCCCTAAAGTTAGAAAATCAGTTGAGGATTTATTTGAGGTGGTATAGTAAACGAGCAACACAGAAAAAACCTCCAAGTTCAGTTTGAGCTTGGAGGTTTTTTCGTTTATACCAAATGTATTTATTTTTTGGTCTAATCTACATTGGTAAATGCCGTAACTACAAAATACTAGTCCAAAACATTGGACTAAATATTTTGTGTAAACGGTATTACGTGGCACTTGCATCCTAAAAATCACTTCCCGCTCATCCTACTTTTCTTGTGAAATACAGCCTATATACCTAACTTGCTGTCATGTCTGGAGGAGGAGGTGGTTCGGTATTAGCAATGATTCAAATGTTGAGGAACAATAAAAACCTCCTCAACAAAAGAACCTCCTATTTTAAAATTAAACGAAATTATACAAGTGCAAAAAAGTTAGGTACAACACCATTGACATCTCTTGAAAACAGGAAACCTGTTTCGAAGGAAGAACTCCAAGCGATTCGTAAAAAAATAAAATCTGGAAAACGTAAAAATTTGCTTTTGATTTCTTTATTGTCCGGGTTTTGTTTGTTCTTGGTAGTGCTGGGGTTTCAATCTGTTTTGTCTACAACAAGCACCCATCCAATATATAAGAACCAAATAGAAACGGTTTTTTATTCTAAATTAAAACCACAACCGTTTCGAGACCACATGAAGTCGGGTCTCATGAAGTTAGAAGACAAAGACTATTTTATGGCGGCCGGCAGCTTTAAGCGAGCGCTGAAACATGAACCTGGCAATTTGATGGCGGAATATTACTTAACAAAATCTTACTGCCTTTTATGTTACCAAAGAAACCAAGCTTGTGCAGAAGCAAAGGCAATGGTCTTGGCCAATAAACGTTTGTTTCCAAGAGATTACAAATTTCAATATTTAGATAAAACGTACTTGAAATAGTAGGGTTGTTATCGTGGCCATTTCCCGCTTATACAATTTTGCTTGAGAGGAGTTCTATTTATTTTTACTTTAGATGGAAACTAACTTAAGAAAACCATGAATCAAGAACTGAGATTTACCTGCCCAAAGTGCAGTAACGTAACCTATAACAAAGGAGAAATAAGAACAACCGGAGGAATTTTGAGCAAAATTTTTGACGTTCAGAATAAGAAATTCTCTTACGTATCTTGCGAAAGATGCACCTACACCGAGTTCTATAAATCTAAAAGCAGTGCTCTAGGTAACGTTTTTGACTTCTTTACAGGATAATAAATCCCTCCAACCAAACCCAAAAGGCTGTGCAGTAAAAAGGCACGGTCTTTTTTTGTGCCTATAATAATTGGGGAATAGTAAAATGGACGGGGTATTATTTTCCTCTTTTTAAGGGTATTTTTGCTGCAATGAACGCCGCCATCTACTATTTGAGCTTACCATTTATCTATGCCATTTCGGTTCTGCCATTTTCGGTACTGTACCGACTTTCTGATTTTTTATTTGTGCTGCTTTACCATGTTTTTGGTTACCGAAAAAAAGTAGTTTTTCAGAATTTAAAAAATTCATTTCCTGAAAAGTCAAAAGAAGAATTATTGACCATTCAACGGAAATTTTACCGGTACTTCTGTGATTTAGTATTGGAGACATTAAAAAGCATTACCATCTCAAAATCGGCATTAGCCAAAAGAGTAAAATTTACGGGAACGGAAATTTTTGAAGAATACCACAAGCAAAACCAAAGTGTAATTATTGCCATGGGGCATTTTGGTAACTGGGAATTAGGAGGAGCAAGGTTTGCCATCGAGCCTTTTCATCAATTGTTTGTGATTTACCACCCGCTACAAAACAAGTATTTTAATGGATTGGTTTACCGCATGCGAACAAGGTTGGGCAACGGTTTGTATGCGATGAAGGATTCCTTGAGAGGAATTATCGGGGATCGAGACAAACTGACGGCAACAGCCTTTATTGCCGATCAAACTCCTTCTCCCAAGGGCGCTCATTGGATGCAATTTTTAAATCAGGATACACCAGTATTTACCGGAACTGGTAAAATTTCAAAAAAAATGAAATATCCTGTGGTGTACATTGGAATTCATCGACTAAAAAGAGGGCAATATGAAATGCGCGCAGAAAAGTTGGTTACCAACCCTGGTGAGCAAGAAGAAACGCACATTATTGAAGCATTTACAAAACGATTAGAGCAGGACATTGTTAAACAACCAGAAATATGGTTGTGGACGCACCGACGATGGAAGCACAAAAGACCTTAAATTTATAACAACATGTTGAACGGAAAGGAATTAATTTTAGCAACCAGACCATATGCTAACGAAGATCGATCAAAAAGTTGGTTGTACACTTGGACGACTTTATTGCTATTAGTCGCCGCATTTTTGGGTGCAGTCTATCCTTTTCATTGGGCCATTCGTTCTGTTTTTTGTGTTTTGGAAGCACTGCTATTGGCAAGAATGTTTGTCATTTACCACGATTACCTGCATTTAGCTATCCTACGGAAGTCAATTATGGCCAACTTGATTTTTACCTTTTTTGGATTCTACATGCTCACTCCTCGTAGCATTTGGAAACGTTCACACGATCACCACCACAAGCACAACTCAAAATTATTTACCTCTAGCATTGGCTCTTTTCCAATTGTTACTAAAGAGAAATTTCGTAAAATGTCGCGGAAAGAGCGGTTGAATTACCTCTTTATTCGCCACCCCTTAACCATTGCATTCGGATACATTTTTGCTTTCACATGGGGCATGTCTATTCTTTCCTTACTAAGAAGCCCAACTCGGCATTGGGATTCACTTCTAGCACTTATTTTTCATTTTGGTTTAGCAGTAGTTATTTTTCTAAACTTTGGTTTAGCAGCTATGCTTTTCGGCCTTATTTTGCCGGTTACCCTCGCTCACGGATTGGGGTCTTACTTGTTCTATGTGCAACATAATTTCCCCGAAGCTACTTTTGAAGAGAAGGAAGGTTGGACTTATATTGGAGCGGCTATGAATTCCACTAGTTTTCTAAAGATGAGTAGAGTAATGCACTGGTTTACAGCAAATATTGGGTATCATCACATTCACCATGCTAATGCAAAAATCCCTTTTTACCGTTTGCCTGAAGTGTACAAAGCTTTCCCAGAATTTCAGAATCCTAAAACATCTTCCCTCATGCCAAAAGACATTTACAAGTGTTTGCAATTGAAAGTTTGGGATCCAGAATTACGACGAATGTTGACAGGAAGCGAAATTCGTGTTTAGCCAATTGATTTATAGGTGTTTCACAAAGAGGTGGAAATGTCTTTTCAACAACAAATAAATCTGGTTTAACTTACCTATATTGCAATCTACTCCTTTGCAATTGCCAAAAATGAATAAACTTTCAAAAACTGCTATTCTTCTTTTTAACCAATCGGAGAAGCAAAAGGCAAGTTTGCGAAAAATGGCACCTAAGATTAGCGAGCAGAGGTTGAAGAGTTTAATCGCGCAACTCAACTGCAATGCTAAAAAAGTTTGTAGGAAATCAGGTTTGCCGGTCTTTCAAGTAGACGCTAACGGTCAAGAAAATTTTGGAGCACAATTATTTCAGGCCTACCAACGCTTATTTCAGCAGGGTTTTGATTCGGTTATCGGAATAAGCAATGATTGTCCAAGTTTTGAAGCTCTAGATGTAGAAAAGGCAGCCCATGCCTTTCAGCACAATAATTTGGTGTTAGGACCTGCAAAGGATGGAGGACTTTACCTCCTTGGCATTCAAAAAAATTCTATTTCAGAGGCAGAATTTCTAGCCCTTCCTTGGCAGTCAGGGGAACTTCACACCGGTTTTCAGCAACTTGCAGTTCAGCATAATTGGTCTGTTAAAGAATTGCAATCTAAGGCGGATATGGATACGGTAAAGGAATTTCAAATTGCCTTTCAATCGCATTTTCACTTTCTAATAGCCTTTCAAAATCAACTGTTCTCTTTTAGTGAGCAGATCACCAACATTTTTCAAACCGAGTTAAATTTAGTTGTAAGACGCACCCGCTCACTCCGTGCTCCGCCATTGGTATAGTTTTCTTTAACAGCTTCGTGCTGCATTCCCTATACCTACTTACAACTTATTTATGCAAAAAATACTGCTATTGCTAGCAACAGCTTGCTGTTTTCTAGTGTCAAATGCACAACAAAAAGTTTCTGGCACCGTGCTAGATTTAAGCAATACTCCTATTCCCGGGGCTACCGTTTCAGAAAAAGGAACCTGGAACGGAACCACTACTAACTTAAATGGAACGTTTAGTCTTAATGTAGAAAGTGACACTTCTACGCTGATTATTTCCTTCTTGGGTTTTCAAGCGCAAGAAATAAACGCGAATTCTAGCGGATTAAACTCCATCGTTCTTCTCGAAAGTGTGAATGAGATAGACGAAATTATAGTAACGGCCCTTGGAGTGGAAAGAGATAAAAAGAATCTTGGTTATGCTATTCAAAAAATTGATAGCAAAGAGCTTACCGAAGTAAAGGCGGTAAACTTTGTAGATAATTTAGCGGCTAAAGTGGCAGGGGTAACCGTTTCGCAAGGGGCGACCGGTGTTGGGTCTACTTCTAAAATCACCATTCGGGGTGAATCGTCCTTTACCAACAACAACCCACTTTTTGTGGTGGACGGAACGCCCATTAATAACAATACTATTGTTCCTTTTACGACAGATGCAGCTGCGGGATTTCAAGAAATTGATTTTGGAAACGGTGCCATGGAAGTAAACCCTGACGATGTAGAGTCCGTTTCTGTGCTCAAAGGTCCTTCTGCGGCGGCGTTGTATGGCACCAGAGCAGCGAATGGTGTAATTCTTATTACAACGAAAAGTGGCAAAGGAAAAAAAGGGATTGGGGTGAGTTTCAATTCTACTAATACCGTGGAAACAGCATTCCGTTTGCCACAATTTCAAAATACGTATGGTCAAGGAAATTCTGGAGAATTCGAGTTTGTAGATGGATTGGGCGGAGGAACAAACGATAACATCTCCTACTCTTGGGGCCCAAGAACGGATGGAAGGCTAATTCCACAATTTACAAGCCCCACCGGAGGAGTGAGAGGCGGCGATGTTGCGGTTCACGGTGGCTCGCCCATTTCGGCAACTCCATTTTTATCCTATGCAGATAATTTAAAAGATTTTTATAAAGTGGGTAACACGCACAGCAATAATTTGGTAATTACCAATGCTTTTGATGGAGGAGACATGCGTTTGTCCTACACCGACTTGCGGAGTAACTCCATTATTCCGGGGGTGAATTTAGATCGTAAAAACCTTTCAGCCAGACTGAAAATAAATGCGACGGATCGATTAAAAGTGAGTTCGTCCATTAATTACGTGAACTCTCAAAGTGACAATCGCCCTTCAAATGGTTACGGTTCGGAGAATGTGAACTATTCCTTAGTTGCTTGGGGTCCTAGATCCTTAGATATTGCAGCGCTAAAAAACTATTGGCAACCGGGATTAGAAGACGTGCAACAGTATAGTTTCAACTACACCTTTTTCGACAACCCTTACTTCATTCTAAAGGAAAATACCAATTCATTTAACCGCGATAGAATTTTTGGGAACGTAATGGCAAGCTTTCAATTGGATGAGTTTTGGTCACTTTCGTTAAGAAGCGGAATGGATTATTCCACAGAACTCCGAAAATTTAAAAGAGCTTTTAGCACCAATCGTTTCCAACAAGGAGCATATGCAGAGCACCAAGTTGGGTTTAGAGAAAATAACACGGACTTGTTAGTGAATTACAACCGAAAATTGGGAAGAATTACATTTGACTTTTCGGCAGGAGTAAATCGATTAGACCAACAAGCCAGCACGGTGCAAACACAAACAACCCAACTAGCGCAACCCGGTGTTTACAGTTTAACCAATGCTGCTTCGCCCTTGCAGGTTTTTCAAGTGGACGGTAAAAAGCGAATTAACTCGGCTTATGGTGTCGCAAAGTTTGGATATGAGAACTATTTATTTGTGGATGTAACGGCACGAAACGATTGGTCTAGCGCATTGGCAACCATTAGTTCTTCTGAAAATACATCGTTTTTCTATCCTTCTGCATCCTTAAGTTTTGTAGCTTCCAATCGGTTTAGTTTGCCGGAAAGAATTTCCTTCCTAAAGTTTAGAGCAAATGTTGCGCAAGTGGGGAACGACACAGACCCCTATCAAACGCAAGGTGTTTTTAACGCCCAAACTCCGGTATACGGGCAACCAACCGTAAGTGAGCAAAGCACCATTCCAAATCAAAACTTACAACCGGAACAAACCAACTCGTTTGAAACTGGATTCGACTTTAGAATGTTTAACGATCGTTTGATTGTTGATTTTACCTACTACAATGCGCTTACGAAGAATCAAATTATTTCATTACCTGTTTCGGTTACCTCTGGTTATTCCCAGCAGGTGATAAATGGAGGAGAAGTACGGTCTCAAGGAATTGAAATAATTCTGCAAAGTAAACTCCTTAAAAAGAAGAATTTCGAATGGACTTCTACCTTTAATTTTAGTAGAAATGTAGCAACGGTGGAGTCCTTGCCTCAGAGCGATGGACGTTTGACCCTAGGTTATTCGGGAGTGTATGACAATACCAACCAACGGGTCTGGTTTCAAGTGGAAGAAGGAGGACGAGTGGGAGACATGTATGGAACTGGTTACCAAAAAACGGCAGAGGGTCAGTTTGTTGTAGACGACCAAGGGAATTTTTTAGCTGACAATGACTTGCAGAGGTTGGGAAACTACAACCCAGACTTTATTCTAGGAATTAGCAACCGCTTTCAATACAAAAGGTGGGATGCGAACGTGCTTTTAGATTGGAGACAAGGAGGCGTTTTGGTTTCAAGAACGCAAGCCTTAGCAGGAGTTGGAGGTCAGTTAGAAGAAACTGGGAATCGACCTGAGGGGGGAATTATTGTAGACGGAGTAGTCAATCAAGGAACGGCGAACAACCCGGTGTACGTTCCCAATACCACAGCAATTTCTGCGGAAAGTTACTACCGACAATTTTACGACAGAAACCATGAAGAAAATAACACGGTTAACGCTAGTTATTTAAAAATAAGAGAAGTAGCGTTTGGTTACACTTTTCCTGCAGATAAAAATACAGGTATATGGAAAAATATAGAGACGCTTAAAATTTCGTTAATTGGTCGCAATTTGTTTGCATTTAGTGAAGTAACTCATTTTGATCCAGAACAAATTGCCGTTCAAGGCCAACAGTTTGTGAGTGGAGTGGAAGATATGTCTTACGCCACCTCAAGAAGCATTGGTCTAAAATTGGGTGTTAATTTTTAAAATAGAAAACATGAAATTAGTTAAATACGTTGCCTTTTTAGGAATTCTAGCAGTTGCGCTTGTTGGGTGTAAAAAGGACTTTGAAGAAATAAACACCAATCCGAATGCTCCGGTAGAAGCGCAACCAAGTTTGATTTTACGACAAGTAATTTACAATACCGGAGAAGAAATGAGCTACGAAGGGTTTGTTGCTGGAAACTTGTTAAGCCAGCACTTTACCATGGTAGATTTTAACCTTTTTGATCGTCACAATTTAGCCCAACCACAATTGGGCGGAAATCCTTGGCCAATTTTATATCAAAACTTGCGCGACAATGAAATCCTGCTCAATAAGTCTCGGACTTCGGCTGCTTTTGAAGTGTATGAAGGCCCTGCCCTTATTTTTAAAGCCTACTTAGCTGGCATGCTCACCGACATTTACGGAGACGTTCCCTACTTTGATGCATTTAATGGCAAGGCTGGTACCACCGCGCCTAAATACGATTCGCAAATGTCTATTTACACAGCAGAAGGTGGAATTTTAGATGCATTAAAGATGGGAGTGGAAAAAGTGGCTAACTACAACGGATCTTTCACCTTGCAAGGAGATGTTTTATACCAAGGAAACTTGGGCGCTTGGGAGAAGTTTGGAAATTCATTGCGCTTGAAGTACCTCTTACGGTCTTCTTCAAAATTAGCAAACGAGGCAGAACTCCAATCGATAGTAGACGGTTCCAATTACCTCAATAGCAATGCAGAAAATGCGGTGTTTAACTTCTCTAACGGGCAACCGAATAATTTTAGAATGGCAAATTTGCGGGACGGGGATTTTAACCTTTACGTGATGTCGCAAACCTCTGAAGAGTTATTCACGAAGTACAACGACCCTAGGAATGAGTTATTTTTTAGACCGATTTCGAATAGCCCAACGGGAGCGATAATCTATGAAGGATTACTCAACGGGCCAGATGCATCTTCTACTTCCATTTCCATTGCAGACTATTCCCTGCCGGGAACTATTTTTAGAGAAGAAACAGGCAGGTTAGATGCCAACTACATGACGGCTTGGGAAACAAACTTTTTATTGGCTGAAGCAGCAGAAAAAGGAATGATTAGTGGTTCTGCGAAAGCATTTTACGACTTAGCAGTGCAGCAGGCGTTTGATTATTGGGAAGTGCAAATGCCGCCAAACTATTTATCTAGAACACCGGCAGCCTATGGAGTTGATCCTTTACAGCAAATTGCTGAGCAAAAATGGTTAGCAAATAGCATCAACGGATATGAAAGTTGGATTGAATACCGAAGAACGGGTTTTCCTGTTTTAAAAACGGTTTCCGCCAGTTTGAACGGAGATTTGATTCCTTCGCGAATGCCTTATCCAACAAGTGAACAGGCTTTGAATGCGGATAATTATAATGTTGCAGCAGGGAATTATGGAGGTAATAGTGTGAATGCTAAAATGTGGTGGGCCGATTAGCCGTATGCTAATCGGAGACTAAAGATGAAGGATAAAAGTTAAAAGAGATTGCTTGATAGTTTTTGTGTTTAAGTAGAGACTTTGAGAAGGCAAAAGAAAATTGAACGTTTGGTCTTAGTAACCCTAGAGTTGTCACACTGAGCTCCGATAGCTATCGGAGTTGAAGTGCTACAACTCTCTGTTTATCAATTGTAATTGGAATAAATAATAAGAGAAAATTAAAATGAAAGCAAATCAAAAAACCTTTTATCCTCCTTCTTTCATCTCAAACTAAAATGAACGAAGTCGAAACATACCAATGGATTTTAGTTCTCCTTTTTGGAGTGCTTCTTTTCGTGTCTTCCCCTTTGGCAAAAAACAAGGAAATCTTCTTCAGAGCAAGTTCCAAATCTGGGAAAACGCCCAATTTTTGGTTGTTGACGTCCAGCTTGATTATTTCGTGGATTTTCGCCAAATCCATAACTAATGCAGCTAACTTGGGGTTGAGTTTTGGAATGGTTGGTGGAGTTGCTTATGCCACTTACTACCTTTCGTTTTTGGTAGCGGGGTTTGTCATTTATTACTTGCGCACAAAAGGCGGCTTTCAAAGTATTCATCAGTTTTTGCGCACCAGATTTGGCTCCAACGCCATTCGGTTATTTTCGTTACTCATTGCTTTCAGAATGTTTAACGAAGTGTGGTCGAACACCATGGTAATTGGAACGTATTTTGGACAGGCAGGGAGTGGGCAATACATTTCTGCAATATTGGTATTTACGGGCATCACCTTAGCTTACGCCTTGAAAGGGGGATTGAGAAGTTCGCTCATCACCGACGCCATTCAAATGGTACTTTTTGGTGTGTTGTTGTTTGTTATTTTAGGCATTATACTGCCCAGTTCTGAAGCTTCAATTCCCGATTATGTTAGCTCCGGAGAGTGGTCTTTAATCGGTGGGGTAGATTTGCTATTGGTGGCTTTGCTGCAAGCCTTCTCCTATCCTTTTCACGATCCTGTAATGACGGATCGTGGGTTCATCGCTTCTCCAAAAGTCACCTTAAAGAGCTTTGTTTGGGCAGCCCTAATTGGGGGAATGTGTATCGTGCTTTTTTCAGGCATCGGAATTTATGCTCGTTTTCAAGGTATGGAAGGTCAAGCTGCCGTAGAGGTAAGTAAATCGTTTGGAGTTGCACTCATGTTGTTAATGAACTTTATCATGATTACCTCCGCGTCCTCCACATTAGACTCTGCTTTTGCTTCTTTTTCCAAGCTTGTGGCAGTGGATTTAAATTTTGGGAAAGAGTTCAATATTAGTTTATCCAAAGGACGATGGGCGATGGTTGTGTTAACCATTTTAGGAACCATTCCCATTTTTTTAGGACCCGAAATACTTTCTGCAACTACTATTTCAGGCACCATGGTTATTGGTTTGGCTCCTGTGTTTGTGTTTTGGAATAGAAATGTTCCTACTAGCTCATTCTTTTTTTCTGTTATTGG
>Ga0307983_1000878_pt1 | contig 14081 bp, 12 predicted proteins | sample OrgLakmetagen991_FD_201845 | JGI IMG/M metagenome (GOLD analysis project Ga0307983, IMG submission 201845) | Saline water microbial communities from Organic Lake, Antarctica - #991 | ecosystem: Environmental > Aquatic > Non-marine Saline and Alkaline > Saline | place: Antarctica: Organic Lake... | reverse complement strand
CGATCAAAGGGTGCACTTCGTAAGCAACCCCAAGTTTGGAAAGGGCTTCTCTAGACAGGGTCCAGAGGCTGGCCCTGGGGACAATGTTACCCGAGGCTGTTTTCCTGGTTTTTGCGTAGACCCCCCTTCCGATGCGATAAAGCGATCCTGCTTGAACCATGTGGGCAAGGGCGACATCGACCCTCGCGCTGGAGCCGAATCGCAACATATCTTGGCGCAACACAACATCGGAATGCTGTCTGGCTACAGAGCGTTTGATTTGTTACTGAATCGAGTTCATAGCTACAAACTTCGATCAAAATGAATAACTAAACAAGGTCTAAATCGCTTGTCAAGTCAACAATTTACTTTGCAGTTTGCTATTGGTTTGTGGTTGGAAGAGTTGATTTGAGAAATAGCACTACTTCGGAAATTTAGGAATGCCACCCTTATCTCCCTTGGCGTTTCTAGAGGCTAAGGACCACTTCCTCCAACCAGCCCAGGGAGAACTCGACATCCCCGAAACCTGGGGGCGGTCAGACCGCAGCGCCTTAGGCGCGCAGCGAGAGCTACTCTTTGGGGCTTTCTGGTTTGCTTTTGGTCTTTTTTTCGGCCTGGGTTGTCTGCGCCGTCTCCATCTCGTCTTCGACGATTGCGTCAGCCTGAGCAACGCTGTCGGGCGACGCCAACTTATCGCCGTCAATGATCGCGTCTAATAATGTGCGCTGTGAGATTCCGTCTCCGGTCTGCACTGCCCTTTTTCGCAGGCGCTCAAGAGCTGCACGAAGTGGTTTTGCGGGCGCGCGAAGCAAGGGTTCTTCTACCTCGAGCCCATAAAAATCACCAATGTGGTCGACAAATTGGGCACGTTGCGCCCTGTCATAGGCGCGACGTTCGCGGCTGAAGGCAGTCACCGTGGCAGCACATATCATTAGCATCACGACGCTGAATGGCAGGGCGGAAAGGATCGCCGCGGTCTGCAGGGTTTGCAGCCCACCGGTGATTAGAAGCGCGATTGCTAAGAATGAGGCCAGCAGCGCGAAGAAGATGCGGATGCGCTTGGGCGGTTCTGTCGAGCCACCGGTTGCAATCATCGACATAACCAGCGCTCCCGAATCAGCGGAGGTGACAAAGAAGATACCAATCAGCAGGATTACGCCAAAGGTGAGAGCGGTACCCGCCGGAAGCCCAGCGATTAGATCAAACAGAGCCGAGTCAGCATCCACCGATCCGTCGGAATTAATCAAACCGCCCTCGCCGTAAAGCTCACGGTAGATAGCGTTTCCACCGAGCACGCTGAACCAGAGGAAGGTGAGCACGGTGGGAACAAGCATCACGCCGCCGACAAACTCACGCACGGTGCGGCCCTTGGACACGCGTGCAATGAAGACACCTACAAACGGTGCCCAAGACATCCACCAACCCCAATAAAAAGTAGTCCAGCTTGCTTGCCACTGCTCGCCGGCTTCGCCCGCGTAGGCGCTCACAGTGAAGCTGAGCCCAATAAAGTTCTGCAGGTAGTTGCCCATCGATTGAACAAATTCACGGAACAGAAACGCTGTCGGACCAACAATCAACAGAAATACCAACAGCACCGCGGCGAGAAGCAGGTTGGTGGTCGAGAGCCATTTCATACCGCGGCCAATGCCCGAAATTAGAGACAGGATGGTGAACGCAACGACCACGACGATGACCGCAATTTGCGTGGTGAGGTTTGCCTCGGCAACACCGGCTTTTTCAAGTCCGGCGGAGATTTGGAGTACGCCGAGACCGAGCGAGGTGGCAACCCCGAAAACGGTACCGACAAGAGCGATGACGTCGATGAGGTTGCCCCAGCCGCCACGGATGCGCTCGCCAAGTAGCGGCTCAAGCGTCCAGCGGATAGAGACAGGTCGACCACGACGGTGGATTGCGTAAGCCAGCGCGAGACCAACAACCACGTAGATGGCCCACGCGTGCACTCCCCAGTGCAGGAAGGTTTGGCTCATCGCTCTCTGGGCTAGCTCAATCTCAGTGCCGGTGACACCCGGTCGAGGGTTTGCGAAGTGGCTGAGCGGTTCGGCGACACCGTAGAACACCAGGCCGATGCCCATACCTGCGGCAAAAAGGAAGGATATCCACGAGATCATTGAGAACTCGGGTTTGTCATCATCCTTGCCCAGTTTTATGTCACCGAAGCGGCTAAACCCTAGCCACAGCGCGAACGCTACAAAGAATGCAGTGATCAGCACGTAGTACCAGCTGAAGGAGCTTATGACGCTCGACTGCAAAGTGGTGAACACGGTATTCGCAATTTTCGGAGCGATCATCGAGGACGCGGTGATCGCAATGATTAGCCCAGCAGCGGGCCAAAACACCCAGGGTGCTAGCGAAGGCGTTGCCTTGGGCTGCTCCGGCGCCTTTGGCGCAGATTCAGGGGTAGATCCTGTGCTCACTTTGATCTCCCATCGCCTGCATCTGAGACTCATATCCAAGCTGTTCTAGCTTCAAGCATACGTTCACTAGGCGGTTCACTGGCATTCGAGCAACTGGAGCGATGGCCATGCCTATTTCGACGGCGCAAAGTATGTAATCTTTGCGCTTAGTTTTATCAACCAAGATCAATCTCACAGCAATCGAGCCCACCTCTTCCCGCAGCGCATGTTGTTCCAAGCGGGAACAAGAACTTTAGGATTTGAAATTGAAGCAGTTCTTGGCCAAAACTGAATCCATGGATAACTCAATAACGAGCTATTTGCCATTGATCTAGTCGGAGCCACTGCTTACGCTTTTAGTTAGCACCGGTACTAGCCTGCGTTAGTAAACCCAGTGGCTCTCCGGACGGTGAAATGCTGGGTTTTATGTTTTTTGAGCGTGATGGACCCTGTCTGTGAAGAGCCGCATAGTCTGCTCCTAGCCATTGCTTAGCAAAAATCCCGGAGTTAATGTGAGGTCATCGTGGCACTTGGCTACGGGCCAGAGGAGGGATACCGATGAAGACACTTGCGGCTGTTGCCGCCTCTAAGGGCGAGCCACTAAAAATGCGCGAACTAACTCTTGATGAAACCCGATCCGATGAAGTCCGAGTCAAACTTGTGGCTACCGTGGTTTGTCACACCGACGCCATCGTGCGCGATCAAATTTACCCAATCCCACTTCCGATAGTTTTGGGGCACGAAGGTGCAGGAGTTGTAGAAGCGATAGGCGATGGAGTCACCAGCGTTGAGGTTGGCGACCACGTGGTGTTGAGTTTTTCAAGTTGCGGAGTTTGCTCTTCCTGTGTCTCCGGACACCCGGCTTACTGCGTTGATTTTGGCGCTCTGGCTATGGGCGGCGCACGCTCTGATGGATCAACTGCATTTATGTCTGAGGACGGATCTGCGGTTTCTTCGCATTTCTTTGGACAGTCTTCTTTTGCAACGGTGACCAACGTCTATGAGCGCAGTGTTGTAAAGATTTCAAAGGATGTCCCGCTTGAAATCATGGGCCCACTCGGTTGTGGCATCCAGACTGGCGCTGGAGCAGTCTTGAACGTGCTCAAGCCAGAAGCTGGCAGCAGCATCGTCATCTTTGGGACCGGTGCAGTCGGCATGTCAGCCCTGTTGGCGTCCGTGCTCGCAAATTGCACCACCATCATCGCTGTTGACATTGTTGACAGCAGGCTTAAAAGAGCCAAAGAACTCGGAGCCACCCTCACCATCAACAGCAAAAACGAAGATGCAGTGGCGAAGATTAGAGAGATCACTGGCGCTGGTGCAAACTACGCCCTTGACACCACCGGTAACGCTGGGGTGTTTGCTCAGATGACAAAGGCTCTTGCAATTCTGGGCCACGGTGCCCTCGTAGGCGCCGCAGCGCCAGGAACGGAGTCACCGTTTGACATCGGCAACTTGCTGCTGACTGGAATTAACATCAGCATGGTTATCGAGGGTGACGCTGTTCCACAAGCTTTCATCCCCAAGCTGATCTCGCTCTATGAAGCCGGGCTGTTCCCATTCGATAAGTTGGTGAAGAAGTACGAGTTTGCCGACATCAACACCGCTTTTTCCGACAGTGAAGCCGGTACGACGCTCAAGCCAGTAGTGGTGTTCTAGGCATAAACCTTTTTCACAAAACAAAAGTAGTAGTTGAAAACCATCCAGCCCCGAAACCAGCAGGGCTGGCTGGTTTTTAGATTAAGCCTGTTGGTTGGTCCGTATACTTTGCAGCACTGTGGTCCGCAGCTATCCAGATGTTTCCAGATAACCGATAGAACACAAGGTACGTCAAACCTGGTTCTCGTTAGCGATGCAGATTCAGTGAGCAACTGCCAAAGATACTATGTGAGTCGGTCTCTTCGAAGTCGGACTCAGGTCCAGTTCGGACTGATTTGTTGATCTGTTGATATTTTGCGGGTCATGCATCTGTTGGCTCTGACCCTTAGCCGCACGGGAATCCGATTTCTTTACCAAATAAAAGCCGCAGTATAAAAAACCCGACCCCAGTCAAACCCAGGGCCGGGTTGATTTTTCTAGCTTGCTGTTCTCTTTGGCTTTTGCTACTTCACTTCTTCTAGAAGGCCAGTGGCAACATCAAAGATAAAACCTCTGACAGCACTGGTGTGAAGAGGGAAGGGTGAGGGATGAAAGGCGAAGCCTTTATCCTCGAGATGCTCTGTCTGACATCACTTGCGATGTCACTAAAAGACTCCGCCGCCCACTCAGGCTTCAAGCCAGTTTCCCTGCGGATGCCTTCTTTGAACTCATCGTCAGTGAAGGTGAGCATGCCGCAGTCAGTGTGGTGAATAAGAATGATCTCTTTGGTGCCAAGTAGTCGCTGGCTAATAGCCAAGGACCTGATCTCATCGGCTGTCACAACGCCTCCGGCGCTGCGAATCAACTGAGATTCACCCTTTTCTAGACCCATCACGCCTTAGACGATAATGCGCGCATCCATGAAAGCCAACACTTCGATGTTCTCCAGAAGCTCATCGGTGAATGCCATGGGTTAATTAGGTAGTTTTTAGCTTCGGCGCTCGCCACTGCTTGATTACTGTTCAAAACACAACTTGCCCAGGTAATTTCTTTGTTGCGAAATGTTGCTTAGTTTTAGGCAGGCGCTCCGCTAACTACTTGGCATCCAACAGCCGACCACAATGCTAGCCATAGAGGGGCCACTGAGCCCTGCGACTCCCAGGGATGTGGGAACACCTGGCAGGTTAGAAGTGCCTAAAGTGACATTTGATGACATCAGACCCGTTCCCGCAATGAGTGAAAGCCCATGTGTGTCAAGGTCCGTTTTATTACCCCTTCGTTTTAACTATTGCCTCTCCCAGTGCTCTTTACAGTCAGAAGACTCCTCACCCAAATAGAAACGCCACAAACGGTTTGGGTACATGTGCGCCCTTGCAGATTCTGGGTATGAGTTCTGCTCGACACAACATTGATACTCCACTTAGCGCTTTGACGGGGCGCGGAGGTAACGAGAACTGTCAGTAGTTGAAAGGCGTTCCGGCAAGTGCAAAAACGGTGTCGAAAAATTGAGATTATGACGATGCTGGACTTTCTTTAAAAACGATCTTGCTACTGGAAAACTCTCTCACCTTTACCGACCCCCTCGGGCACCAATCGAATAAGCCGGGGATTCGCGATTATAAAAAACCAGGAGTAAATCAATTTGGTTACTTCAATGGCCTCGCTGTGCTCGGATCAAAAAATAATTGCCAAGCATCTTCCTCATTTTTTGGTTTCTTGAACTCTGGAATAATTACCATGTTGACACCCCTCAGCGGGCTAAGGAGGGGATTGGTTTGTTGCGACCGCCTGAGGTCCTCGACACTGCGGGCATTCGAAAATTCTGTCACATCTCTCTCACCTGTTATTGAGCGATCTTCCACGTTTGTGAAAGGTGCCACATTGAACACCAAAGTGCTCGCTGGGTTTTTAGGTTTCAGCCACTTATCTACTGCTCACACGCCTTTCTTGCGGGAGAAGAAAAGTCATGCCAATTGTTTCGACACAGATCACCACGTCCCAGGAAGGCAACTCACCCGCCTCAGCGTCGAGAACCAAGAAAGCCTTGCTCCGAAATTGGATGGAACAGGCAATGCAGGGCCAACTATGTCTAGGTATAGGGCGCTTTTTACTTTAAATAGTGATCTGCTGTGAAGCGCACTACGGCGTACATGGAGGCTCAAATCGTGGGGTCTCTGAAGTTCTCTATTGAGTGGGAACAAAGGTAAAGCTAGCAGTGTCGACTGCTACTTCCCAGAGACGCACCAATTGGCAAAGTGTGTGGTGTTACTTAGCTCGGGGCGAACAGGGGCTTTTACCATCGCCCACGACTGAGAGCATGTCATCCCTTGAGGGGCTTTTGTATTTCATGCAGCCGGAGCCATGCTTCCGCACTCCGCACATCATCTAGTGTGTGGATGTCGGACCTACTCTCCACCTCAAAACCAATAACCTTTCTTCCCAGGCAATTCCATGGAGACTCCCCGTCTGCGGGCGTGAGTCCGTCCTGGAGCCTGATCGCCCAAAAACTATGGGCGAGAAACATTGCTTTAGGAAGCTCCTGCCGGTTGCTGCTGACCTGAATGCCCGGAAAGAAGCTTTCAAGTGTCCCGTCAGCATTCCACTTTTTTGCCCGGTAAGGGTGTCTGTCCTGCTCGACGAATGCTGGAACAGCTGCAGTGGCTGACGAATCACCCGAGAGAATGTTCAGCGCAACTTCTATCTCGGAAGTTTGGACAGTTGGAGCATTGGCGTGAAGCAGAATGAGGATTTCGAATCGCCTGCCCGCTGTTTCAGCGATGTGATTCAGAGCGTGATTTACGACATCACAACCTTTAGCCGTGCCGGTTGCAAGGCCAGGAGGCCTGTGAATTTTTGTGAAATCAAAAGATTCACACTCTGCCAAAATCTCAGGGGAATCACTCGAAGCATAGAACTCATCGATAGCCCCACATCGCTTTGCCGCCGACGCGACCCATGCTGAAGAAGTGGACCCCAAGATTGGAATCAAGTTCTTGCCAAGTAATGAACTACCAGCCCTTCCTATGATCAACGCCAGGGTGCCAGATGGCCTGGTTTGGGGTATGGTTTTCTTCATCATGTTCCATTCGAACTACATTTCAGGGGTGAGATTTGCACTTCAAGGCTATCAAAGTAGAGACCGAAGCGGAAGGATCTACGTGGGAAAATATTGAGAATCTTCGGGTGGCGTCTCGGAGTTCCGGCCTTCCGTTATATTTGAAAATAGGTGGGCCGGAGGCTAGGACTGACGCGCTAATGGCAGTCGAACAGGGCGTTGATGGTTTAATTGCTCCAATGGTAGAGTCGCCATTTGCGGCCGAAAAGTTCGCCATCATGACTGCCAAATTGGGATTCACGTGGCTTGGAATAACTATCGAAACCGTCACCGCACTGCGAAACCTGAAGGAGATAGCTAGGGTCGCGGCGGACGCAGGGATGTCCGGTCTCACTCTGGGTCGGGGGGATTTCTGCGCCTCCGCAAAAATCAAAGGACAAGAGGAGTCCGCGGAAATGATGAACTATGCGCGCGAGTTTATCGATGTCGCGGGCGGCTTTAGCTTGAACCTAGGGATGGGTGGTAACCTTCAGCGTTCTTCGATCAAGTTTGCCCATGATTTGGGCCCCAGACTTGACTTCATTGAGTCTAGGCGTGTTGTGCTGAAAAACTCCTCAGATCTCGGAGAGATGGAGGCTCAAGTGGAGTTGGCCCTTAGGTGGGAGCTGAATCAAATTATGGTGGAGAAGGAACATCTTGGGCTGACAATCGCTTCCATGGACGGACGTATCCAAACTTTGGCCGCAAGGTTGAGAGTTCAAACGTCAGGTGATTTGGGTGAGTAAATGAAGATTCTCGTAACCGGCTCAAGCGGGTTTATTGGGCAGGCAGTTATAGCTGACCTTACGGCTTCGGGGCATGAGGTGGTAGGGGTAGACAGAAAGCACCCGTCGCAATTGACTGGATGGACGAAGAATCAAGAGATCAATCGCGATGTTTCGACCGACTTCATCAAGGCAAATCTGGGCGAGTTGAAAAATCGACAACTACCGTCTGCAATCGACTGGTGTATTCATCTGGCAGGTCAGTCTTCGGCAGAAGAGTCTATGAAGAAACCTCGCATGGAATTCCGAAACAACCTTGCGGCTACGACTGCTCTCACAAGTTTATCCAAGCTAGAAAATTCTGGATTCACTTTCGCGTCGAGCATGGCCGTTTACGGGGATAGCTCAAGAGACTCAGTGTCCGAAGAAACGGATCCAAAGCCATCGTCTCTGTATGGCTGGTCCAAGTTGTACGGCGAAAAGTACTTGCAGAGCCTTTCTCATTTGGAGGATCGCCATACAATTTTACGATTTTTCAACGTGTACGGGCCAGGTCAGGATTTGCGAAGACTCAATCAGGGAATGGTGAGCATCTATATCTCCATGTTAGTTGAACGGGGAATAGTTCAGGTAAAAGGCTCTCTGGATCGAGTCAGAGATTTCATTTTCATCTCGGATGTCGTGGAGGCAGTCCGGGCAAGCGTCGCGAAACCAGTCGAAGGCCCGGTAAACATTTCATCTGGGAAGAGCACGAGTGTCAGAGAGCTTTTAGAACTGATTTCTACACATTCGACCTTAGATTTTAAAGTCGAAGAATTGCCAGAGACGTTGGGTGACGTGTTTGGATTTTCGGGCAACAATCTCAAGGCCGGGAGTTCTCTGGGTTGGATTCCGCGCACAGCGCTATCAGAGGGCATAAAGCAAACTTGGGACAATCTTGAGGCTTAATAACCATCAGGCAAGTTCTGCTCTCGTTTTTTGACGAATGCCATACTCAATTTCAAGCATGAAAAAGTGCGGGCGCTTTTTTAGCCTCGCAAATAAGCGTTCATAAGAACCGACTGCAAAATTTGCCAGAAGGTACGTAAGAACGACCGATCTGTGAGCAGGGCCGTTCGGGAATCGTGAATACATGTACTGGTTGAGTGGCAGCTGCGGGTATTGAGCATGACCTGACAGCCAGAGAGTTCACGAAGCTTGAGTTCTTTCTTCGGCACCCAGGGCAAGTGATTTCTAGAGGGCAGTTACTCTCAAGGGTTTGGGGCTTAGGCCATGACCCAGCCCACTATTCAACCAAGTATTGGTGCAACCCTCGGCAACGCAGATGGGCCAGCAATAAACGCCGGAAACATCGGCCCGATTCCTGCGCCAACTGCAAACAAGTCAATGCTCATGAACATCAGTGCCAGCAGGTTTTCGCTTGAATAATCATCCGCACTCATGGGTATTGAAATCAAGGTGCTTGCCAGCCAAATAGTGCCAACGGCATTCCTGCCAGTGCTGAAGTGCTCCAAGAGCCAATCAGCCGTGAAGCGGCTGCTAATCAAGGAAAGTGAGAACGATGCAAATACGCTGGCTGTTAGCCTGCGCTCTATGTTGGTGTGTTCGTCGGGCACCACTCAACCCAATCGGTTGCAGCGCCCTCAACACGCAAACCTTGGTTGAATACCAAGGTGCTTTGTGTCGTCCTTGCCTTCAAGCCTCAAATGCACATCGTTGGCTTTATGAGGCAATCGCTCAGTCAGCGGCGTATAGACGGCAAATACCCGGGGAAGATTGGCGGAAGCTATCCTGTTTGTCTTTGCGGGCGCAGACGGTAAACATTCAACTAGGCCTTTCGGTGCTCTCCATCCCTGAACTGTAATTTCTCAACATGGATGGTTGTAAAAATGGGACATCATTAGCGTTGCCTAAAAAAAGAGTGGGAGGGGCATCGACGAACTCGAACCTCGAATCGCCCCACATGTCTATAAGAGCTGCATGGATTGGCTAAGGCGATTGTCCTATGAGGCACTAAAACTTGGTGTTCCACTTGCTAGTTTAGAGAGCTCGCGTCCTGAATTATGAGTAAAGTATGGTTTCCTAATGAGGAATTTTTCAAGACCGTCCACACCGCACTTTATCTTTTATCTTGTTTAGATAACAACATTGAGTGTCACCAGGATTTTAGCTCACCGCTACTCAAATTTTGGTCTCTTGATTTCCCTCACGTAGGATTTTCGCCAGCTCGAGCGGACATTTTGCGGTTACGGTTTTACCCACCTGCGAGAACGAACTCTGGAACGTGCCTTGCCAAACGAAACTATACTCGATCATCTTTCTCCCCTTTCTCCAAAGGTCCTCCGCAAGTTGAGTCCCAAGTGTCACGACATACTTAGCTTCGTCGAGAAGAAGCGAATAGTGAATATCTTCCACGACGACCCACCCCTCGAGTTCTTTTCTATTTAGAACCTCGTGCGGGTGCAAGATGACAACGGGAGTGAGGCCAGACTCCTCAAAGGTTCGTCTTATTTCGACTAATGCTTGAACTCGTTTGACGGGGTCGGGTGCGTAAACCTGTCCCGCAGACGGTCGGGAAATTAAAAGCCCTATTTGTGCGCTCTCGTGAAGAAGATTCTCCATTTTGTCTTGGAAGACGCTCTTAACGAAATCTAGCCACTCTTCGTCGAACCTATCGATTGTCGGAGCTTTAATAGTCAGAGACTCCAACTTTAGTGCGCCAGTCATACTGTCAAAGAAGACGATAATTTTTCTTGCAGGGGTGATACTTCTAAGAGCTTCGGCGAAGTAGCTTCCGTTCAGTCTCTGTCCGTAATCAGCCTGGGGTTCATTCGCCCAATTCGCAGTGGATGCGTGAGCTACAGTAAGCGCTAGTCTGCGGCAGAGAGAGTCTATATATTTGACGTGAGTGACATCGCCTAAATAATCGTGAGCAAAGATGGTCAAGGAGTTATCGCGATGTTTAGGCAGGAGTGCCTTGAGCTTAGATAATGACCGTGCCGATAAGGACCTACTAATGAGTCTGCTTAACTTACTCGAACGCCTCAACAGCTTGGGGAATTTATGATTTTCGTCATGCCCTTTCCGCCAATGCATCCAGCGCCACGCAAAAGGGACGAAAATCTCATCGAACAATTCAGTCGCTAAGTCTATTAGCGGATGGTGGTGGCCAAAACCCGAATAGCTACCCTCATGCACAAAAACAGCCCTGACAGGCAAGCTAGGCCGATGCTGCTTTTCTGTCCAGATGATTGGGAGGATTTGTTCCAGAGAGGGGATGCCGTAAATAACCACCAACACATCCGTGGGAGTGACATCGAAGCCTTCTAGTGCGCTTTCCTTCATTCATGGACCTTACCACGGCTCGCGACCTCCAATTAAAGAGCAACTCTTCCCACCACGGGACTTTCAAGTGCGGCTGCAACCGCCGTCTTTGTTGTTTGAAAGTGCTCATGCTTGGTTTGTCAAGGCGCCAAAAGGGGGAGCGGTCGAGGTTCCCGCTTTGGCCCCAGCAAAAATTATTTACTCAACAACCACTAACTTCACGACTTCCCACGGGCCAGCGGATTTTTCGTTGCGACGAGTCAATGTCTCGAATAGGGTTAAGCACCACAGTCCTTGAAGGGCAAGTATGTACTGCTGATGAAGTCCATAATGTTCTGTCTGTTTATAGTGAAATCAGTGCGTTGAGAGCGTTGACAGATTGCGACAAAGTACGTTTTACGCGAGACAAGAAAAAGCGCCGCATTAGGTCTCCCAATGAAGCACAGGCTGAATCAACCCTTGTCCACGGTGATGTGGCGCTAGGTCTACTAACCCGCAGGGTCAAAGCCGCAGGCATTGAGCATGACCTCACGGCAAGAGAGTTCATGATGCTGGAGTTATTTCTTCGTCACCCGGGGCCAGTGATTTCTAGAGAGCAGTTACTCTCAGGGCTTGGGGCTTGAGCCATGACCCAGCTAGCAACGTAGTTGATGTTTATATCCGCTACTTAAGGCAAAAGCTCGGCAATGACCCGATATACACGGTTCGCGGCATGTCCTATCGGTTGGGTTAGTGGTCCAGAGTGAATACGGGCGAAGTGATCAAGACCAAATACAGAAACTCAATATGAACGGGCTGACGCTGGTTCTACTTGTCGTCCCAGTGCGAAAAGCCACTCCACAAATTCGAACTCTGGAAGGTGCTGGAATAGCCCATCGAAGAAAATTTCATATATTCGGATTCGGTCAAAGTGTGGAGCAAGGCAAATAGACGTGACTTTAGGTCTAGGTTGAACTTATTCTCGCCGTCAAGCCAGATCAGCACCGAAAGCCTAGTGAACAGTTTGCTGCGCTCATAGTCTTCTAAGTCGTGCAGGTGCATTAGTTCGTCAGGCAATAGCGCCTGAGGTGAGGGAGGGTTCTGGGGATAGTGGAAGTTCCAGAGCCTTGACTGATGCGCCACATGATTCCTGAGGTTATTTGGAGATTGAACCACACCACACCCTTCATGAATCTCGCCCCACCTCCAAACTCATTTGCGACTGCTGTTGCAACGGGTTCATCCAGACCTGCAAACAGCCTGGAGATGTTGCCAAAGTCCAGCAACTCCACCGCCGCCCAAATTGGGAACTTGCCATCTTCAAGCGTGTCGTGTTTGACCACTATATAGTTCTCTCTGTGCCTTCTCAAAGAGCCCCTACGACCAATTAGCCATTTTTCATGGGCAGATCCAACCGAGTCCTTCTGGGCAGTTTTGAAATGTGGTGATACACCAATTTCGCCAACGTGCGCGTGAAGACTGGCTTCGCCGGTGTTGACACGCCAAGACCGAGCGGAATTGCGTGTCTAGCACAGCCAGAGCTTCGAACAGCAGGCTTCGAAGCATTCGATCAAACCCAACCAGTTCGATGACTGTCTAGTCAGTCGATTGTGGCTTAAATTGGTTAGTCGCTTTGCCATCGACCTTGGATAGAAATGGGTGAAAATAACCTCCACGCCAGTAGTAGTTTTGCTGCTTCAGAAAGATTACAAATAAGTCAGGGTTGGACACCTTCAAACCGCTGGTTACCAGCGAGGACAACCGCTCTTCTAATCGTAGGTGCGTTTTCAGGGCAAGAAATTAGCGTGACCTACGGACGCAGTTAAAAGGAATTTTTAAAGTGTACTTAAAGATAACCGGCCCACTTTTTGCGTATGAAAAAAACGGAACAGTGATTATAAGAAAAGAATAGTTTGTGCCGCCGAAAGAGTGAGAGACAAGCCACAGTCTGATGGTGCCTAGACGGCCGACGAGCAATTATCCATGGATCCAGTGCTAAGGAAATGTAACAGCTCACTAGTCGCTCGGAAAGCGCTTTTAAATGTCTTATGTCTTCAGGGTTGCAATGCTCTTGCTTGCCAACCTCACTGTCGTTACAACAAGTGGCATGGGAAGATACGCGATCTACAACCGCCCTACCGGAGCCTAGTTTCTGAATCAGCTTGCGCAACAGATGTTCATTAACAATCGCTCGAACGCTCGACGAGATAAGTACTGAGCTACGCTCACCATCAGACGTCCGAAGTTAAATCTTGAGCTTAGGAGTTTTAGGCAGCCGGGCCGCCGCCAATCGCGTGTGCAGCCTAGCTTCCTGATTGTTGGCCCCAAAGTCATGCGTCACTAGATTTTTTGAAGAGGGGCAAGCTATTTCAATATTAGGAAAGACGACAACTCATTGCAAAATCACAAAATTGAAACAGCGGCCAAACGTTGGATGAATTACTTAGAAGAGAGTCCGTACGAACTTGACATAATTGACCGAAATTCTTCGGCCCCGATTGCTTGATTTTTCACCCATTCAGTGAAGTTAGTCGAAAGAAGCTGAAGCTTTTCTTGGTCCGCTTCAAGGCTAAGCAGGACCTGTCCTATTTGACCCCAGTTTTCAGTGGACACAAAATTCTTGGGGGAAATTTTAACGAGAGAATCTGGAAGACAGGCTGTGTCAGATTGGATCGGAATTGCTCCACATAGAAGCGCTTCGATAAGACTCGCGGGAAATCCATCCGACTCCGAGAGGGCTACATGATACTTCGACGCTATGAGAAGCGCCCTCATCTCCTCAGAAGACAGCGAAAATTTGGGATGGGGTACAAGATTCAGCTTGGAAGACGACTGTAGTCTTCTGATTTCTTTTGCAACGTCTTTTGTCACGGAGGTAAGGTGAATCTCGAAAATAACAAGTTGATCTTGAATTGCTTCGAGAGCATGTAAAACATGGATTGCCCTGCCCCAGGTCCCCCCGTAGCCCTTCACGGTTATCTTTGTGCG
>Ga0307983_1000875_pt1 | contig 14100 bp, 9 predicted proteins | sample OrgLakmetagen991_FD_201845 | JGI IMG/M metagenome (GOLD analysis project Ga0307983, IMG submission 201845) | Saline water microbial communities from Organic Lake, Antarctica - #991 | ecosystem: Environmental > Aquatic > Non-marine Saline and Alkaline > Saline | place: Antarctica: Organic Lake... | reverse complement strand
TAAAACAAAATATAATAATAGTAAAACAAAATATAACTAATGATATTAAATATTAGTAAACTATTTTAATTTTATAATAATATTAAATCATCTAGATTAAAATAGTTTAATAATATAAAATATGAAAATAATAAAACAAAATATAAATAATAATATTAAATATTTATTTAATAGTAAATGGTTTATAAAATCTTTCCATTTTTTAAATACTTTTATAAATAATTATAATTTATTTAGTAATACAGATAATGCAAATATTATATTTGAAAAAGTTAATAAATCAGATTTATTAAATATAATTGATGAATTAAATATTTTTTTAAATAACGATAAATACTTAATATTATTAAAAAGTAAAATTAATAATACATACTTAGAAGATTTAAAAAACACAATTAATAAATGTTTAAAATATCAATCAGTAAATAATAAATCTAATTTATTACAAACAAATAAATTAAGGTTATTATTAGATGTAAATATTAATGGTAAAATAATAAAACAACATTTTTTTGAAAATTTAAAACAATTAAATAAAATAGATAATCATAGTGAATTATTATTAAATCCTTATACATCAATATTAAATTTAAATGAAATATATTTACAAGTAGATTATCATTTATCTTTTGAATTATCTTTTAATTATAATGATAGAATATTTAAATTAGATATGAATGATATTATATTATTTATTCCAAATAAACATAAATTAGTTACTTATATTCTAGATTTAGATACACTTAATATCAAAAAAAAAATAAAATATCAAAAATATATTAATAATTACATTGTTGATATTACTTCTAGAATATTTTTAATTCAATATTTAGCAAATTCTATTAATAAACCTAAACCTATAACTATATTTTTAATAAGTTATAAAAAAGAATTTATGAACTCAAATGAAGAATTAATTAAATTTACCAGTAATGAAATTAATACAGGAGTCACTAATGGTATACAAATTATTATTACTCGCGAAGAAGAAGTAATGAAAACATTAATACATGAATGTATACATTTTTATGATTTAGATTTTCGTAATATACCTAAATATATAACTAAATGGATTTTTGGTAATTTTAATTTAATATCATATATAGGTGATAATATAAATGAAAATGTTTACATATTCGAAGCATATACCGAATTTGTTGCTAGCATTTTACATATACTTACAAGAACTATACCTAATAACACACAATTGAAAACTAATAATACACAATTAGAAATAGTGAAAACTAATAATAAACAATTGAAAACTAATAATAAACAATTGAAAACTAATAATACACAATTGAAAACTAATAATAAACAATTAGAAATAGATAATTTTATAAAAAAACAATATTTAATAATTTTTGAAAATCAAGTTATTTATACATTTAATAAATTAGCTCAAATTTTAGCAATTAGTAAATGTGAAAATTTAAAACAATTTAATACTAATAGTGATAAATGTGAATTACATGAAGCAACTAATGTGTTTAGTTATTATTATTTAAAATTATCGTTATATATGAATATAGGTAAAACATTAGAAGTAATGGATAATAATGCAAAATTTATAGATAAAGATAAAAGTTTTAAACAATTATTAAATATATTTAAATTATTTACTAAAAATAATAAAATTAGTAATTATATTAATATACTAATTACAAAATATTATAAACAAATTAATTATAATAAAACAAAAAATAGTAACACAAAAAATAAAATAAAAACAAAAAAAATACAAAAAAAAAAATCATTTTCAAACTTAAATAAATCTTTAAAAATGGTTATTATAGAATAAAATAAATTAAATAAAATAAAATAAAATTAAATTAAATTAAATTTTTTCCATTAAAAATAAAGTAGCCATATTCATATTTTTAATAGAATATAAGTTATTATTTTGATGATAAGTTATGTATATACTAGTAGGTGGAGTTAAATATAATACATTTTCTAATAATTCAACAATAATATTATTAGGTTCGATATTATATTTATTAACAGAAATTAATTTAATATGTATGGATGGTAACAATTCATTTTTATGATATCGTAATCTAGAATTTTCAATATTATAAGATAATATTTGTGGTTCTGTATTATTATTTAAAATTTTAAATTCATTTTTTTTTATAATAACATTATGGTTATCTAGATGAACAAATTGATTTGATAATATTTTAAATGTTCCGAAAAATGAATCATATAAATCATCTACATTACTAGATACTCTTTCTAATGTTTGCTCTATATTCATATTAATTATTATATTATTTATATTATATTTTTATTAATTTATATTATTTATATTATTTATATTTTATATTTTTATTAATTTATATTATATATTTTATATTTTGATTATTTATATTATATATTTTATATTTTATATTTTGATTATTTATATTTTGATTATTTATATTTTATATTTTTATTAATTTATATTATATATTTTATATTTTATATTTTGATTATTTATATTTTATATTTTTATTAATTTATATTATATATTTTATATTTTATATTTTGATTATTTATATTTTATATTTTAATTAATTTATATTATATATTTTATATTTTATATTTTAATTATTTATATTTTATATTTTTATTAATTTATATTTTTATTAATAAATAAATATAATAAACATGAATATGAATAATAATAATAAAATAATAAATCAAGCTATAATTATATTTATATGTTGTATATGTATAATAGGATTATTACTAATATATAGTTATAATAATAAATTTAATAATAATATAATTGAAAATTTTGTTAATGTAATTGAAAATTATACTAATATAATTGAAAATTTTAATTCTAGTAATAATGTTATAATTGATAATGAAGATATTGAAAAAATAAATGAAATAAAAGAAAAATTACAAATATTACAAAATTATCATAATACTAATTTTAATATATATGATATACAAACTATTGATAAATATAATCCAATTTTAAAATTATCACCTGAAATTTTTAAATTTGATAATATTAAATATTCAAATAATTTTTATCAAAACATACAAAATACTGAAATTAAAGATTTAGAAAAAAATTATAATATTTTAAAAAATGAATTAATAAGCTTAAATTTAAATAAAAATGATAATAAAGTAAATAGAATAAAACATATACCTTCTGGTTCAGTTTTTTTAATTCATGGGTATAATAATAATATATTAAATTCAAATTTCAATATTATATTAAATAGTGAAAAAAGTATATGCCTAGAATTTAAATCTATTAATCCTAATTATATTTACTCATCTCCTATTAATAATACTATTAATAATATTGATAATATACCATGTGATTTTGGTGATAAAGAAAGTTTAAATATTAGTTCCACCTTAAAAAATATTATTCAAAAACAAAAATTTATACCAGTTAAAATTAATAATAATGATGATTACAATAATAATTTACATTCATCTTTTAATGTATATAAAATACCAATTGATACTAATCTAGATAATAATACAATTGATTTTACATATTCTTTAAATAATTACCCATATTATATCATAAAACCTTTATTAGATAATAATAATATGTGCCTAACTATTAGTAATAATATGTTATCTATTGAACCATGTAATGGTAATGAAAATCAAAAATTTGAATTATTATACATGTAAATATTTAATACATAAAAATTATAAATTATAGATATAATTATAGATACAATTATAGATACAATTATAGATAAAATAATAAATTATAGATAAAATAATAAATAATAATAAATAGATAAAATAATAATAATAAATATTAAAAATGATAAATAAATTAAATAAATTAAATAAAGAAAGTGTATTATTATTTATAGGTATTGGTATTTTAATAGTAATTTTTTTAAATTACAACAATATTATTTTATATAAATTAAAAGATAAAATAAATGAAAATTTTGAAGAAGCAACACCTTTACAAATCGACGACACTTTACCAACATTTATAAAAGGTACTACGTCTGATAATGTAAAAATGCTAGTTAAAAATAATCATTTAGATACTTTATTAAATAAATTTATACAATATTTAATACCTTATGAAAAAAATGATAATAAACCTACAACTCCTAGTGAAAATTCAGACAGTTATACTGATGTAGATGATGATAAATCAACTACAAATGCTAGATATAATATTTTAAATTTATATACTAAAAATTTTAAAAATGAAATTAAAAAAACTAATTTTGTTAATAATATGTATAAAATTAATAAAAATATATTTGAAGGTAATAATAATGTGTTTGTTAATAAAGAAATTGATTTAAGATTAAATAATGAAGGAATATATAATAAAAATATTAAAAAAAATATTATTAATCTAGCAAATGGATTAAATTTTAAAATAGATTTTATATTAAATTATTTATATCCTAACTCTAATAATATACCTGTTAATATCACTATTAAAGAAAATACATTAGATTTTTTTGGTAATAATATAACAAATATAAATGATAAAACATATCATATTGATGAATTAATTATTTTACCCATATTAAATGAAAATGAAAATGGAACTATAGATACTGATGATTTAAATTATGGTAGAGAATTTCATTTAATAATGCAATTACCTACAAATCATTTTAATACTGTTAATAATATAAAAAACGAACCTGAATTATACCATCAATTTATTATTAAAATTATTTTAAAAAAATCTATAATTGATATTAGTTTAACAAACAATAATTTTACTGATTTAATCAATAATATAGATATTTATAAAAGTAAATTATATTATAATGTATACAATAATGAAAATTTTAATGAAAATAATAAAGTATTTAGTTTTGAATGTAATTATATTATTAATATTTTAAATTCTAGCGGGGATTTAAATGAATATACTAAAAATAAACTTGAAATAATGCACAAAGAAACTTTAAATGATAATTACAACGAAATAATTAGCAATCTATTTAATATGGATAATAAATTAACTGAAAAAGAAAAAATAATACAAACTATGAAAAAACATTATTTATACAACGAACTAAGTAATCTTCAAAATAATATGCAATTTTATAACACATTTTAATATACTTTTCACTATTTTTATTTTTATTTATATTTTTATTTTTATTTTTATTTATATTTTTATTTAACTTATTTAGTTTATTTATTTAGTTTATGTATTTAACTTATTTAGTTTATGTATTTAACTTATTTAGTTTATGTATTTAACTTATTTAACTTATTTTAAGTATTTAACTTAATTTTCTATTTTTCTATTTTTATAGATAAAAATATATAAAATTGTTTTAATTTATGTTTTGTTATTTAGTTATATAATAAATTATTAACTTTATATTTATAATTTGCTAGTTATTATTTAAAAAATAAATAATAACATTATATTTAATACAATTAAGTTATATATAATTAACAAATCAATTTATAATTATGTGTGGTATTTACGGTTTAGTTCAATATACTAAATGTAAAGAAACAAAACGTAGATTATTAGAAAATGTAAAGAAATCACAAGTTAAAATGCGTCATCGTGGCCCTGATTGGGAAGGAATGTATAATTCAAAAAATGAAGATAATGTTTATATGGCACATCATCGTTTAAGTATTGTAGACCCTAAAGGTGGAAGTCAACCAATTATTTGGAATTTAGAAGATAATGATAAAGATTGGGTTGTTCTAGCCGTAAATGGTGAAATTTACAACTGTGAAAAATTAGAAAATGAAAAAATTACTTATACTGATGGTAAAAGTAAAACATTAAAACAATTATATGAATTTAAAACTGGTAGTGATTGTGAATGTTTAATGGCTCAATACCAATCATTAATTGAAAAAGTAAATAAAGAATGTTTAACAAATCTATTAAATGTAGATACACATGAATTATGGAATACTAGTTTAAACATTGAAATTCCTAAATTTTTAAATAAAATTAACGGAATGTTTGCTTTTATTCTATATGATAACATTAATAAACAAATGCTAGTTGCTCGTGATCCATTTGGTATTTGTCCATTATATTATGGTTTTGATTCTTATGGTGGTATTCATTTTTCTAGTGAAATGAAAGCTATGCCCGATGATGTAATTCCTCAATGTTTTCCAGCAGGTCATTATATGTATTTTACAACTGGTGAAATTGCAACAAAACCTGTATTAATACAATATTATTATGGATTACAAGATGTATATAATAAATGTACAATTCAAAAAAAATATGATAAAAAATTAGAAGATGTAGATTTACAATTACAATTATCTAACTGTAGAAAATTATTAACTGATGCTGTATCCAAACGACTAAGAACAGATGTACCATTTGGTATGCTATTAAGTGGTGGATTAGATTCCTCATTAGTTTGTAGTATTGCTAATAAATTGATTAAATATAACCAAGATAACAGTTTAAAAACTAACATGAATTCTATTAGACAAATTACAACATTTGCAATTGGATTAGAAGGTGGACCTGATTTAATTGCTGCTGAAAAAGTAGCAAAATTTCTAGGCACTAAACATTATGGTTTTACATTTACAATTGAAGAAGGATTAAGTGCTATTCGTGATGTTATTTGGCATTTAGAAACTTATGATATGACAACAATTAGAGCAGCAACTCCAATGTATTTGTTATCTAGACGTATTAAATCAATGGGATTTAAAATGGTATTATCTGGTGAAGCATCAGATGAATGTTTAGGTGGTTATTTATATTTCTTGAGTGCACCTAGTGAACAAGAACATGCAAGTGAATGTTTACGTAGAATGCAAGAATTACAATATTCTGATAATTTACGAGCTAATAAATCAACTATGGCATGGGGTATTGAAGCTAGAGTTCCATTTCAAGATAAAAATTTTGTAGAATGGGCAATGTCATTACCATCTGAATGTAAACATCGTAATGATATTGAAAAATGGATTCTACGAGAAGCATTTAATACATTTTTATCCGATGGAACACCTGAATATTTACCAAAAGAAATTCTTTGGAGACAAAAAGAACAATTTAGTGATGCTGTTGGTTATGATTGGATTGATAGTCTTAAACAATTAGCTGAAAATGAAATTAGTGATTATGTTATGTCTTTAGCAACTGAAAGATGGAAGGTTAATACACCTGTTCAAAAAGATGAATATCTTGTTAGAGCAATTTTTGAAGAATTGTTTTCTGGAAATGGTAGAGCAGAAACAGTTCATAAATCTACACCTAATACTTCATGGAAAGGTATTAACTATGATAGTAGCGGAAGAGCTCAAAAACATCATAATTCTTCATGGGATAAAAAATAAATTATATTAATAATTTATTTGAATTAATTATTTTTTTAATACTAGATAATTAAATTTTATTTCTAAATTTTATTTTTTTATTCTAGATGATTAAATTTTATTTCTAAATTTTTTTTTTTATTCTAGATGATTAAATTTTATTTCTAAATTTTTTTTTTTATTCTAGATGATTAAATATTATTTCTAAATTTATTTTTTAATTCTAGATGATTAAATTTTATTTCTAAATTTATTTTTTAATTCTAGATGATTAAATTTTATTTCTAAATTTATTTTTTTAATACTAGATGATTAAATATTATTTCTAAATTTATTATTTTATTCTAGATGATTAAATATTATTTCTAATTTTATTTTTTTTTATTCTAGATGATTAAATATTATTTCTAAATTTATTTTTTTAATACTAGATGATTAAATTTTATTTCTAATTTTATTTTTTTTTATTCTAGATGATTAAATTTTAGTTCTAATTTTATTTTTTTTTATTCTAGATGATTAAATTTTAGTTCTAAATTTATTTTTTTAATACTAGATGATTAAATTTTATTTCTAAATTTTATTTTTTTTATTCTAGATGATTTAATTTTATTTCTAATTTTATTTTATTCTAGATGATTAAATTTTATTTCTAATTTTATTTTTTTTTATTCTAGATGATTAAATTTTATTTCTAAATTTTTTTTTTTAATACTAGATGATTAAATATTATTTCTAAATTTTATTTTTTTATTCTAGATGATTAAATTTTATTTCTAAATTTTATTTTTTTAATACTAGATGATTAAATTTTATTTCTAAATTTATTATTTTATTCTAGATGATTAAATATTATTTCTAAATTTTTTTTTTTATTCTAGATGATTAAATTTTAGTTCTAAATTTATTTTTTTAATACTAGATGATTAAATATTATTTCTAAATTTATTATTTTATTCTAGATGATTAAATTTTATTGCTAATTTTATTTTTTTTATTCTAGATGATTAAATTTTATTGCTAATTTTATTTTTTTTTATTCTAGATGATTAAATTTTATTTCTAAATTTTTTTTTTTATTCTAGATGATTAAATTTTATTTCTAATTTTATTTTTTTTTATTCTAGATGATTAAATTTTATTTCTAAATTTATTTTTTAATTCTAGATGATTAAATTTTATTTCTAATTTTATTTTTTTTAATACTAGATAATTAAATTTTATTTCTAAATTTTATTTTTTTATTCTAGATGATTAAATTTTATTTCTAATTTTATTTTTTTTTATTCTAGATGATTAAATATTATTTCTAAATTTATTTTTTTTTATTCTAGATGATTAAATATTATTTCTAAATTTTATTTTTTTAATACTAGATGATTAAATTTTATTGCTAATTTTATTTTTTTTTATTCTAGATGATTAAATTTTATTTCTAATTTTATTTTTTTTTATTCTAGATGATTAAATATTATTTCTAAATTTTATTTTTTTAATACTAGATGATTAAATTTTATTTCTAAATTTTATTTTTTTAATACTAGATGATTAAATTTTATTTCTAATTTTATTTTTTTAATACTAGATGATTAAATTTTATTTCTAAATTTTATTATTTTATTCTAGATGATTAAATATTATTTCTAATTTTATTTTTTTTTATACTAGATGATTAAATATTATTTCTAATTTTATTTTTTTTATTCTAGATGATTAAATATTATTTCTAAATTTATTATTTTATTCTAGATGATTAAATATTATTTCTAATTTTATTTTTTTAATACTAGATGATTAAATATTATTTCTAAATTATATTAACAATTTATTTTTAGTTTTATAAAATGATTTAAGATTATATTTATTGTTAATTTTAATAATTAAAATAAAAATCAGTTAAATTTATAATTATGGTAAAATCTAAATCACAATCAAGGCAAAAACAACAAACTAAAGAAGTAAAAAAAACAAAAAATGATAATTCATCTCATTATTCAGATGAGGATTATTTAGATGTTGATAAATCAATTCCAGGACAAAATTATGTATGTTTATCATTTGTATCACCAGAAAAAACTATTGTAAAAAAAGAGCAATGGTTTTTTTATAAATATCACCAATATGTAATTAAAGAATATAATTCAATTTTTACAAATTTAACAGAAAAACTTTTAGATACAGAAGACGATAATGTAAGTATAGATAAAGTGGTTGATTTAATTAAACGAATGAAAAAAGTTTTTAATATGAATGAAGTGGACACATTTAATTGGGAAGAATTATATGAAAGTTATAAATTAAAAGAAGGTGATAATTTAAATTCGGAATTTGACAATATGAATAATTTCCAAACTAGTGTTAGAGGTGTAAAAATCAGAGGTGTATATGATACATATAATGAAGCAGAAAAGAAAAGTAAGTTATTACAAAGCACAGATTCAGTCCATAATATTTATATTGGATCAGTTGGTAAATGGTTACCATGGGATCCAGATGTAAATAAAATTGAAGAGCAAGAATTTATGAATGAAGAATTAAATACATTAATGAAAGAATATAAAAAAAATGAAACTAAACGTGATGCATTTTATGAAGAACAAAAACAAAAACGTGTTCAAGAAGGTAAAGAACAAAATGAACGTATGAAAATATTAAAAGATGAAAAACTTAAATTAGAAGCTATTTGTGAAGAAGTTGATGAATTACCAGTTGTAAATGAATTACCAGTTGTAGAAGAATTACAAGTTGTAGAAGAATTACAAGTTGTAGAAGAATTACAAGTTGTAAATGAATTACCAGTTGTAAATGAATTACCAGTTGTAGAAGAATTACCAGTTGTAGAAGAATTACCAGTTGTAGAAGAATTACCAGCAGAAACAAATAATAATGATAATGATATTGTTAATATGGATATTGATGATCCATGGATGAGACGTAAAATGGAAAACAAAACTAAATAATTAATTAACTAATTATTTATATGGTGAATTCATAAATACATCATGTTTTTCAAACATATTTTCAAATGATTTAGTTAAATGTGTAGAATTCATTTGTTCGTCGTATATACTTCTAGGTATAAATCTATATTCAATTATAGTTTCAGTTTTATTGTTATTCATAGCTTTATTTTGTTGTGTAGTAGTAATTAATATAATACCAATAATAAACAAAAATAATATTAATGATTTCATTATTTTTTTATATTTCTTTTATAATTTATTTATAATAAATAAAACAATTACATTAATTATATAATGGTAAATAAATATTCAAATAAAAATAAATCCAAAAGTCTAAAATCTAAAAATAAAAAATCTAAATCTTTAAAATCTAAAAGAGTTACTAAAATTATACAAGGTGGAGGTTATTATGAACCTAATGATTTTACACAAGAAAATAATACTAATCAATCTGGTGGCGTAATATTTACAGGTAATACATTATTAATTATAATTATTATTCTTATTTTTATTATTGGAATATTAGCATATTTTTATTTAAATAGTATAAATAATACTAATACTAATATAAATATAGATGATACTATTAATACTGAATTACTTAAAGAATCTGAAATTTTAAAAACACATAAATTTAATTCATCTAATTCATCTAATTCATCTAATTCATCTAATTCATCTAATTCATCTAATTCATCTAATTCATCTAATTCATCTAATAAAAATAAAGAATCATTTAATAATATTAATCATTTACCATATTCTAAAAGTCATAGATTAGTATCACATGATGCCGATAATATTAATAATATACCTATTATACCACATATTATAAATCATAATGTAGAACGTATTATTAATCCTTTATTACCACCTGAACGTTCATATGTTAATACTTATGGTATACCTACTAATATACCAACTAGAGGATTTAGTGGTGGATTTCAACAAGTAGGTTCATTGCATAAAACTGAAATAGCAAATGATACATCAGAACCAGGTAATAATAATAAATCTGTTATTTTACCATTATTTGGACAACCTACATATCAAGGAAGTAATAAATGGAATTATTACACCACTACTGAAAAAAGTACTATGGTTAAATTAACTTTTAAAATAGGTAATAGAAATAGTGATGATAGACATGGTGTAGATGAATTAATGACAGGCGATGATGTCCAAATACCTGAATATAATGGAAATTTTAAAGTTAAAGTTTATCAATTTGACCAACCTAAATATATACCATTTATTTATTAATTTATTTTTTCATTACTAATTTATATTTTTTCATTACTAATTTATATTTTTTTATATTTTTTATTATTTTTTATTATTACAAATTTATAATTTTATTTACTAATTTTTAAAAATAATTCTAGACGTTTATATAATCTTCTAGATTAATCTATAATTTTATTTACTAATTTATAATTTTATTTACTAATCTATAATTTTATTTACTAATTTATAATTTTATTTACTAATTTTTAAAAATAGTTCTAGACGTTTATATAATCTTCTAGATTAATTTATATTTTTATATTAGTATTTTTATTTACTAATTTATAATTTTATTTACTAATTTTTAAAAATAGTTCTAGACGTTTATATAATCTTCTAGATTAATTTATAATTTTAATGTATATTTTTATTTATAATTTTGTTATTTTTATTTATTATTTTGTTATTTTTATTTATAAATTTTAAAAAGTGTTCTAGACGTTTATATAATCTTCTAGATTAATTTATATTTTATTTTGTTATTTTTATTTATTATTTTGTTATTTTTATTTATTATTTTGTTATTTTTATTTATAAATTTTAAAAATAGTTCTAGACGTTTATATAATCTTCTAGATTAATTTATAATTTTAATGTATATTTTATTTCTAATTTTGTTATTTTTATTTATTATTTTGTTATTTTTATTTATAAATTTTAAAAATAGTTCTAGACGTTTATATAATCTTCTAGATTAATTTATATTTTATTTTGTTATTTTTATTTATTATTTTGTTATTTTTATTTATAAATTTTAAAAATAGTTCTAGACGTTTATATAATCTTCTAGATTAATTTATATTTTTAATGTATATTTTTATTTATAATTTTGTTATTTTTATTTACAAAATTATAATTTTATTTATAAATTTTAAAAAGTGTTCTAGACGTTTATATAATCTTCTAGATTAATTTATAATTTTAATGTATATTTTTATTTATAATTTTGTTATTTTTATTTATAAATTTTAAAAATAGTTCTAGACGTTTATATAATCTTCTAGATTAATTTATAATTTTAATGTATATTTTTATTTATAATTTTGTTATTTTTATTTATAAATTTTAAAAATAGTTCTAGACGTTTATATAATCTTCTAGATTAATTTATATTTTATTTTGTTATTTTTATTTATAATTTTGTTATTTTTATTTATAAATTTTAAAAATAGTTCTAGACGTTTATATAATCTTCTAGATTAATTTATAAGTTTATTTACTAATTTATAATTTTATTTACTAATTTATAATTTTATTTATAATTTTTAAAAATAGTTCTAGATATATAAAAAATCTAATTTTACATTTATATATTTTTAAAAAAAAAATTGATTAATAAATAAAATGTATACAATTTATAATATTAAATAATGGCACTTAAAAATTCACAAACTGATTTATTAAAAAAAAAAAAAATTTTAAAAAATTACCCATTAAATGACTTTTATACACATATAATAGATAATGAATATATTATTAATAATATTGAAGAATTAAGTGATGAAAATCAAAGTGAAAATGAAAATGAAAATGAAATATATAATTATAAACGTAATGAAAAATGTAATGAAAAAGAAGATACTAAAGAAAATAATGAAGAAGAATACAATAAAAATATATTAAATAATTACGAATATAAAAATTATAAAAGAGAAATATTTAATAATCATATAATGAAAATTTTATATACTAAACCTAGTAAAAAATATAAAATGATTGAAACTATACATCCTATTACAAGTAAATTTATAATGAATATTAAAGATTATTTATTTAATAATACTATTAATTATGAACATGTAAATGAAATTTATAAACAAATATTAAATGATGATGATAAAGAAATTATAGGTAATTTTACTGTAATTCAATGTGATGATAATAATAATATTTATTTACTTGATGGACACCATAGAAAAACCGCATTATTAAAAATTATAAATGAGAATAATGATAGATTTTATTTTGATAATAATAATATTACTATTGAGATTAAATTATATCATGTTCCAAATTTAGAATCACATTTAGTTGAAGAATTATATAATAAAATTAACAATGTTAAACCTTTTACCATTAAAACTAAAGATGATAAAGTAAGAATTATTATGTCTAAATTAAATGAAGTTGAAGCTTTTAAAAAAGGATTACATTCTTATAAAAATAATAATGTTATTGGTTGTACTCCATATTATAATATTAATAAATTTATTAATCAATTAAGAGAACTCATAAATAATAATGAATATGATTATTTAGATAATTTAGATATTATTGTTAATAGAATCATTGATTTTAATACTAAATGTAGTAAATTAAAATTAAACAAATTATTTGGATTACCTAAAGATAGTAAAGCAAATACTACTAATTATAAAAAAAAATTACTAAAAATGAAAACAATAAACTTTTATCTATGTTCTACATATGGTAAAACATGGATTAAACGTGCATTTACATAATTTATTATATAGTTCTAGACGTTTATATAATCTTCTAGATTAATTTATTATTTTATATTAGTATTTTTATTTACTAATTTAGTTTTTTATTTATAATTTTTAAAAAT
>Ga0307983_1000869_pt1 | contig 14152 bp, 13 predicted proteins | sample OrgLakmetagen991_FD_201845 | JGI IMG/M metagenome (GOLD analysis project Ga0307983, IMG submission 201845) | Saline water microbial communities from Organic Lake, Antarctica - #991 | ecosystem: Environmental > Aquatic > Non-marine Saline and Alkaline > Saline | place: Antarctica: Organic Lake... | reverse complement strand
CTCTTTCTCCAAATAAGATTTCATAAACTCCTGCAAATCTTTGGTTTCAACGGTTGTTAATGCACTCGCAATAATTTGTAAAGAATCCGTTTCTGCAATTCCCGTTCGCTTTGCTCCGTAATCTAAGGCTACTAGTTTCGACACATTATTTTTTTGCCAAATTACGAATGCTCTTTAATTATTATCAAACATGATGAGCAGGCAATTTGCTATGCTTATTTTTGGCTCTCAAACTAAGAAAATGTACCCAACTCTATCTGATATGCTCCGAGATTTACTCGGAATAGATATCCCTCTCCCTTTCCCAACTTTCGGTTTTTTTGTTGCCATTGCGTTCATTGCCGCTGCATACTTCTTTACGGAAGAGTTGAAAAGAAAAGAAGCGAACAAGCTATTATTTTCCAGATTAGTAGACGTTAAAATTGGAGAAAAGGCAAGTACTTGGGATTTAATTTCAAATGGATTTTTAGGGTTCCTTGTCGGTTTTAAATTTCTTGAAGCGGTATTTAACTACGGAGCTTTGGTGGAAAACCCTCAAACTTTCCTCTTTTCGGGAAGAGGAAATTTAATTGGAGGACTTTTGGGAGCTGCCCTTTTTGCATGGATGAAATTCCGAGAAAAGGACAAAGAAAAATTAGCCACCCCGAAGATGGTCAAGCAGAATGTGCGCCCTTATGAATTAGTAGGTAACATGACCATGATTGCTGCTGTTGCAGGAATACTTGGTTCTAAAATATTTCACAATTTAGAGAACCTTTCTGAATTTGCTGCAGACCCAATTGGAGCTTTGGTTTCTTTTAGCGGGTTAAGTATTTATGGTGGTTTAATTGTTGGCGGTGGGGCAGTTTTATATTATGCCGTAAAAAACGGATTAACTTGGATTCATGTGGCGGATGCCTGCGCTCCCGGTCTCATGGCGGCTTATGGAATTGGAAGAATTGGTTGCCAGCTTGCAGGTGACGGAGATTGGGGAATGCCAAACGACGCACCAAAGCCTGATTGGATGAGTTTTCTGCCAGACTGGATGTGGGCTTTTGATTATCCGAACAATGTTTTGGGAATAGATTTGCAAGAAGACTTTCACAGGATGGGTTTAGAAAGTATTACCGGTAATGCATGGCCAACTCCTTTCTACGAAACCGTAATGGCATTTATTATTTTCGGAATACTTTGGTCTTTGCGAAAGAAAATGTCGGTTCCCGGAGTGATGTTTAGTTTATACTTGGCATTTAATGGAGTAGAACGATTCTTCATTGAAAAAATACGAATTAACCCAGATTATCATTTTTTAGGAATTGAAGCTACTCAAGCTGAAATTATTGCTGTGGTTTTGTTTTTAACTGGAATAGCCGGGATTGTTTATTTTACACAGAACAAGAATAAATTCATTCCAAAAGCTGCAGAAGTATGATTTCATTAGAGTTACTTTGTCAAGATGTGGTTGAACTTTGTCGAGAAGTTGGCATTTTCATTAAAATGGAAGAGTCCAATGTGCACCGAGAAGACATTGAAACAAAGTCGAAAAACTCCTTGGTAAGCTATGTAGATAAAACAGCAGAAGAACGACTGGTAACTGATTTAGCGAAATTTATTCCAGAGGCAGGTTTTATTGCAGAAGAAGGAACTTCTGACAAAGTAGGAGATGTGTACAATTGGATCATCGATCCTTTGGATGGAACCACTAACTTTTTACATGGCGTGCCTACCTACTCTGTTAGTGTTGCTTTAAAGCGAAATGACACAATTGTTCTCGGAGTGGTTTATGAGGTAAATAGAGATGAGTGCTTTTATGCTTGGGAAGGAAGTGATGCTTTTTTAAATGGCAATAAAATAGAGGTTAGTTCAACCATTAAATTAGAAGACTCGTTGCTAGCTACCGGTTTTCCTTATTACGATTACCAGCATCTAGACAGTTATTTTGAATTGCTAAAACACTTAGCTAAAAATACTAGAGGAGTTCGAAGAATTGGTTCAGCCGCTGTAGACTTGGTGTACATGGCTTGTGGCAGATTTGATGGTTTCTTTGAGTATAGCCTCCACGCTTGGGATGTTGCCGCAGGTGCATTTATTGCTCAACAAGCAGGAGCAGTTATTGAAGATTTTAAAGGTGAAGATAACTGGTTGTTCGGAAAAGAAATTGTTGCTGTAAATCCACAATTGAGATCTGAATTTAGCAATTTAATAAAGAAATACCTTAATTAAAAAGCCCCTTCGGATATCTCGACATTGCTCGATAACAAAAAGGGCTTTTCCTAAACCAACTATTTTATTAACCAGGATTAACCGTCCTTTTAGAAGATATTTCAATCTTCTGTTATAAAGACTCCGATACTTTCAAAACGTTGCCTTGAATTAATGAAATTTATTTTTGTTAATCTCCATGCACTTGTCAAAAGTATTACCTACTTAACCTAACACCCTTACATCCTATTCGCTTTCCAATTAGATTTTGAATCGGATGCAGTGGCATGGTTTGTTGCATTTGAAGCTTGACCAACTAAACTTGCTGCCACTAATGCTGCAATTTCTTGTTCGTCGTCGTTTTTGCTTTCTAAATACTCTGGTTTAAAATGATGTTTCACAAAGTTGGTGTCGAAATTACCCGAAATAAAAGCCTCGTGCTCCAATGCAAAACGACAGAAATCCATGGTCGTTTTTACACCCTTTATTTGGTACTCATCAATTGCTCTTAGCATTCTTAAACGCGCAGTTTCTCTGTCTTTACCAAAGGTTACCAGCTTAGCAATCATCGGATCATAATAAATCGGAATTTCCATTCCTTCCTCAAAGCCATCGTCTACTCTTACACCTAATCCTTGTGGGCGAACGTAGGTTTCTAATGTTCCAATATCCGGTAAAAAGTTATTCATTGGATCTTCCGCATATACTCTTACTTCGAAAGAGTGACCTTGAATTTTCAAGTCCTCTTGAGTGAAGCTTAACTTTTCTCCTCGAGCCACATTAATTTGCTCTCGAACTAAATCAATTCCTGTAATTTGCTCCGTAACAGGATGCTCCACTTGTAGCCTAGTGTTCATTTCTAGAAAAAAGAAATTTAAATTTTCGTCTAATAGAAATTCCACTGTACCTGCACCAACATAATCACAAGACTTTGCAACTAAAACGGCAGCTTTTCCCATCTCCTTTCTCAATTCTGGTGTTAGCACTGCCGAAGGAGCTTCTTCTATTACTTTTTGGTGTCTTCGCTGTATAGAGCACTCTCTTTCAAACAAATAAACAACATTTCCATGCGTATCCGCTAAAATTTGAATTTCAATATGTTGAGGCGATCCTACGTATCGTTCAATGAAAACCGCTCCATCTCCAAAAGAAGAAATCGCTTCAGAAACAGCCCGGTCCATTTGCTCTCTAAAATCTTCCACCCGCTCAACAATTCGCATCCCTTTTCCTCCGCCTCCAGCACTTGCCTTTACTAAAATGGGAAAGCCAATTTCTTGTGCAATTTTCTCTGCTTCACCAACATCTGTCACCGCTTCATCTGTCCCAGGAACTAATGGTATATTGTATTTTTTTACTGCAGCTTTTGCCGCCAACTTACTTCCCATTACTTCCATTGCTTCAGGAGAAGGACCGATTAAGGTAAGTCCGGCTTTACTCACTTTACGAGCAAAGTCAGCATTCTCAGAAAGAAAACCATAGCCCGGATGTATGCCATCAACATTCATTTCCTTGCACAATTCAATAATGTAATCTCCTCGCAAATAAGATTCAGATGAAGGAGGTGGACCAACACAAACTGCTTCGTCTGCATACCTCACAAATAAGGCATTTCTATCTGCCTCAGAATAAATAGCTACGGTTGAAATTCCCATTTCCTTGGCAGTGCGCATAATTCGCAATGCAATCTCCCCTCTGTTTGCAATCAAAATCTTATTCATCTTGTCATTGTTTTGCGCTAAATTAGGTATATTCACTAAAAGATTTAAGACCGTTGCGCTGCAAGATATTAGAATAAAGACAATTTGTGAACCCATGTAATTATCTCTAAAGATTGCAATAACGCAACACTTTTTAATGGAATCAAGTCGCTTAATTAGCTTAACATTAAATGAAACAAAACTTTATATTACACTAAAAATGAGCAAAAGAATTTTTGAAGAAAGACAACGCTTTAACCAATGGTGGTTGTGGCTCACCATGGCGGGTTTAATTGGAATTTTCATTTACCAGCGCTTACCCATCCAATTCAATCAGGAATTCTATATTTCTTTTGGAGTGCTGGCTTTCGTAGTAACCTTTCTATTTTCTATCCAACTTTTCACTCGAGTAGATGAGCATGGTATTCATATTAAAATGTTTCCTTTTCATCTAAAAACGGTTTCCTATGCATGGTCGGATTTGTACAGCGCAGAAGTTGTGGAATACAGCCCCATTGCAGAATATGGAGGTTGGGGATTGCGAATTTCCCGCAAAGGGAAAGCCTTCAATGTAAAAGGGAACAAGGGTATAAAAATTCAAACTTCCGATGGAAGAAGTCGCATGATTGGAACGCAGAAGTTTGAGGAAGCGAAAGAGGTAGTGGTTTCCTATCAGGGTAAAATGAAGTGAAAAATACCACTTTGGAGAAATTTTTCTTTCTATCCCATTCTTTTTGGCACTTCACCACTATAAACCTCCATTACTCCTCAACTCGAAACTCTAAATACTTTCCAACTTTAAGTGCTTTTTAGTTCCACAACTCCAAGTACTTTCTAACTTCCCAACTTTAAGTACTTTTTAGTTCCACAACTCTAAGTACTTTCTAACTCCACAACTCTAAGTACTTTTACAGTATAATCGTCAAACATGCACCTCTTCTACTCTACCAACATTTCAGATAATACCATTTCGCTAGACAACGAAGAATCGAAGCATCTTGCTAAAGTGTTACGCTTGGAAATGGGCGATCATGTTCATGTTATCGACGGAAAAGGAACGCGTTACCTCTGCTCTATTCTTATAGCGCATCAAAAAGCAACACAACTAACCATCTTAGAAAAAGAGGTAGTGAACGAAACCTATGGAATTGAAATTGCAGCAGCCCCAACTAAAAACCTTAACCGTTGGGAATGGTTTTTAGAAAAAACAACTGAAATTGGAGTGGATGCCATTCACCCAATTGTTAGTTTTCATTCGGAACGAAAAGTGCTAAAAAAGGAGCGTCAGGAGCGTATTTTGTTAAGCGCGATGAAACAATCTTACAAGACCAAGCTACCACGATTGAGTGAGTTGGAAAAATTTAAATCCTTTATTACAACCGATTTTGATGGAAGGAAATTCATTTGTCATTGTTACGATGATTTACCCAAAAAGAGCTTAAACGAAAGCTATAAAAAAGGCGAGAAAGCCTTACTTTTGATTGGACCGGAAGGCGATTTCAGCAAACAGGAAGTGGAACTAGCCATAGAACAAGGTTTTGAACCAATTGCCTTGGGGAAAAGTCGATTAAGAACGGAAACGGCAGCGATTGTTGCCTGTCACACCATACATGTATTGAATGCGTAAACTATTTTTTCTGATACTACTTCTTCCACTTGCTAGCATAGCGCAAGATGGAAACTTTCAAATTGCCATTTTGAAATACAATGGCGGCGGCGATTGGTATTCTAATTTAGAAACCTCCTTGCCCAACCTAATCGACTTTTGCAATAAAAATCTAAACACTTCCATAAAAAAAGAGCAAGCCATTGTGGAACCTGCAAGTACGGAGTTATTCGATTACCCCTTCGTGCACATGACGGGGCATGGAAATGTGGTATTTAACCTAGAGGAATCAGAAAACCTCAGGAACTATCTACTAGCAGGTGGATTTCTCCATATTGATGACAATTATGGAATGGATCAATTCGTTCGAAGAGAAATAAAGAAAATATTTCCGAATGAGGAATTGGTAGAAGTTCCGTTTTCTCACCCGATTTACCATCAAAAATTTGATTTTAATAATGGCCTTCCAAAAATTCACGAGCACGATGGTGAAGCACCTGTTGGTCTTGGCATTATTAAGGAAGGACGCTTGGTACTTTTTTACAGCACCGAATCGGACTTAGGAGATGGTTGGGAAGACCGGGAAATTCACAACGATTCTGAAGCAACAAGACTAAAAGCCCTGCAAATGGGAGCAAACATTATATCCTTTGTCTTTTTAGGAGAATAAATTCGCTACATTATCGAAGAACCCAAAACTACCTTGGACCAGACTATTTTAGCATTCATTGAGGAGCACCGTAATCAATCTACAGCAGAACTTGCTTTGCTCTTGAGTAAAAAACCTCATCTACCAAAAGAACTTATACTGAATCAAATAAATGGACTGCAAAAGGCCAAACAAAAACTTCCCTTTTTAGTAGAGTTTGAGAATTTTATCTATCCCTCTCCTCGAGCTTTTTCTCAAGCCTCTTCTGAAAAAACAGGAATCTATAAATCAAAAATAGTTGCGGCGAAGAACGTTCTAGACCTCAGTGGTGGTATGGGAATGGACAGCTACTTTTTTGCGCAACACGCAGAAGATGTTACCTATGTTGACATGAACGAAGAACTAGTAAACACTGTTCGTGCGAACTTTGAAACGCTAAAAACAAATAACATAACCTGCATACATTCCAAAGCAGAAGATTTTATTGAGCAGAATCAAAATCACTACGACCTAGTTTACCTTGACCCAGACCGCAGAGCAGCGAAGGAAAAGGCTTTTAAAATTGACGATTGCGAACCAAATGTAGCCGAATTACTTCCTCACATCTGGAAAAAGTCGAAGAGGTGCTTCATTAAGCTTTCTCCCATGCTTGATATTCAACAAGCACTAGCTCAATTGCCTTATTGCAAGGAAGTACATGTGGTATCGGTAGACAATGAGTGCAAGGAATTACTGTTTCTTTTGGAGTTTGGGTTTGAAGAACCTCCAACGATTCATTGTATTAATCTACTGAAAGGAAACACACAATACTTTGAATTTAATTTTGAGCAAGAGCGCTCTGCCGGCAATTCGCTAGGAGAGGTTCAAAATTACTTGTACGAACCAAATGCGTCTATCCTAAAAGCAGGAGCATTTAAAACGGTAGGTCAACAATTTGGCTTAACTAAATTAGCAACCAATACACACCTATACACCTCCACCGAATTACAGCCCAACTTCCCAGGCCGAATTATAAATGTGTTGGAGGTCTCTAAACCAAAGAAAGGTTTGACGCACCAAGCTAATGTTGTTTGCAGAAACTTTAGCATGAAACCCGAACAGCTCAAAAAAAAGTACCATATAAAAGATGGTGGAATACAGTTCTTATATGCTTTTACTTTAGAGAAGGATAGTAAACGATTTGTTTTGGGAGAGTTGGTGTAGGCATAACCCATCGCTTTTCTGCTGCGGAACAAACACCCTACTGAACTACTAACTTCCCACTAATTGGTTTTATTTTTCCCATCGTGCCCCTAATTTGATAAAAGTAAGTACCGCTTTTCAAATTAGAAATATTTATTCGATGTAATGAGCCATCTGTTAGTTTCTGTTGGCTTACTAACATTCCAGTAGCACTGTAAATAAGTAGATGGTCATTTTGACCTTGTTCTGTATCGTAATCTAAAACAACATAATTAGTGTTGCTAGGGTTTGGGTAAATTCTATGACGCTCTTCTTGAAGCTCTAATTTGGGCACATTTACAGTCTGAATGGTAACTGTATCTGATAAATTGGAATATACCATAGGAGTAATACGCTCATTTCTAATTAAACGGTAGTGGTAAGAAACTCCAACTAAAGCCGTAGTGTCTAAAAAATTAGTATCGACAATATTCATAGTGTTTAATAAAGTATCGTAACCATTATTCGAATTACTACGCAATAAATATTGCTTCATTATTATAAAATAAGGCAGGTTTCCGGTAAATCGATGGGAATTATCCCAAGAAACTAAAATGAAAGGAGTGTTAGAATGAACTACCTGAGCTGTAACAACTAAATTTGTAAGTTGAACTGTAAAGCCTCCGATTGAACTATTCGCCAATGTTTCATTCTCATCTGATTCTATTGCTATACTGTTTGTCGCAAATAGCATAGCAGTAATTAAAAGTATTCGTCTCATATTATTAGTTTATAAATTACTGTTTTACCATCTTTTTCGTTACCACTTCCCCATTCTCCAACTCTACTTTCAAAAAGTAGACTCCTTTTGAGAAGTTTGTCAAGTTGATTGTCGACTTTTTGGTGGACACTGAGTGATTCAAATTGTGCCCTTCGATACTTTTTGAGTTAGGCTCAAAAAACTCAGGGTACAATTTGAATTGTATCGAAGTGCCCATCAAACCATACACCTCAACACTCCTAATTTCCACCCTGCCTGCCGCAGGCACGGCCTCACTTTCAATCGTTATCATTCCACTTGTTGGGTTCGGAAATACCGAAACCTTACCACTCGGCTTCCCTCGAGGACTGTTTTCATTCAGCCCCACTGGAATACCACCATTTAACCCTGTTATTTTTACAATGGGTTGGCTAGCTTGCCCATCCCACTTTAAAAAGTTACCGGCAACGTAATAACCACCGAATTTTGACTTGAGGATTTTTGTTACTGCTGGTAATCCATTATTGTAAGCACTGTCAGGTCCTAAACTTGTAAAATATTGAGGTTCTACGTTTCCAAAAGAATCTATTTTGGCAATATTGTTTTTAACCTGACCTTGGTAACGGTTAAAGTGACCACCCACCAAATAACCACCGTCACTGGTTTTGACAATGGTATTTGTGTTGTAAAAGTTTGACCCAAACGAGAAGGGACCGCTGCCTGTATTAAACGTAAAGTCTAAAGAGCCGTTTGCATTCAATCTCGCCAACGTTTTGTACTGACTGCCAAAAGGATGAATAAAAAACCTACCTGTAAGGAATACTTTTCCTGTGCTGTCTAAAATTTGCGGCACAAATGCACTAAATGCATTGGTATCTGCCATGAACGAGGAAAAGGTGGTATCCAAGCTACCATCGTGAAAAATACGACACAAACCATTTACCCGAACGCCATTGTAGTGTGTAAATTGAGACGGCGAACCATACACCAACAAACGGGCACTATCGTAACGAATAACACCGCTTGGCTGGTAGTTAGGAAAAGCAGCAAAGGTGCTGTCCCACAAACCATCTGGCTTCACTTTAATTAAATGCCTTCCCGGAAAAGTATCTGGGAGGGTTTCTATAGGACAAGGTAACCCATTAATGTTCGAACCGTTTGGAAAGTTAGAAGAGGCGTCTGGATAGAAGTAGGGAGTTCCTTGGAAGCATTGAACCGTTTTAAAAAAATTCGTTTGCCAAGTCAAATTAATATCGCTTCCCGTTGAATCAATTAACTTTCCATTATTGCTCCCAACGCCAAAATAAAACTTATTTGAATTGATTTTTATAAGAATGTTCGAAAAGTCAAAGCCATTTAAAACGCTGAAGTTAGATACAACATTCCCGTTACTTGAAACTGAAAAGATTCCTTTTTTTACAGCGTTATTGTGTAACAATCTAAAATTTCCTTGAATGAGTAACTTGGAAATAGATGCTTCTACGATGTTATTGATAGACGTATTAGGGCTGTTTCTTATATTGAAATTTGGAGCAAAACTAGAATCAATAGTAAAGGCTTGAGCAAAAGTGCCCAACCCTAACAGTGTGAATAAACTGATGATGAGTATTTTTTTCATGGTTTCCATTTCATAGCCACTACAAAGAGAGGAACGACTGAAGCAATCTGGTTTTCATAATACCGGATTGCCGCACTACTAGCGTCGTTCGCAATGACGTTTTGATTGGTCATTGCGAGGAACGAAGCAACCTATTGTTTGATCAAAACTGTTTGTCCAACTTGTTTGCCACCTTCAAATAGTATAAAAAGATAACTGCCTTTTGCCAATTGGTCAACGCCAATTCCCGTCTTTTGTTGTTGACTTTACCCTTGAAGCAACAACTTTCCTTCCATCCTAGTTATTTGATATTGATAGTTTGACAATGCTTTAAAATTAGCAATTTTAACTGTGATGAGTTCTTTTGTTGGTCTTTGCAGATTCTACTCTGCAACATCTCAGAATTCTCTCCAAAAAATTAAACTCTTAATATAGATTACACCAACCTTCCAAATCCCAAATTAAAAGTTAAAAATCTTAACAATTTTAGCTTTTGAAAATCCCTTATTTTCTCTGAACTTCGCACCACAAAAAAGTAAGAATATGCCTAAGATTTCGGAAAGAGGATTAAACATGCCTGAGTCACCAATTAGAAAGTTGGTCCCATTTGCTGAAAAAGCTAAAAGTAAAGGAGTTGGAGTAATTCATTTAAACATAGGTCAACCAGATATAGAGACACCAAAGGTGGCTTTAGATGCCGTGAAGAATATCTCCATGGAGGTTTACGAGTACAGCCACTCAGCCGGAAATGAATCGTACCGAATTGGCCTTGCAAAATACTACGACAAGATTAGTCCGGGAATTACGCATGAAAACGTAATGGTAACAACGGGCGGTTCTGAAGCATTGGCTTTTGCTTTTACTGCTTGTCTTAACTTGGGTGACGAAGTAATTATCCCAGAACCGTTTTATGCCAACTACAATGGTTTCGCAGAAGCAACCGGCGTTAACGTAGTGCCAATTAGTTCCTCAATTGAAAGCGGTTTTGCCTTGCCAAAAATTGAAGAGTTTGAGAAAAATATTACTTCAAAAACCAAAGCCATCCTAATTTGCAATCCAGGTAACCCAACGGGTTATTTATATTCCAAAGAAGAATTAAACAAACTAAGAGACCTCGTTAAGAAACATGATTTATACCTTTTTGCAGATGAAGTGTACAGAGAATTCTGCTACGACGGCAAAGAGCACAACTCATTGTTAACTTTAGAGGGTGTTGAGAATAATGTAATCGTAGTTGATTCTGTTTCAAAACGCTACAGCATGTGCGGCGTTCGAATTGGGGCCATGATTTCTCGAAACAAAGAGGTAATGACCACTGCTTTAAAATTGGCTCAAGCTAGACTTAGTCCTCCCCTTTTGGGTCAAATTGCAGGTGAAGCTGCTTTGCAAACACCAGATTCTTATTTTGAAAAAGTAAGTAAAGAGTATGTAGAAAGAAGAGATATCTTAGTAGATGGTTTAAACTCCATCGACGGTGTATTCTGCCCAAAACCAGGTGGAGCCTTTTATGCTGTGGCGCAATTGCCGGTGAACGATACGGAAAAGTTTTGCCAATGGATGTTAGAAGACTTTTCATTTGAAGGCGAAACAGTGATGATGGCACCTGCAAGCGGATTTTATTCTACCCCCGGAAAAGGAAAAAATGAAGTTCGATTGGCTTACGTTTTAGAAAAAGACAAACTGAGAAAAGCAATCCGTTGTTTGACAGAGGCGTTAAAGGTTTACCCAAACAACTAAGATGGACATTCTAGATGCAATTATTCTAGGTATAATTCAAGGACTAACTGAATTTTTACCAGTCTCTTCAAGTGGCCACTTAGAAATTGCAAAAGCCATTCTCGGTGATGAATCTCTTCCAAAAGACAGTTTACTCTTTACCGTAATTCTTCACTTCGCGACAGCATTAAGTACCATCGTAATTTTTAGAAAAGACATTGGTGTTATTTTAAAGGGCCTATTTCAATTTAAATGGAATGAAGAGTTACAGTTTTCTCTGAAGATTATTTTATCCATGCTGCCAGCTACTTTCATCGGCCTTTTTTACGAAGAAGAATTGGAAATGCTATTTGGAGGAAATGTACTTTTTGTTGGTGCCATGCTCCTTGTTACAGCAGTTCTGCTATTGCTTGCCGACCTTAGCAAAAGAACCTTGAAGAATGTAAGTTTTTCAAATGCCTTGGTTATCGGAATTTCACAAGCAATTGCAATGTTGCCGGGAATTTCAAGATCTGGAGCCACCATTTCAACATCTGTTATGCTTGGCAATGATAAAAGTAAAGCTGCACGATTCTCTTTTTTAATGGTCGTGCCATTGATCCTTGGCAAAGTGGCTAAGGATATTCTAGGTGGAGAGATTAGCATTGCATCCTCGAGCTTTACACCTTTGATTATAGGATTTCTAGCTGCTTTTATCTCAGGTTTATTTGCATGTAACCTAATGATCAAATTGGTGCGCAAAAGCAAGCTAAAATACTTTTCTATTTATTGCGCGGTTGTAGGAACCATCGCAATTACGTTTAGTTTATTGAACTAACTCTCCCAAGGCCGTTTTGGCTTTACTTTATTTAAAATTGAATCTGAAATAAAATTCACCATTCCCCTATTCGAAAATAAATTTTACTATTTCTATTTAGTTAAGTTTGCTGCATGAAACGGGCGTTTTACCTTCTTTTATTTCTGATTTTCTCAAATACTCTATTCGCGGTGCCGAGCACATCACAGTTAGACGAGTTGAGAACGGAATACCTAACTGCACTTAGCGACTATTTAAATGCTCCAAAAGTGTACGAATCCTTTTTAAAAGTAGAAAATCCGAATGGAAAAATACTGGCCTACCAAGGAGCCTTAGAGGCCATTATGACGAAGACGACATGGAACTTGTTCAAAAAAATAAGCTATTTAAGAACAAGTGAAGAAAGTTTTCAAAAAGCCATAAAAAGCGCGCCCAACGATATAGAAATTCGCTTCATGCGACTAGCTGTTCAATTTGAGATTCCCGAATATTTAGGATTCAGCGAAGACATGCAGTTAGATAAACAGTTTATTTTGGAAAACATGAAGAGTCTTCAATCGGAAAACATTCCACCAATTTTAATGAATCAAATTATTGGTTTTATGTATCGTTGTGAGATGTTTACAGAAGAGCAAATTCAAAAAATTAAACTAATCTTAGCTGAAAAATAAATCAACCTATTATGAAGATGAAATTTTTATTCCCTGCATTATTGAGTATTATGAGTTTATCGGCCTGCAGCTTCTTAGAGAATTGCATAGAAGGTCAAGGTTCTGTTGTAGAGCAAGTAATAGAATTAGATGAATTTGAAGGAATTGAGCTAAAAACCGGGGTGGTTGTTTATTTAACGCAAAGCGAAACACAGAAAGTAAGCATTTCCGCACCTCAAAATATTATAGACCTTCTGGCGACAGAATTGGATGGAGACATCTGGAAAATTGACTTTTCACGTTGTCCTAAAACAGAAGAAAAAATCAAGATTTACATTGAATCGAATAATATTCAGGAGATAACTATTGATGGATCCGGAGAGGTTTTTAGTGAAGGTCAACTTGAAATGGACGAGCTTTCAATTGAAATATCGGGATCCGGTTTGGTAGATGTAGACCTTTCAGTAAAAGAATTAAAATCAGAAATTTCAGGCTCCGGAGACATTCGCCTCAAAGGAGAAACGAAGTTACACGATATTGAAATAAACGGAAGTGGCGACATAAAAGCATACGACCTTTTAAGTGATGAAAGTGAAATAGAAATCAACGGAAGCGGAGATGTTAAAGTAAACGTGTCCTATGCGTTAGATGTTGAAATTAACGGCAGTGGAGATGTTTATTACAAAGGAAATGTAAAAGAAATCTCCTCTAAAATTAACGGAAGCGGTAAATTAAATCAAGAGAATTAAGCTGCTAATCGTAAAGCAAATACTTGTCTCTCACTCGCCCGAAACTTTCTAGGCCATGTGTCCAAGAGTTTCTAATCTCCTCTTCTGTTTTGCCCGACTTTATAGCTTCCTTTAAACTGGAATTGCCTGCCAACAAGTTAAAAAAGTTAGTGAAGAATTTATCTTTCTGCGGGTAAGCCTTGTAACTTTCGATTAGAAAAGAAAGGTTTAGTTTTCTCCAAGCTCTCGGATTTACACTGTCTTGGTTAGTGAGATCAACACCAAAACATTTTTTCCCATTGAGTTTAGGGTTTTTAGCTCCTAAGGAAGGTTTGGGGATAAAGGAATATTCATATTCCGTAAAATTAGGATGACCAAACTGTTGAAAAGGTTCATCTGTGCCTCTCCCAACACTGACAGGCGTGCCTTCAAAAAAGCATAACGAAGGATAAAGGTAGATGGAATTCATATTGGGTAAGTTCGGTGATGGAGGAACAAGTACCGTGTACTCTTTCTGGTGATTGTAATTAATGCATTTAATTACTGTTAGTTCGCACGAAACGCCATTTTGCAGCCATTTTTCACCATTTATCATTTGAGCATATTCTCCA
>Ga0307983_1000866_pt1 | contig 14206 bp, 14 predicted proteins | sample OrgLakmetagen991_FD_201845 | JGI IMG/M metagenome (GOLD analysis project Ga0307983, IMG submission 201845) | Saline water microbial communities from Organic Lake, Antarctica - #991 | ecosystem: Environmental > Aquatic > Non-marine Saline and Alkaline > Saline | place: Antarctica: Organic Lake... | reverse complement strand
GCGCAGGGGCTGGTAGGGCCCACCGGCGACGATGGTGCGCAGGGGCTCGTAGGGCCCACCGGCCCCACCGGCGACGATGGTGTGCAGGGGCCCACCGGCCCCACCGGCGACGATGGTGTGCAAGGGCCCACAGGCCCCACAGGCGACGATGGTGCGCAGGGGCTCGTAGGGCCCACAGGCCCCACCGGCGACGATGGTGTGCAGGGGCCCACCGGCCCCACCGGCCCCACCGGCGACGATGGTGCGCAAGGGCTGGTAGGGCCCACAGGCCCCACCGGCGACGATGGTGCGCAGGGGCTCGTAGGGCCCACCGGCCCCACCGGCGACGATGGTGCGCAAGGGCCCACCGGCCCCACAGGCGATGACGGGGCACAGGGGCTGGTAGGGCCCACAGGTCCCACTGGGGCTACGGGGGGCGACGGTTCGCAGGGTATACAGGGCCCCACGGGCCCAACAGGGCCGAACCTGCTTGTGCCTGTGTCAGGGGGTCACGAGCTTGCGGACGACCTATACGTCCTTGGAAACCTAACATCCGACGGTAAATTAACCGTGAACAGCGGGGGGGTAGAAGTGAATGGAGACATCACAAATGGTGATATAGATTTGGTTGGCACTGATATTGAATCAAGTGGATATTTGAGAATATATTCAAAAACTACAAGTACAAATAGCCATGGCTTCGTAGAGTTAAGCTCAGGAGGTACTTTGATCGGAGGTAACACCATTCGATTCCGGCCGAATTCATCGAATGTGACGGCAGGAAGTACTCGAATGGTTCTGAATCCTGATGGAGATTTGGATCTGACGACAGGAAATCTTAGCGTTACTTCAGGAGACGTGGATGTAGGTGGGGTTGTCAACTTAAGGCAACTGAATATAAGCAGCGACGGCTCGGACGTGTCTCAGACCGATGCACCTTATACAGATCAACTTACAATCAAGTACGACAACGGAACTGACACAGCAACGTGGGCAGTAGGAATAGAGAGCACGCTCGGTAACAGCGGTAGCAGTGATCACGACCTTGGTTTTGCGTCAAAGTATAACGGGTCCTCCTACATTAAGAGGGGCGTTGTTCAAGACCAGTATTCAGGTGAGAATCGCATGAATTTCACAGGGCAGCACCGGTGTCGCTTTGTGGGAGACGCCGTCACAAGCGCCAATATTGCGGATTACATTGGTAAGCTTGTCATATCTACAGGATCGTACGCATCGATGGACTACGCAACCGGTGCGATCATCACGGGAAAGGCCGCCATTACAGTTTCAGACTCCCTACCAGTTGTGGATTTAACGACGCAGGCGCAGGACAAGCGGGTGCTAGGGGTGATTGGTGAGTTGGAACGTGAGAAACGCATGTTTACGGCAGGCGCATTTGCCACGCCGTACCCAAAAGTCGACGGTGACACCAGGCTTCATATCAACTCCATCGGTGAGGGGGGTATTTGGGTTTGTGATATTGAGGGGGATATTGATAACGGCGACTTTATTACGTCAAGCCTATGTCCTGGGTATGGGCAGGTGCAGGCTGACGACCTGATGCATAACTACACCGTGGCCAAGGCAACCATGTCTTGTACGTTTGATCTTACAAGCGACGATTACAAGGTTGAGGAGATGTATTACACTGACAGCCAGGGTGTAGAGAGGACATGCATAGTGTCGTTCATTGGTTGTACCTACCATTGCGGTTAAAAAATCGGTAGTGAAACGCACCTTAGTACGGGCCCGGGTCCGGTAGTGTCGCCGCCAAATGCACGTCGATTTTGACTGGTGATATTTGGCTAACAAGTGAGAATGCCAGCCAGCCACCCGCCATGCCCCCCATCGCAATAGCAAACGGGTAAAGCACGGCCTTCATGCTCTTGATACCAATGTGTAGCACCCGTTGCCCGCAAGACGTCCGTCTCTGGCGGGGACAGGCTCCACCGTTCGCATCGCTGTCTGGTCCCGTTACAAGTGTCTCACCCATTTCAACAACGTGAGCGTCCATGGACGAACGGCTCTTTTATTTACCCACCCTCAGCGGAGTCAAAGGTTTGTATCGCTTACGTGGTCGTGTTTCGGGGGGTGCGACAGTGCCTTCCAATCAATTTGCCGTAGCTTGTGGAGATTCTTTTGCACGGATTTCACCCGCTGCAACCGTTTCGTACCACTGTGTGTGGCGTATTGCACCGGGCCATTTGTCCCGACCCCGCAGCTGCGGGGTCTTTCGCGGCCGTCTCCACCATTTTTTCTTGGTGGTGGGTATGCCCGGATCGTGAGGTCGCTGCATGGCTTTTCGTCCGTTTGGCGGGGACACCATTCGCACTGCGCCGCCAAGTTGCCTGAGAAGCACATTGATACTCTCAATATCCCTCTCGCGACGCCTTCGACGCATGTTCAGTGAACCTTTGCACGTCACCATCCAGCTCCTTCGAGCACTAGTACACACAAGTCGGTAATTAAACACCCTTGGCCGCACCCACGCCCACAAGTCGTGGTTGACGGCCGACCGCGCAAGCGTCCGCAGCGTGGCGCGTGTCATCCACCGCACACGGTCGATTTCGGACTTGTCCTGCGTCACGGGAGATTTCACTACAGGCAGGCTCTCGGACGTCACGTTATCGATACCACACACGAAGTAGCAACGCGTCACGCTCCCCGACCGAAAGGTGAGCGCCGTGGCGCCTCGCTCTATGTTTACCGCCACCCCCGTCTCTTCTAACATTTCCCTCTCCGCGGTTCGGTGCAACGGCTCGGCTGCGTCACTACGGACGCCCTTGGGGAATCCCCACTTCCGTGAACGCCGGTCGTGCACAACCAGCACCCGACTGCTGACCACCAGTATCACCCCCGCACCCGTCAATGTACTGGGCAGCATATCTGTGTTGGTGAATCGTTTACTTTCAACGCGCTACAAGAGATAAAACGTAAGATGGTCGGTGTTAGGTTCGCCCGCATAGCGTTGGGTCTTGCGGTGGTGATCGTGATTTTTTCTGCAATCTACTTCACCCTTCCTGGACATGCATTTTACGTGGTCAACAGGCCAGACTCCAACGGGTCCATTACCTACACAGAAGCGCTCATGACCTCTGTAAGCACGCAAACCCTTCTCGGGCAGGGTGATGTGGTAGCTGTATCGGGGGCATCCCGAGCCCTGTCGATGGTGCAGTCGCTAGGCAGCTTTCTGCTCCTTTTGTACTTGGCGTCTACGAAAGGGGCGAAATCATGAACGCTAGTCTCTTGGTTGCGACGCAAAGTATGACATAGGGGGGGTCACCAAATCTCCATCAGAAGTGGTCCTGCTGGATTTCTTCACGCCACCGCCGCAGTGCGGATACTTTGACAGCTGCTGCATCGCCACGTTCATGCTCGCTACCGCCTACCCGAGCAAGACCCTGCCGTGGTCGAGGAGGTCGAGGAGTAGGGAGACGAGCAACAAAGAAGGCCGACCATGTTGTCTGAATAGTCGCGTGCTCCACCACAACCTCTCTTCTTCTCGTTGTCACGTGACCATTATCGGAGAACCTTCAATCTTTGGTAAATCGACGGAAACTCATAGCTTCAAAGCCAAAATCTCATCACTCTCTCCCCCTCCCTCTCCTCAGAAATGAAGTATGACATTCCAAAACATACAGAGGAAGCGCATCAGCTCGCCCAGCAAGAGGCCCAGGCTTTCACCCGCGTGCGGGAGCTCGAGGAGCTACTGACAAACATTGTCAGACTCGTACAGGAGACACGCCATTTCATCGTCGAACGCGGAGAGGAAGTACGTCAGGTCGAGGAGGAGCAAGCACAGACCTTCGGGCCCACAATCAGAGCGGGACAGACCATCTCTGATGACGCCGAGATCAACGAACGCATGCAGCGGCTCGCTCATAAGAAGGCGCGTGCTGCTTCGTGGCGGGAGGATGCTAGTCGGGTCTTAACCGAGCTGACAGCTGAGGAAGTTAGCATTCGCAAGCTGGAGGAACAGGCCACCGCACGCTTGCACCTCCTCGCGGAGCAGCAGGCAGAAGCCACCAAGCGCGTAGAGCAAGCACGTCAGCTCGAGGAGCAGCAGAGACGACCCGCCAAGCGCGCAGAGCAAGCACGTCAGCTCGCGAAGCGGCGGACACGAGCCGCCAAGCGCGCAAAGCAAGCACGTCAGCTCGCGAAGCGGCGGACACGAGCCGCCAAGTGCGCAGAGAGGGAGCGCCGGCGTGACTCGCACAATCTGCAGCGCTACATGAGAAACCGCAACCGAGATATCCTTCTCACACTGAAGACAACCAGCAAACGCATGAGAGCGTGGATGCAAGCAGCGAGTGTGGAGTCACCCAGGTACGTCTGAAAAAATGAAGCCTGCACCTGAGTCAAATGACTCACGACCCCGCGGGGGGGCATAGGATCGATACAGTTGCGCAGTGCGCGAGCTTTTGGCAGAGACCAATTGTCGACCCGTTGGTGCTCCGTCGCTTCGTGCATGAAAAGCGATTTGGTTAGAGAGCGTGTAGGCTATGAACGGATTTGAGGCGGGCTTGCGAACGGTCAGAGTTTATTCGATTGCGTACACAAGAAACGTGCTGACGAGCGTCAGGGTGACGCCTTTCGAACAAGCCCGTCAACCCGAACGATCATGTGGGCCACGCCCGTGAAGCACCCCACACTTAACTGCATCGTAAAGGGGGACCCGGAAAGGAAGGAGACGGAGAAGGGGGGAGTGTTTCGGGAAATACCGTCATTAGAAAACTGATCGTACGTGATGCGGGGGCGGGGAATGACCGACGACAGGTCCACGCTTAGAGGCAGTTCGACGATCACATCCCCAGTACAAAAACCCAACTCCCCGAAAAGGTAAGTGTCCGTCACGCTGCTGAACTGTGTGTAGGTGATGACCTCTCCAGAGATGTCGAAAGACTGCATCGATAACGTCGTGTTCAGTACCGAAATCGTACCGTTCGTGTCTGCGCGTGGGCCCACAGAAAGGAGGGGTGCAGGCCCTGCCTCGCTCCTCATGACCTCCTGTGTGGACACCCCGCCGGAGGTCGATCGCGCGTCTTCCGCACGGTGCAGGGCGTACCCGGACAGGGCCACGGCGCCCACTGACAGCGCCACAGCCAGCGTGGTCAGAATGTTGGTAATCTTCATGATGGGTCGAGGAGTGGATGGAGGAGAGAGAGGGGGGAGTATGTCTTGCTGTGCAGAGATATGGGGATTTACCAGCTCTCTTATAAAGAAATGAAAACGATAACACCTACGTAGTGCTGAAGGTCGACCTTCAATCACAACAAGCATCCGATTCACAACAACGCGATCCCTCAGGGAGCAGTCAACATAAATGGGCAACGTTCTCAAGTGCAACTTGTCGTGTCTCGGCGGTCATAGCGTAAAGACGTATGCGAACGGGGACAAGTACGACGGCGAGTGGAGGCACGGTGTACGCCACGGCCATGGCGTGATGACGTATGCGAGCGGAAACAGGTATGACGGTGAGTGGCATTGCGGTCGCCGTCGCGGCCATGGCGTGATGACGTTCGCGAACGGAGACAAGTACGACGGCGAGTGGTGTCGGGGTCTATACAACGGCCATGGTGTGGTGACCTTTGCAAACGGAGACAAGTACGACGGCGAGTGGCGGAACGCTCTACTACACGGTCATGGTGTGGTGAGCAATACAAAGGGAAAAAAGTACGATGGCGAGTGGAGGGAGGGTTCACGCCACGGTCATGGCGTGCAGATCTATGCGAACGGATACAAGTACGACGGCGAGTGGTGTGGGAATATACAGCACGGCCGTGGGGTGCTGACCGATGCGAAGGGAAACAAGTACGACGGCGAGTGGAGGCACGGTGTACGCCACGACCATGGCGTGCTGACCTTTGCGAACGTAGGGTAATACGTCTGCGAGTGGAGGAACGGTGTATATCACGGCCACGAGGTACGCATCGATGCGAACGGGGACAAGTACGACGACATACAGGAGGTTGTTAGACCGACGGTCGCGGGTGCGTTCTATATGAACGGTGTGACCACGATGACGGTGGTCGCAACTGAAAGCCGTAACAATGTCTTTGTTACGTAGCGAGCGAGAAGCGCTGCAACTGCAGTCCAGCCGCCTCCCAGTCTACATCCTCCCCCATGCGAGCTTCAACGCGCTCACATGACGCCTGCGGTAGGAGGGTCGCCTACCTCACACGGAGGTAAAGTCGAAAGGCTCCGGCGCCTCAGGCGGGGGTTGCGTCATGTCAAATGGGTACGGGGGGGGGAGACCCGCCCCCTCCCGCTCCAATGCCTCGCGCCGCAGGTCCATGACCCTGTCGACGTACCTGTGCATGTCGGGGCACAGGTGCAGCCGGTGCGAGCTCTGGTTCGGGTGCATGACGCACAGGTACATCCCGTCCACGCGCACCCTCTCGTACGTGTGGCCCTCCCAGACGACACCCGCGTAGTGGTGCTCCAGGATCCACTTGTACATGTTGAGCTGCATGGAGTAGGTTATGTAGTTTGTACTCTGCAACTTGTCTAGCGGGGCGAAGGGTCGCTCGTACCGGCTGAACTTGGAAATTCTCTTGCTGCGCTTCCAGTCGTAAATCCACAGGTGGAGGGTGCTGGGTGGCTCGGCGCCGTGGGCAACCGCCGCCCACTGCTTCTCCATGAGCGGCTTGTTGACAAAGGTCATGTCGATGGCCCCCGTCACCTTGGTTCGGGGATCAGTGAAGACGAACCACTCCGACCGGTACGGCTGCAGGCCCCCCCCCATCTCGGCCGTGAACTCCGCGAACTGCTTCAGTGCCGCGTCGTCCGCAGGAACGTCGTCGAGGGTGCACTCCCCGTTGTAGTACAGGTCGATGAAATCGTGCATGACTGTCCCACTCTCGCGGGCCGCCTTGCCGTCGCGGGCCCACCCGGCCTTGATCGTCTCTGGCGAGAGGCCAAAGTACTTGCTCCTGCGCTTGCTCGGGTGCCACGTCGCCCCCCCCATCATTTTGGGAATGATTTTGTCCGCGTCGAACTGGGGAAAAAACGCCTTGCAGAGGCCCGTGACGGAGAGCAGGCCCGCCCTCCCAAAGTCGCCGTCGCCCGCAAAGTCCACGTAGTAGTCGTGGACCTCGCCCTCCACGCCGCTGTCAAAGAAGATGCGTCGGTCCCGCGGGTGGCGGTGAAGCACGTCGAGGTACTTGTTACGCACCTTGCACGTGGGGGGGAGGGAGGGTGGGGGGGCACCCCCCCCCACTGCACTACCACTACCGCCCGACCGCGCCCTCTTGCAGGGCGGGGACGCCGTAGACGGCAGCGGGCCTCGCTTGGTCGACATGGGGCGTTTGTCTTTCAGCGTTTCTTGCCGCCCACCGCGGCGAGGCGAATTACACCGCGTTAACATACAAATGATAAACCCCCCGCTCGAATGACCGCCACCCACCCGCGACCTCTCGCGCTGCGGCACGGCGGCGCCACCCTCGTGGTCTACGCATTTCACGTGCTGGACCGCAACGTCCGGTTCTTCATGCGCCACGGCCTCGTCCCCGATAAGAAGGTGGATTACATGGTGGTGCAGAACATGCCCGAGTGGGCCGCTGAACGCGAGGCGGACGTGACGTCCAAGTGGCTGGGGTTATCCTCCGTGACGTGGGTGAAGCGCCCGAACGTCTCACAGGACATTGGCGCCTACAGCGAGGCCATGCGCACTGCGGAAACGGGCGGATACGACTACTTTGTCTTTGTCAACTCGACCATGAGGGGGCCCTTCCTCCCCATGTACTTCACGGAACACTGGACGCGGGCGTTCACGGCGAAGCTCACGGACGTAGTGGCCCTGGTGGGGAGCAGCATCAATCACTACAACGGTCAGCCACACGTACAGAGCATGGCCATGGCGATGGACCAGCGGGGCCTTGGGGTCCTTCGGCACGCGGGCGTCATGCTCGCCAGCAACGTCAGCGTGCGCAAGCCGGTTCTGGTCAAGAAGCACGAAATCGGGGGATCCAAGGAGATTATGGCCCGCGGGTACAACTTGGACTGCATGCTGACGGCCTACCGCGGCATGGACTGGCGGAAGCGCCCCATAATCATCCACCCGTACGAACCCCGGCAGGGCGACCTCTGGGGGCACCGCAACTACTTTGGGCGCACCCTCAACCCGTACGAGACAGTCTTCATGAAAACCAACCGCGACTACGACCCCTCCTTCTCGGACCTCAACCTCCTGTCGGGGTGGTGGGAGCAGATGGAGGTGATGGACGTCAAGCGCGACCGCCGCGGGTACGTCCCGCAGATGCACGCGGCGGACGAGGTGCTGGGCAACGACGCGCGCGACGATGAGCGGTCCTTTGGCGCGGTATCCAGGTCGCGGGACCTCGGGTTTGTGTGGCCCCTTGTGTGTGCGGTACTTTCTGCAACCCTTATCACGTTCATCGCGCTGTGGGCCACGGGCAAGGGGGGACGCGCCAAGGCGAGAGGGTAGACAAAAATACGCATCACCTGGTGTAAAGAATAAACGATTCACCAGCAGCAAATATGAACAATACGCTCATACTGCTCCTGGTCTTCCTCTCGGTTTCCGTTTCGTTGGCGGCCCTGAGCTTCGCCGCGGTGGCTTACACCTCTGACAACTTCCCTCCCGGCCTGGAGTACACCACCGACGAGCTCGGTGTGGGCTCCATCCTCCGCTCCAGCACGGCGGGCTCCATGGTGCCCTCAGCCTCCATGACGTCGCTGGAGCGCAAGGTCAACACGCTTCAGAGCGCCGTGGGCAGCGCCGGGGAGCAGCACATGGGGACGTTCTCCGGCTCAGTCGCCACCTCCAACGTCAGCGCCAAGAGCGTATTGCAGGACCTGGAGTCGAAGTTGGACTTGCTCACGGCCGACCTGAGCCCGCCCGTGGGGGTGGACCGCTTCTACAAGAACGTCGTCCGAGTGGCCGACTCGCCGGGACCGGTGACGGAGTGGATCAAGGTCGAGCACAGCACCACCTCGATCACCGAGCAGGTGGTGAGCGAGGAGAAGACGGGCCTGTTTACGGGCTTTGTCTCCGGCACAGAGTACCTGGTGTACGGCAGAATGTATAACATGACCGGTGACGATATCCCTGCGGAGGAGGCGATGTTCCGCCAAAAGGTGGGGGACGCCGCGGCCACGGAGCTGCACTTGCTGGACGGGATTCCAGGTAACGGGTCTTTGAACTTTAGCTTTACCTTCACGCCTGACGCCGCGGACACGCAGATCGAACTGCTGTTGCCGAACTTGGTGGGCGAGATGAGGGACATTCACCTCGCCATCACCCGGACCTAATCGAAATTAAAGTCCCCCCCGTCGCCATCGTCACCGCCGCCCGCAGGCCCCACCGCGGGCGGGGCCGCCAGGGCCGCCACCCCCGCCGCCCCCTGCCCCGTGGACTGGTCCCTGTACTTCATGCCAAAGTAGCACATGGGGTTACCGGAGACGCGGACGCCAAAGGTGCTGCGCATGTACTTGTCGCGTGCGGTAGCGTCCATCACCTTGCACTTGTTTTCGTCGCAGTACGAGACGTAGTCGTTGTGCACAATGTCGCGGGGTACCGAGTGCTGGGCGTACTGGGGGTCGAAGGAGACTTGGCTCTGCCGCTCCATGCCCAAGATGAAGGCGCGGAAGCTGTTCTCGTTGCGGCAGTACTCGGCCTGCGTGCCCAGCAGGTACTTGGGGACCGGGAAGCGCTTGTCGCCCGGGCGGTAGTAAGGGCGCATGCCGACGTTCAGCAGGTGCCGTTTGTGGGCAAAGACCGCCACCACGGCAAAGACCGCCGAGTCCTCCTCCTCCCACACCTGGTTGATGGTGCGCCGGTCTGTTTCGGAAAAGTGCATGTTCTGCTCGCTGATGCGCCGCTGCCACTTGATTTGCGCGAAGCGGCGCTCCATGTCGCCGTTGACGTCGCTGTAGGGAAGGGGGCCGTTCATGGCGAAGATGACGTGCTGCAGGAACTGCACCACGCAGGAGGGGCGGTGCAGGATGTGATTGACCATGTGCTCGTTGGATATCATCTTCTTCAGATCTCCCTGGGGGATGGGCGTGACCTCCTCCTTGTGCATGTCGGTGGCCTCAATGAAGGCCTTGTGGCGGACCACGCTGAGGTAGTCGATGGCCCGCCGCTGGTCGGCCACGCGCCCGATCAGGTGCTCCTCAAAGTAGTACTCTATCTGGCTCAGCAGCGTGGACTTGCCGGAGCCCGCCGTCCCCTCCAGCACCGTGGCGTACTCCAGCCGGTCGTCCACGGGGTGACCGAGGAATTCCTCCATCAGCCTCTGCGCGCCGCTGGTCGGGCGCGTGGCCTCCCCGATCACCCCGGACAGGCTCCGCCCGGCCATTTCCAGCCAGCTGCGGTACGTGTTGCGCGGGATCTGCTGGTCCTGAAGCATCTTTTGCGTGGACATCAGCCTGACGTCCAGCGGCTCCATGTGCGCCAGGTTCTGCGCGTGGTGTATCCACTCGTCAAACGCCCCCAGCCGCCGCCGCACCCACGCGTCCTGCTCGTTCGCCCTGGACTCCATCCGGGTGTCCCCACCGTGGGTGTGGTCCACGCACGTTTCCTCGTGATCCCTGTAAAACTCAGCCACCCCGGGCTCCTTCAGCCGCAGGAAGGCGCCGCGCAGCATACACACCACCGTCTCGTAGTACCGGCACGGCTTGGCGATGAACTTGAGGGCGCGAATCTGCCCGCGGTTGACGCGCGTCAGTGAGTCGCTGAAGTGCGCCCAGTTGTCAGGCATCCCCTCGGGGAGGCTGCCGCGGTGGTAGTAGAATATACCCGTCCGCGCGCACAGCACGCCGTTGGTCCACGACACGTACCGCATGCTGTTCACAAACGTGTGGGGGATGTAGGGCACCTCGCTGCGCGAGTGGTTGGTGGCGAACACGCCGTTGATGTAGCGCTTGTGCTGCACGTAGGCCTCGCAGATCACCGGGTCCGCCTCGATCTTGCTCAGCAGCAGGTGCATTGGCATCTCGTCGCTGTACGTGTACGTCGGGCACCCGCTGCCGCTCAGGATGGGCAAGGAAAACAGGGGGCGCTCGTCCGAGTCGTTGTTGGACACCACCACGTCCTTGGCGGCCAGCACCGAGCGGACGTTCGTCAGGGCAACGTGGCGGGGATGGTCGGGGTCCTCGCGGCTGAAGGCGTTGGGGCACGGGTCGTACATGGTCTTCCGCGCCGCCATCACTTGCAGCCGCTGATTCTTCATGCGCACGAAGGCGCCCTTCACGCGGCCGACCACGTCGTCCGAAAAGCGCCGGACGCTGTTCAAGTTGTCAAAGGCCACCTCCACCCGCTCCAGCACCTGAATGTCGTTGGCCGCGTAGGGCGATTTGAAGCGCAGGTAGTTGTTGAAGAGCGTCACCATGGTGTGCTTGTACTCATCGGGCACCTCGAGGTCCTCAAAGGGCTTCTGCATGTAACGCAGCATCTTCAGGTACTCCTCCACCGGCTGCTCGTCCTCCATCGCCAGATCCTCCTGCATCATCCCGCCGGCGGCCTCGTCGGCCAGCATCCGCACCGTCGACAGCCTGAAGAACTCCTGAATAACGTCCCGGCCGGCCGTGGTTTCGTAGTCTTGCTCCAAGAGCGACCAGACCTTCAGCGCGTCCGGGTTCTGCACCATGTAGTCCATCACGCGCTCCCCTAGGCCCAGCGGGTCCGCCGGCCGAAAGTCCGCCTCCATAAACACAAGGGGACCGTCACGAAACATCAGCGGGCACGGGGTCGTGCTCTCCTCCTCCCCCTCCCCCGACACGTGTGGGCGGATGTCCCACTGGTCTCGCTCCCTGCAGCTCACGCGGCACTTCTGCTCGCACGCTTGGTAGGGGTTCTCTCCGGCCACCGCGGGGTCGACGCCCTCCCCGCGGCCCCCCTCGCTCCGGCCGTCACCGTCGCCGCCCCCCTCCCCCTCCCCCTCCAACTCCCCGTCAGATCCCCCCCCGTCAGCCCACAGGGGGGCCGTGACACGGGCCCGTTTGGGGGCGCGGCCGTCACCCCCACCAGCACGCCCACGGACTCGACCCCGCCCCTCCGAGTCAGAGTACGTGTCCGTGGAGTGCGTGGGCATGCCGTGAAATTCTCACGTTTGTCTTTACCTCCCCCCTCTCGGTTTACCCGCGTGATAGTAGTTACAAATTCATACGCAAAGGGTATACCGTAATCTCCCCAAGTCACGCGCGCGGTGGCCGCACTTGGTAACGTTGTCTTCGCACGCATGGCCGCAGATCTTTATTTGGATTGCCTAGGCGGCAGTGGCGCCTCCTCCAAGCTCGGCGGCCAACTTCCACGGGTTCGCGTACGTGGCGTCGCAGAGGGCGCTGAACGACGGCACGGAGAGGTTCAGCAAGTTCATTGGCGACGCGGTGGCCAAGGTGAACAACTACCAGCACTACCCGGTGGAGCGCGGCGGCTCCGGCAAGTGCGGCAAGCACTGGGACGTGAACATCAACGCCATGGAGCGGCCGTTTTTGTCACTGAGGGAGGGCTCGCTGAACGCCACGATTCTGTCCAACAGCGCCGTGGAGGTGCAGGGGGTGTGTGTGGTGGACGTGGACATGCGCATGAGGGACGTGTACGGCGCCTACACATGGTGCCTCAAGATCTTTGGCCACGTCATCGTGTCGCACACGGTGCACGTGTGCTCCAACGAGCCGCTGCGCATGCAGGCGGACGGCGTGCCGTTTACCATCACCGTGGACGTCAAATACGACGCGGCGGTGGGCGGGCTGAACCTGACCGTGGCCGAGCCCAGCACCCCGTTCCCGCCGCCCAAGCTGACCGGGTGCGACATGGGCCAGGGCTGGTTCGTGGAGCTGATGGTGCAATGGTTCACCGGCTCCTCCGTCGAGTGCATTATTCAGCAGCAGCTGCAGCAGGACATCCAGGACTACCTCAACGGCCAGGCCGGCTTTTTCAAAGAACTCCTCAATGAAACCCAGTATATGTCTCGCTTATGAAACTCAACGTCTCTACTCCCCTGCCTAAAACGGGATGGATTCGGGAATCCCGAGCTGCTGACCGAGCATTCCCGATCCCGGTCGGGATTCTCCCGCTCGACGTGGGAGAGTGGGCGAGCTTTACCTTGCGTCCGCCGAGCCGTCGTCTTCTTCGACCATCTCTGCGCCAGGCACTCCCGCAAACCTGACTGAAACACGTGATTTATATCCGCTCGTCGACTGTCAAGGTTCACAACGAGGAGGCGAAAAAGTAACGGCAATTATTTCCAGATTCACTGTTAGTCGGTGCAGTAAACCATAATCGATATACTCAATATGTACTGGACTGAAGAATGGGGTACTGTACGTGCTTTTCGGTTATCCGCCGTTCTTGTCCAACCAACATGTACTCGGCGGCCGCCACCAGCAACTCCGTTACAAAGTCTCGAATGATGCACACCACCCTCACCGTCGTATCGTGTCCAAGCTGGTACGCGCTGCCGAAAAATTCACGGATAAAACGATCCCATTGTGCCAATGTGAACGGCACGTGTGTTGTAGACTTGGCATGAAGTTTTGCGTGATTGAAACACGCATCGTCAATTCGGGTCTTCCGCAGGGCGTTGGTTGACGCCCTTAGCAAATTGAGGATACGGATCGCGCGAACTCGCACGGCCTCGTTAATAGCTTTTGCCGCACGTTTACCGATCTGCGTGACGCTCGCGGGCCGCAGGTGTCTGAGCACGGAGAGGTGCACAAGATTGTCGCGACCCATGCTCTTTTCTGTTCTTACGGGGTAGATTAAATAGATGAGAACAGCCTTGTCGCACAATGTCCTGCGGGACTATATCATTAATGTGACGGGGGACGAACGCTTACGCCTGCGTAAGAACGTCTCGTCCCCGTTGTCTCGGTACGTAGGCGAGGTGATTAGCGACGTGCTGTCCGAGGCTGTCAGAACTATGCAGGCCGACGGGAAACGGCGCGTCATGGAGAGGCACATGAGGTGTGCAGTTGTCATATGCCTTGGTATCGATTTCGACAAACGCGGTCGTCACATGCTAAGCGAAACTGAGTGGGAGTCGCAGAATATCCTTCCCAACCGAGAGGTGCTACCCTCCCACGCCCTTGTTCTGTACGGCCATATGGCACGGGAGCTGCGACAGTTCAAGCTGACCCGTATCTCGCAGTGGTACGCGGGGACAGTGGTCTACCTGACATGCGTGGTGTCCGTTGCGCTTGAGGATTTGCTTCCGATCCAGGGGGGGGGCAGTCCGTTCAGATGACATCCTGAGCAGGGTGC
>Ga0307983_1000862_pt1 | contig 14236 bp, 8 predicted proteins | sample OrgLakmetagen991_FD_201845 | JGI IMG/M metagenome (GOLD analysis project Ga0307983, IMG submission 201845) | Saline water microbial communities from Organic Lake, Antarctica - #991 | ecosystem: Environmental > Aquatic > Non-marine Saline and Alkaline > Saline | place: Antarctica: Organic Lake... | reverse complement strand
GTAAAATCAATAATTCAATAGCTGCTCTTAAAAAACAATATAAAGAAAATCATCCAAAGATCTTAACGCTTAAAGAGAAAAGATATACTATTAAGTCTTGGCTCAAAGAGTTTGAAGATGAAGGTTTTAATGACACCGTTGATGCATCTTTAACCTTAAATTCTAATAAGGAAGTTTCAGCCAAAATTTCATCAGCTTTCTATACCAAATATCATGACTTTAATATTGCTCTAGATATTGAAAAAAGATCTTTAGAGACCTATATCGGTATCATAAAGAAACCTAATCTTCCTACTGAACCGATTTACCCAAAGAAGAGACTTTTTGCAAGTGTAGGCTTTTTATTAGGTTTAGTCTTTGCATTCATTTATGTATTCTTTAAAGAGATAATGACTCCAACTCGCTCTGAAGCAATATCTCTTTGTGCTGTGAAGTTCGGTGCAGTTGATCTTGGAACTTTACCAAAGTTAACAAAAGGATTTAGTCAAAAAGCATTAGATCAGAGTCTTGATGAAAATAGTTTAACGTAGATGGATAATTTTGAACTTCTCATTGTAAATACTCATCAAGTCTTTATAGGATTTTTATTACTATCATTTGTTACTTTTTTTGTTGTTGTTGATGGTCCAGTAATAAAAGAAAACTGGTCGTCTAACTCCAAAAAGTTTCTTTTGATTCTATTTCCAACTTTAGCTGGAGGATTATTCTTAAATTTCCTTGGAACGTGGGGACAGGAAGGATTTTTTTTCGCCATTGAATTTAGTATATTAATTATCCTCTCTATTATAAATCCAAAATATGCGATAAGTTTCTTTGTCTTTTTGTTACTATCGAGACCTTGGGAGACTTATGATAACCAACTCATGGCTTCAATGTCGCGAGATGTCTCTTATCTCGCAATGATCAGTATAGTTGTAAATAAACTGTATAATAAAAACTTCTATATAAGATTTAATATGGGGACATTTCTTATTATTGCATTTGGTGTTTGGCTCTTTCTTTCTGCCTTCTTTTCAAATCATCAATCCCTTGGTATTTCCAAATTTATGGAAATTTTTACTAAAGCAGTAATTGTTTTTATTCTCATTCAAAATTCTCTTGAAAATGAAAAGGATGCGGTTTTAGTGAAATTAGCTTTAATATTTTCAATTCTTGAGAAGGGCTTTCTCTCTTTTTATCAATCATATATGACTCCAAAGACAGGTCTCGAGGAGGTTGGAGAAAGACTTCAAAGTATTGGTTTTCTATCAAATTCAAATGATATTGCCGCGATATTTGTGCTTGTTATACCACTTGTGGTCTATTTTATTTTAAAGTCTAAAATTAGACCATTTAATTGGATCTTTGGATTAATCACCTTTGTTTCATTGTCTTATCTCGTTTGGGAATCTCAATCAAGAGGAGCTGTACTTGCAATTGCTGCAATCATTGGTGCCTGGTTTTTCCTTAAAATTAATAAAGTTAAATACCTAATTCTAGTTTTGATTTTTGCTATTGTCGGAGGCCTTGGTGTTATCTCATTAATGAATAGATCTGCTGGTGATCTAGAGGGATCTACAAGTAATAGAATTATCTTTTGGAAGGCTGGAGCTAACATGGCCATAAGAAATCCAATCTTTGGAGTAGGCTATTGGGGGTTTAACGATAACTTTTCAAGTTACGCAATTGACGGAGATCTTGGTACTGAAGGAAAAAATATGACTGCTCACTCTTCATGGGTTTTAGCACTTTCTGAAGGTGGCTTTATGTCATTGGCTTTATTTATGTCTCTATGGGGTTATTCTCTCTATCGAGGATGGCTTATGCGAAAGCTACATCCAGAATATTTTTTAGCGATTGTGGGGTATGGTGTTGCAATTACTTTTCTATCTCATACATATCTCCTCTTCCCATATATTATTCTCTCTTTAGTAGTGACTCATAGTAAACTGAAGGGGACAAAATTAGATTCAACCTTAGACTATGGTAAAAGTTTATGAGCATTATATTAATATTACTAATCCTTTTTCCTTATATTATATATCCCGTTTTGGTAATTATATTAGGGGCTATATTTAGAAAAGAAATTATTAAAAAAGATATATTTCCATCAGTAACTTTTATGATTGCAGCTTACAATGAAGAAGATTCTATCATTGAAAAATTAAATAATTCTCTTTTAATTGATTATCCAAATGAAAAGTTTGAAATTATAGTTGTCTCTGATGCCTCAAGTGATAATACAGATGAAATTGTTAAGCAGAATTTTCCCACAGTTAAACTTATTCGTGTAGAAGGGAGGGTTGGGAAAACTGAAGCAAGAAATATAGCGATGAAAGAAGTTACCAGTGATATAACAGTTTTTTCTGATGCAACAACTGAGTATGATCAGTCTGCAATAAAATTATTAATGAGAAGTTTCGCTGATGAAAATGTTGGTATGGTGACAGGTCATCTCAAGTATAAGGATGATCAAGATACTCAAATGGGTATAGGACAAAAGCTATTTTGGAAGTTTGAGAGTATTATTAAAGCTTCTCAGACAAATCTTGGCTCTTTAACCGGATCTATAGGATGTATTACTGGCTTTAGAACTCAGGCCTATCATCCACTTCCACCAAATATTATTGAAGACTTCACTGGGCCATTATTTTTTATTCAAAAGGGCTACCGGGTTGTGTCAGAGCCCGAGGCCATCTGCTTTGAAGAAACTACTAAGAAACCTATTAATGAGTGGTCAATGCGTGTAAGAGTTATTCGTGGTGGTATGACTGGACTCATCCATGCCAAAGCTGTTCTAAATCCATTACGATTTCCAGTTGCAAGTTTTCAACTAGTTTCTCACAAAGTTCTTCGCTGGTTGGCCCCAGTATTTGCAGTTGTACTCGCAATTTTTTCAATTATTGATGTTATTAACCTAGATGATACATTATCGTGGTTTATCCTGTGTTTACAGCTTCTCTTCTATCTTAGTGTTCTAGTCGCTTATATTTTAAATTCTTTTTCGATTAGGCCAAAATTACTTGGAATTCCGTTATATTTTTTTATAATTAACTTAGCAGCACTTAAAGCTTTATATAAGACTGCAACTTCTCAATTAGAGTCAACTTGGGAAACACAAAGATAGAGATCTAGGATTAAATAATAATTTAAAAAGAGAACTAAATGATAAAAGTTTTGTGGATTATTCCAAAGTGGACACTGCCAGCTATTGATGGAGCCAGAGTCGCGACTGAAAGACTGCTAACTAATGTTACAGGTTCAGCTGTTTCTGTCGACGTCTTATGCTTTGCCAATAGTGATGAAGTCATTGATCCTCGAGTTATGCATTCTTCATGGAATGTTAGAAATATCTTTTCTCTGAAAAGATCCGTTGCAACTGCTGGAAGATCAAAAATATTTTATTTTCTTTTTAAGCTCCTTACTAGACCCTTTACTCCACTTACTTTTTCTTCCTTTGATACAATAGATAATAAAAACTTCATTTCAAGAAAACTTGAAGGCGACCACTACGAGTTCATTCTTTTAGATGGTCTTCACCTTGCCGCTTGTCTGCACAGAGATCATAATGGTTTTCTTACCGGAGACTCAAAAGTTATTTATCGTGCTCATAATATTGAATCTGACCTTTGGTTGAAGTCTGCTGAAGATACTAGTAATCCTCTGAAGAAAATAATCTTTAAATTTCAATATAGTCTGGTTAAAAAGTTTGAACAGTTTGTTTTAGAGAAATCTTATGGCGTTGCTCCCATTTCAGTAGAAGATGAAGCAACGATTAAAAAAACTGTTAAAGTTAAGAATATGCATTTAACACCCCTTGGTCTTAATTTTGATCAAGTTCTTGATAAATGTGAAGATGAAAAGCTTCAACTTCTCTTTTTAGGGAAACTTGACTGGGCACCAAATAAAGAGGGTTTGAAATGGATCCTCGACGATGTTTGGCCCAGTGTAATAAAAAATAGAGATGATATTGTTTTAAATATAGTTGGCTCTGGAAATAAGCAGTGGTTAGAAAAATATAAAAATTTTAAAGGAGTTAAGCTCCATGGCTTTGTTAAAGATATAAAAGATGCCTACAAAGCCTGCCATTACACTATTGCACCAATTACTTTTGGGTCTGGAACCAGAATTAAAGTCTTAGAATCTTATGCTTTTGGTAGAAAGATAATATCTACTAGAATGGGAGTTCAAGGTGCAGGTATGGTTGAGAAAGACTATATTCATTGTGAATCTACTCAGGACTGGATTGAGACTTTAAGCAATCTGAAAGTAGATCAAGAGTTTGAGATATCCGCCATTGATACAAACTCTAGGTTGTCGGAAAATTTTGGTGATAAAAAGGTAGGATCAGATTTTCAGCTTTGGCTTGAAAGTCTTAGATAAACTGCTTGAGTTTTTATACTCCAGTTTTCAACCGAGAACCTTTTTATAAAATCTGGCTTCAGTATTTCTGCATTTTGCTTAAACACTTCTTTTCGCTCTAAAAATATATGTATCGCTTTTTTAAGAGCGACTATATCTCCTGGTGGAACTAGAATACCATTGTGTTTAACAAGTTCTTTTAAACCACCAACGTCACTTCCAATAACAGGTATACCAGAGCATATTGCCTCGAGAAGAGTCATGGGTAGTCCCTCTCTAAGGGATGGCATAACTAATGCATCAGCCCTTTGGATGAAACTAGATACATCTGAATGAAACCCTAGTAATTTTATATGTTGGAGATTTTCTTCTTTAATTCTCTTCTCTAAGGATTCTTTCTGTGCTCCGTCTCCTATAATACTTACATCGACATTTTTAATATTGCTAAAAGCTGATACCAGTTTATCTGCACCTTTTTCGGAAGATAATCTTCCAATAAATATAAAATGTGGTCTCAAGTTAACTATCTGTTGAGATATCACTGGGGTTATTGAGAGCATATTTTCAATAAGAACAGATTTAATATTTTTATTATCAAGTTCCTCTTTCATCGCAATTGAAACAGAAATAACGGTATCAGCTCTTCTCATTACCATCTCTTGAATGAATTCATATACTTTCACCTTAAATGTATGAGAAGTGTGACCGTGATGAGTAACAATTAGTTTTCCAGGAAGAAGTGCCCCGTAAAAGCTAGCTTTCATACCGTGAGCATGAATAATACTGTCTTTTGAAACTTTTAATCGAAGTTCTTTTAAAAGTTTAAAATCAAAAATACCAGTAGAAGAAAATACAGTTACTTCTATTCCTACTTTTTTACATTCAGCCTCAAAGTATTGGGCGTATTCCGGACATCTATTTTCTTTAACAATCCACAATCTTATCGATGTTCTATCCTTTAGATCACTCAAACCTTTTAAAATTACTTTTTCCGCTCCACCAAAAGGTCCAGGAAAGAAAAGATGTATGATATTACTCATTCTTACCTCTCACATTATAATAAAGAGTTCCAAGATATATAATCGCAAAAGCTGGAGAGCATACAAAAAACCAATTAAGAGAAGTCGCAAACATAGGTTTTAATAATAAACAAATAATCGTGAGAATTGTTGATAGTCCAAAATATATGGCCAATCTTTTATAAGGAAATAGATCTCTAAATCTCCATCCCATTATTGAGCAAGAAAATTGTAGACCCGCAATCTTAGGTAGAAATTTTAAGGCCACTGCTATAGATAATGCAGCTACTGCTCCGTAATATTTTGCCATGAGAAATACGCCTATAAGTGAAATAGGAGTTGTTATCAAGTAGATTTTTAAAATCCATCCTGTTTTTCCTGTTGCTCTTGGAATGGCATCATGGGGAACTGTATAGAGGAGATAACTCAAAGAGAAAATGCGTAAGTAAGTTGCTGATGCGGCATATTTATTTGTATATAGAAGCTCTACAATAGGCTCTGCAAAGAAGAACAATCCAAATATAGCTGGAACGATTATGAATGATATATCACTAATAGCTTTATTATAAACTTCCAGTGCGTCTTGTTTTTTATTTTTAAGATAAAAGCTAGAAATCTTTGGAATTAAAACTTTATGAACAGACATATCTAACATGATTAGTGGAGGAATTACGAGGCATCCCATTGAATAGAATGCAAATTCATCAACGTCTAAAAAACCAGAGAGTATAAGTAGATCAACTTTATCGACAAAGAAACCTAATAGTCCGGCCAATGAGATTGGTAAGCAGTACATGAAGACGGCTTTAACTCTTTTCCAGTCAACATTAAATGATATATAACCAAGTTTTTTACCCCAGGCAACAGTAAAGCAGAACTTTATGAACAGAAGGATTGTGTAAGATTTGAAGATTGTTTCTAGATCCTTTGTAATCATAGCAATAGAGATGAACATTATAACTTTTAGAATTTCAAAAGTTGTTGAGAAGATGCTACCTCTTGCAGTTTTGCCAACTGCAATCGAAGTCTCTCCAAAGTGTCCGCCTGGGACCCAAAAGAAACTAGCAACTATCATAAAGATAAATGCCTCATAGGACATTTTTAAATATTCAGAAAAAAGAAATCCAAAAGATAATCCTATTAAAATTATTGGTATCGACAGAAGAACTGATAGTTGGAAGCAAGATTGAATGTAAAGCATTCTTTCTTCTTTATCTTTGCCTACCCAGTAGTACACAGAATTTATAGGGCCACCTACTAAAAATAAAAAAGGAATCATAGAGAGATAAAGGAAAAATATTTTGTATAATCCCATCTGCTCAGGGCTTATAAGTCTAACAAGTATTATTGGAAGAAAGAGGTTTGCCATTGCACTCATTGAGCTTAATAGAAAAATTGGCCAATGACCTTCCTTGAGTTTATTGAGTATATTCATGAGAGATAGACTTCCTCGTAATCCTTAAACATTCTATGTGAGCTGTATAGATCGTAAACTGTTTTGTGAAGTTTTATAGCTTTTTCAATTTTGTTTTGATCTGTAATTGAATTAAGGCATTCAATTAGACTTTGTGAGTCATTTGGCTCAAAAACAAAGAAGTTACCATTCTTGTAAAGTGTTCTATGTCCATCAATATTAGATAGAACACACGGGAGCCCATTTGCAGCGGCTTCAAGAACAGAAATAGGTATTCCTTCATGATGGGATGCTGAGATAAATAATGTACTGGCTTTTAGATATTGATCAACATCTTCAATTGAACCTGTTAAAACAACATTTTTTGGCTGAGACGCTTTAATTTTTTGAAGATACGACTTGTCTGGGCATGGCCCACAAATTAATAGGGTTGCATTCGGATAGTTAGTCATTATGTCACTTACAATCTTTTGATCTTTAAGTGGAAAGACTCTTGCTAGGATTATCCATAACTCTTGATCAGTAGATATGTCGTGAGCATTACAAATTTTTTCTTTAAATGATGCTTGGTCTATTATTGGAAATTTTTTTTCAATGTCAGAACCATTATCAATATTAAAAACTCTCTTTGAGTTCGCAAAAGTTTTATTTAGATAATAATCTTTGAAAGCCGGGGATACGGCTACTATTCTATCTACTACTAGACTTAAGAATTTCTCATAGATTCTGGTCTTTGGTGCTAATTCTATGTGCTCCATACCATGAGTTGTATGGATAAATTTTGGAAATCTTCTTAATTTAAGTTTTGTTAGCAGTTTTAATGGCCCAATATAGAGTACGGGATTTAAATCGTGAGTATGGATAATGTCAAAATCTTTGACTATATCGTTCATATAAAAAATTAGTGAGTAGTCATAGCCATTAGTTTTTATTTTTTGGTTGTGTACTTGTATATTTAGATCTTTAAATTTGGAAACCCATGCTTGTTCGTAGTCATAAACGATGAGTTCAACATAATGACCGGCCCTGAGCTGCTCTTTAATTAAAAGATACAGTACCTTCTCAAGACCACCAACTCCTAAAAACTGACAAATATGAACAACTTTCACTAAATCTTCCTAATTTATATACTTTGATATTTTACTATAACACGTTAGAATAAGAACTATAATAATTTGATTTAGAGGAATTTAATGAAAACAATCATATGTGTTTTAATGCTATTTATTATGGGGTCTTGTGCTACAAAATCTGACATTGACTATAAAAGGCAAAATCAGCTCAAAGACTTAGGTGATAGCGAAACTGACCTCAATTATAAAAAAGTTGGAGACATACCTCAGTTTAGAAAAATGAGATATGACGTATCTCCCGGATTTCTTCTTTCTCTATCTCATCCATCTGATGATAAGTTGACTGGAAGATATAGAGTAAGCTTTGATGGGCTTTTACGTCTTCCTTATAATGTTAGAATTAACACCAGAGGACTTAATATAGTAGAACTTCGTAAAAGAGTTAAGAAGTCATATAAGAAGTTTTTTCAAAAAGGTGCCAATCAAGTAAAACTTGGGCTTATCAGTAAACAGTACTGGATAGAAGTAAGGGGATTTGTTAATAAACCAGGTCGTTATTTAGTTTCTAGAGAAGAGAGTATCGATAAGGTAATAGATAAAGCCGGTGGACTAAAAGGTGATCTTAATACCGACTTTCTTTCTGCTTCAATTAGACAGCAAAAACAATCATACACAGTTAGTTTAAATCAATTTTATAAAAATATAGAATATAGTAAGTCCTTTGCATGGACTGGTGCAGATACAATCTTTGTAAATCTTATTAATGATGATGCTTATAATGAAATTGTTCCTATGGTGACTGTGCTCTCTGGAGTTGGTAAGCCTGGTAAATTTCCTTTCAAACAAAACAAAGATATTTTTTACTATATTGATAAGTCAGGCGGAGCATCTGCTAATATCAAATATGATGAATGCTATATTGTAAGAACGACGAGTGCTGGTCTTAAAAAAATTCGTTTCGATATAACTGAAATGGGAGAAATTCCTGCTATAGAAAAAGATGATGTTATCATGCTTTACTCAGATCATAGAACTGTATGGGATACAGTTTTACAAAGAACATCTCAGGTTCTTGGTATATTCAGCTCTATTGCCATTATACTTCTTCTCTAGTGATAAGCCCGTATAGACTCAACGAAGCTCATTCATTTTGTATTGAGCTTCCATTAACTTCTGATTTTTTTAATCTTCATCAATATTTATTAGATTCTAAGTTAACTAAAGCCGTCTATGGCAGACGCGAAGAATATATTGCTGGGCGAGCATGCGCTAAGGCTGCAATGGAATTACTTGGTATTAGTGGAGTTGTTGCTTTCGGTGATGATAGAAAACCCATTTGGCCCGGTGGTATAGTTGGAAGTATAACTCATTCAAAAAAATTCGCAGTCGCCTCCATCGGACTAGCCGATGAATTCCATTCAATTGGAATTGACTGTGAGGTTGTGATGACTAAAGCCAAATTTGACTCATTATCAAACCATCTTGCAACCTCAGATGATTTAAAGCTTTTTAATGGTGAAGATGATGACTTAACTGCAACTATTATATTCTCTGCTAAAGAAGCCCTTTTCAAATTGATTAATCCTTTATGTCATAAGTTTTTTGGCTTTGATCACGCAACTTTGAAGGTTATAGGTGATGATTTTTTTGAAATTGAACTCCATAGCGAACTTGTGGAGGTTAGTAAGTACAATAATGTTTATCGTGGTTGCTATAAAGTGCATAATAATCAAGTAGTTACTTCGTTAATTCTCAAGAAATAATAGTTAAGATTACCTGAGTAAAGCCGATAAGTATTTATAGTTACTTATTAAGGTTTTATATGACAAAAGAGTTAGTTTTCATTGAGAGACTGAAATCGTTGTGGATTACTCATCTTCAGTTTGATGAATTTACTAATGATGATGATTTTTTTGATCTTGGTGGTAATTCACTTTTATCTGTAAAAATTCTAACTGAGCTTAAAGATGACTATCCAGAGCTATCAATCGTCGATTTACTTGAACACAGAAGTATAAATGCTCTTTCAGTATTTCTTTTTAGTTCAAAAAAATCTTCAGATGATTCGTCTAATGAAATTGATAAATCAGATATTAACACTCCGTCTAAAGATATAGCTATAATTGCTATGACTGGTCGTTTTCCAAAAAGTCATAGTGTAATGGAGCTTTGGAACAATATTGTCGAACAAAAAAATCTGGTTGATATTTTTGAAAAAGATAAAACTCATCCTAGTGTAGATTCAGAATTGAAAGAGAATCCAAATTATGTTTTTGCCAGTGCTCTTTGTCCTGATTATGACAAATTTGACTGTACTCTTTTTAATATCACACCAAGTGAAGCAAAGCTTATGGATCCACAACATAGAAAAGCTCTTGAGCTTTCTCATGAGGCCATGGAGTTGTCTGGATTAGTAAATAAGAACTTAAAAGTAGGAATCTTTCTTGGGGCCGCTAATAATACTTATGCAAATTTAGTTGCACAACATCCAGATGAGGTTAATCGTCTAGGCGAATTCAACACTATGTTGGGTTTAGAAAAAGATTACCTAGCAGCAAGAGTAGCGTATAAATTAAATCTCAAAGGTCCAGCACTTACAGTCCAGACTGCATGTTCTACATCATTAGTTACTGTTATAGAGGCTGTTCATTCGATAAGAAGAGGTGAGTGTGATGCTGCTTTGGCCGGAGGCTTATCAATTTCTGGGATGCCAGACAAGGGACATCTATATCAGCCTGATGGCATTCAAACTATTGATGGAAAATGTGCACCATTTGATAAAGACTCATCTGGTACTTTATTCACTGATGGTGGGGGGATTGTTGTCTTAAAAGATTTATCAAAAGCAATTGCTGACGGAGATAATATTCTTTCTGTTATAAAAGGCGTAGGAATCAATAATGACGGCGCTGATAAGATGAGCTTTATGGCCCCAAGTGCCAAGGGCCAAAGCATTGCAATCAATAGAGCTATAAAAGATGCAAATATTGACATAAATAATCTTGTCTATATCGAAGCTCATGGAACAGCAACACCTGTTGGTGACCCCATTGAAGTAAAAGGAATACTAAGCTCCTACGGAAAACTTATAAATAATAATCAAAAAGTTTATTTGGGATCTGTAAAATCAAATACTGCACATATGAACTCCGCCGCAGGAGTTGTCGGACTTATTAAATCGATTTGTATCAATTTAAATAAAAACATTCCATCTATGGCAAACTTTCAAGATGCTAATCCAAATTTAGCAATTGAAGACTCTTCATTTAGTATTAATACCGAAAATATAATGATTGAAAAAGATACCTTCAATATAGGTATATCTTCATTTGGTGTTGGTGGTACTAATGCTCATGTTATTATTGAAAATCATATTACTCAAAATAGTATTAAAAAAGACTTAAACCATGAGCATTTACTTTTTCACTTTTCTGCAAAAACAAAAGATTCTCTCAATGAATATGAACAAAACCTAAGAGCATTTTTAAGTAGCAAGTCAAAAGAAGACTGGGGAGCGATAAGTTCTGAGATTTCTTTAAATAGATATAAGTATAAATACAATAGAACACTTGTTCAGCATAAAGATCAAATTGATGTCGTCAATGGTGTGATCGGTGCGAAGAAGATTGTCTTCATGTATCCAGGTCAAGGTAGTCAATATCTTAGAATGGGGAAAGACTTATTAAAGAATACAATTTTTGCACATGAATTCAATAAGTGTTGTGATATTCTAAATAATTATTTGAAAATAGATCTTCGTACCATTCTTTTTGTTGAGAATATGTCAGAACATGAAGCATTTGATGCTTTGAAAAATACCTATTACACACAGCCAGCTTTATTCGCTATTGAATATTCTATGACCCGAATGTTAGAGAGTTTTGGAATAAAACCTGATGCACTTATTGGTCACAGTATAGGTGAGTTCGTTGCAGGTGTTATAGGTGGAGTATTTTCACTCGAAGATGGTTTGATGCTTGTCAGTTCGCGTGCAAGACTTATGGAGACGCTGGATAGTGGTTCAATGTTATCAATAGCTGAAAATTTTGACACTTATAAAAGTGAACTAAATTCTGATTTACAGCTAGCTGCTATTAATGGTCCAAAGATGACGGTTGTGGCAGGTCCAACCAGGAACATTGAACAACTTATTAAAAAACTAAATAATAAAAACATCAAAAATAAACTATTACATACGTCTCATGCATTCCATTCAAAGATGATGCTTCCTATTTATGATTCCTTTAGAGAAATTGTAAAATCTGTCTCATTTAGTAAGCCTAAGATTGCTATGTATTCTACTGTAACAACTTCAATTGAGACAGATGTATTTACCGATCCAGAGTATTGGGTTGAACACATGGGGGCGACTGTAAAGTTTGCTCCAGCAATAGAAAATGTTATCGCTGACCATCCGAGCGCAATCTTTCTTGAAATTGGTCCAAGAGCTACACTTACTGTGCTCTCGCGTAAAGTTGCAATTAATTTAGGCAGAAAATCTTTCTCTGCGATTAATACATTAAAAGATGAGTCAATTAATGAGCAGCACTCTATCAATAAAGCTGTGGCTTACCTTTGGTGCCATGGTAAAGAAGAATCAAAAAAACTATTTTTTATTGATCAAGATAAAAGATACGCTGATGTTCCAACATACCCTTTTCTTAAACAGCGACATTGGCTTGAATGGAAGGCACAGCCAATAGATCAAGCCAAAAATAATATAGATTCATTAATAAAAAATATGGAAGGGACCTTAATGTCTAAAGAAAGTCAAGTCAAAGATAAAGTGGTACAAATCTTCGAAGAGTCTTCTGGTTTAATATTAACAGATTTTGATAGTGATATGACTTTTATAGAAATGGGGATGGACTCACTGTTTCTAACTCAAATTTCTTTGAATCTTAAAAAGGAATTTAATACGGATATCTCATTTCGAGAACTTGTTGATACAATTTCTACACTAGATAAATTATCAAGTACTTTGGTTACAAAGGTTGAATCAACTTACTTTAAAGATAAACCCATCTCTAGTTCAATTAACCAGAGTAACCCTGCAAATATAAGCCTTCAACCAACTGATATTAACCCATCTGCACCTACTGGAAGTGTCCAAGATTTAATAAATAGACAATTAGAAATAATGAGTAATCAACTTTTACTTTTAAGTGGTAACACACATACTCATATTTCTCAAAGTGTAGAGAACATCAGACAATCTGAAGTTACCTCTAAGCCTGATGAAACATCAATTAAGACTGGTGTTGATAATGCTGATTCAGCTTATGGAGCAATTGCAAGAATTACGACCAAAAATAAAAATACTATTTCCAATGATCAACAATCATTTATTAATGATCTTTTTTCAAGGTATATGAAGAAAACCGAAAGCTCTAAAACTTTTACCCAAAAGAATAGGAAGTCACATGCTGACCCAAGGGTTGTTTCCGGTTTTAAACCATTAACAAAAGAAGTTACGTACCCAATTGTTGTAAAAAAATCGAAGGCCAATCATTTATGGGATATCGATGGAAACGAATATATTGATATCATATGTGGCTTTGGATCTAATTTCTTTGGAAACAGTCACCCTCATATTACAAAGTATGTAAAAGAGCAGATAGATAATGGTCTCGAAATTGGACCTCAACACCCCTTAACTGAGGACGTAAGCAAGCTCGTTTGTGAGTTGACAGGTCTTGAACGTGCGGGATTTTGCAATACAGGCTCGGAAGCAGTACTGGGGTGTATGAGAATTGCTAGAACGATAAGTGGAAAAGAGAAGATCATAAGCTTTAACGGTTCTTATCATGGAATTAATGATGAAGTAATAGTAAGAGGTATTGGAGGCGGAAGACCCGTTCCCGCTGCACCCGGGATTAATAGTGAGTCAGTGAAGAACATGATAGTTCTGGACTATGGAACAGAGGAATCTTTTGAGTATGTCAAAAAACATATTCATGAAATTGCAGCAATCATGGTTGAGCCTGTTCAAAGTAGACGAAGCGACTACCATCCAAGAGAGTTTCTACAAAAACTCAGAGATATAACTTCTGCTAATGATGTTTGTTTTATTTTTGATGAAGTTATAACAGGGTTTAGAATTGCTGTTGGTGGAGCACAGGAGTATTTTGGTATCAAAGCCGACCTTGCAGCATACGGTAAAGTTGTTGGAGGCGGGATGCCAATAGGTGTCGTTGCAGGATCAGCTAAGTATATGGATGCTCTTGATGGAGGACACTGGCAATACGGGGATGACTCTGGACCAACGGTCGGTGTTACTTATTTTGCTGGCACATTTGTGAGACACCCTCTGGCATTAGCTGCTGCTAAAGGAGCACTAGAAATTATTAAGGAAGGTGGTAATGAACTATTGGACCGTATTAATGGAA
>Ga0307983_1000860_pt1 | contig 14264 bp, 12 predicted proteins | sample OrgLakmetagen991_FD_201845 | JGI IMG/M metagenome (GOLD analysis project Ga0307983, IMG submission 201845) | Saline water microbial communities from Organic Lake, Antarctica - #991 | ecosystem: Environmental > Aquatic > Non-marine Saline and Alkaline > Saline | place: Antarctica: Organic Lake... | reverse complement strand
GCTGATGCTCGAGAAAGAAATTTAACATATGGAGTAAAATTATTAGCAACCGTAAGACAAATCCAAGAAATCACAACAATTTCTTCTGGAAAGAAAACATTAAATATAGTTGGAGAACCTGATTATAATGTTCCAATAGCAAATATTCCATGTATGGTTCGATCAAAATTTTGTACATTAAATATAAAAAAGGAGACTGATCCTCGAGAAGATCATTATGATCCCGGTGGATATTTTATTGTAAATGGTTCTGAGAAAGTAGTAATTAGTTTAGAACGAATGATTGAAAATAAACCATTAGTATTTTTAAAGAAAGATTCAAATACAATCTTACATACCGTGCAAGTAAATTCAAGATCTTATAAATATGATGGGTTATCACAAATTGTTACTGTTAGAATGAAAAAAGATAGTTATATGTCAATAAGAGTACATATATTAAATGAGATACCTGTATTTATTTTAATGAGAGCCTTAGGAATTGAATCAGATTCTGATATTGTAAAATATTGTGTATATGATGAAACCGATAAAGAAATGGCTAATTTATTAAGACTTTCATTAGATAGTGCTGTATCCGAAAATAAAGTTAAAATTTTAACACAAGAAAAAGCAATAGAATATTTAATTACAAAAATGCGTGTAACAAAACGTTATAGTGATGTTGATAAAGATGTTGCTTTAGAACAAAAAAGAGAACATTTAATGTATTTATTAAAGAATAATTTTTTACCACATGTAAATGGTGAATTAATTGATAAAGCTTATTATTTAGGTTTTATGATTAATAAATTATTAAAAGTCTTTTTAGGACGTGAAAGTATTGATGATCGCGATTCATATGTTAATAAACGTGTTGATTTACCAGGAAATTTAATAGAAGAACTATTTAGACAATTTTATAAGAAAATGTTAAATGATTGTACAAAATTATTTAAAAAGCGTAATGTAGATGATGAAAAACCATTTAATATTATTAATCAAATTAAACCCAATGTTATTGAACAAGGATTAAAAGCTGCGTTATTAACAGGTGCTTGGGGTAAAAAGAAAGGTGTTGCTCAAATGTTACAAAGAATTACATTTTTATATACAGCTTCATCATTAAGACGTATTAATTCAACAAGTGTAGATCCAAGTCAAAATAAATTAACAAGTCCTCGACATTTACATCCAACACAAGTTGGTATGTTATGTGTTGCAGAAACACCAGAAGGAAAAAATGTAGGATTAGTTAAAAATTTATCATTAATAGGAAATGTAACAGTAATGAAACAAACACAAATGTTAATAATAAAAAATATTTTAACACCACATATATTAAAAATAACAGATTTACCACCAATTAAAATTAGTCAATATGTAAAAGTATTATTAAATGGCGAATGGTTAGGAATGAATAGTGATCCAGGAAAAATATATAATCTATTAAAACAAAAAAAATATAACGGTGAAATAGATTTTACTACTTCAATTGTTCTTGATAGAAAACACAAAGAACTTCGTGTATATTGTGATGGAGGACGTTTGTATAAACCACTATTACGTGTTGATAAAAATAATCTATTATTAACAAAAGATATTATTGAAAGAATAAAAATAAAACAAACATCAAATGCAATATCAATAACAAATTGGAATGAATTTTTAATTAAACATCCAGGTGTTGTTGAATATTGTGATGTTGATGAAGTTAGTTATTCGATGACAGCAATGTTTCCAAAAAATGTTTATGAAATGAGACAAAAAGTAGAAGATGCAAAAAAATCATTAGAAAAATTAACAAAAGATGAATTATCGTATGTACCAAATAGATATGATAATTATCAATTTGTAAATTATTCACATTGTGAAATTCATCCTTCATTAATTTTAGGAGTGGTTGTTTCAAATTCACCATTTCCAAATCATAATCAAGGACCTCGTAATATTTATCAATATTCACAAGCACGTCAAGCGATGGGTATTTTTACTACAGCTTATAAACATAGATTAGATATTTCATATATTTTATATAATACTCAAACACCTTTGGTATCAACAAGAGCTTCAAAATATATCTCAACAGATATTTTACCATCTGGTGAAAATATTATTTTAGCAATTGCTTGTTTTACAGGTTATAATCAAGAAGATTCAGTTATTATGAATCAAAGTGCTATCGATAGAGGATTATTTAGATCTACTTCATTAAAGAAAGCATTGAGTGTAATTGAAAAGAATCAATCTACATCACAAGATGATATATTTAAAAAACCTGAACCAGCATTAGTAACAGGAATGAGATATGGAACATATGATAAATTAAATGAAGAAGGATTTATACCACAAGAAACTAAAATTAAAAATGGAGATATTATTATTGGAAAAATAAGTCCTATTCAACCAAGTGCTGATAGTGATAAAGTTTTCAAAGATTCAAGTGAAGTTTATAAATCACACGTTGAAGGAACTGTAGATAAAGTTTATAGTAATATTACAAATGGAGATGGTTATGGAATGATTAAAATGAGAATTAGATCTGAAAGAATACCAAGAATTGGTGATAAAATGTGTTTTTTACCAAATACAGAAGTATTAACTCTTGATGGTTGGAAATCAATTAAATTAATAACAAATGATGATAAAGTAGCAACATTGAAAAATAATAAATTAGAATATGATCATCCAGAAGAAATAATAAATCAATATTATGAAGGTGATATGTATTCATTAAAATCAAAATATGTAAATATAGAATGTACAACAAATCATAATTTATATATTAAAGAAGAAGATGAACAAGAATATAAATTAATAAAAGCTGAAAAAGTGTTAAATAAAAATAAAACATTTTTACATTCTTATAAAAATACAAATTATTCAAATATTTCAAATATCAATCACCTTACAACAGATCAAATTGAAGATAATTTAGAACAATATATTAATTTAGGAACAAAAGATTCTATTAAATTATTAAATATTATTTGTGGAAGTTATCAAGACAAATTATATTATTATTCCGCATTTGATAAGAATTTAGAATATGTTCAATTAATCGCTTTAAATTCGCAATATAAATCAACTATTGAAAATAATAGAATAATAATTTCAAAAGAAAATGAAACTGTATTAAATAAAGATTATTTTAAAGAAACTTTATATTATTATAAAGGAAATGTTCATTGTGTTTCTGTACCAAGTGGTATTATTATGTCTCGATTAAATAAAACACCTGTTTGGATTGGTAATTGTTCAAGACATGGTCAAAAAGGAACAATTGGATTAACATTACCACAAAGTGATATGCCTTTTACAAAAGAAGGAATTGTACCAGATATTATTATGAACCCCAACGCTCTACCAAGTCGAATGACTATGGGACAATTTTTAGAATGTTTATTTGGTAAAATTGGAGCAATACGTGGTCATGAAATAGATGGAACTCCATTTAAAGATATTGATACAGAAGGAATGAAAGATATTTTAGAAAAATTCGGTTATGATAGAAATGGAACAGAATATTTATATAATGGTATGACAGGTAAACGTATGAAATCACAAATCTTTATTGGTCCTCTTTATTATCAAAGACTAAAACATATGGTAAATGATAAAATGCATTCTCGCTCAAGAGGTCCTCGAACATTATTAACAAGACAACCACCAGAAGGGCGAGCTCGTGATGGTGGTTTACGATTTGGTGAAATGGAACGTGATACAATGTTAGCTTATGGTATATCAACATTCTTAAAAGAAAGAATGATGGAATGTTCAGATGCTTATACTACATATATATGTGATAAATGTGGATTATTTGCACAACGTAAAAAACCCAAAGATAATAAACCTTATCATACATCAAGTGATATATATTTTTGTCAAGGTTGTAATAATACAACAAAAATATCAAAAGTGTCTATTCCATACGCATTTAAATTATTATGCCAAGAAATGATGAGTATGGGTATTGCACCAAGAATTAGAACAAAAAGATAATATATTTAATTAATATTTTTTAAATAAAAGATATTAATTTAAATTTTAATAATATTTTAATAGATTGGATGAATCATAATTCATCATCCCTTCTATTATAGTTTCAGAAGAATCTCGAACAGTTGCATATTGAGCGACTTCATCTGGTATTGATTGTGATGTTTCAGTTATTGCATTTGCTTCAATATTTGATACGTGGTCTTCGTGTTCGGCTTTTTTATTTTTAATCATATCACTAATACTTGTTTTTTCATTTAATGTTTTATTTATTATTTGGTCGGTTGATTGATCACTTGTTGATTGATCACTTGTTGATTGATCAATGATAGGACTAACAACTTCAACTTCTTCAGAATTAAAAGAAGATATAAAACATATTACAATAATCAAAACTATAATAGCTATAACTATATAAATTAAGTTTTGTTGTGAAATAATATTATTCATATAAAATATAATAATATAATAAATTTTATTATATTATAATATAATATAATAGAATGGATAATTTTTCAAAATACAAAAAATATAAATCAAAATGTATGCGATTATCAAAACAAATGAAAGAGTTAAAAGGTGGTGCGAAAGATGAAGACAAAAAAACTAAAACTGTCAAAAAATCTTATGATACAAAAGATAAAACAACAAAACACGAAGATTTTCCTTTTGTGATGCACATTGAATCAACTCATATTAAACAAGAAAGTCCTGAAATGTCTTATGAATCAAAGGTTTCTAAAAACCCCGCAATGAGATTACATTTTAGAGAAAGTTCTATTAAAGTAGCTTCAATTGTAAAACGTATTTTATCTTATGTTAATAAATATTTACGTATGACTGATGTCAAAGAGGTCCATATTAAAATGGATAAAGAAACTAAAAAATTCAAAGGGGATAATTTAGAAGAAATGATTGATGTTTCAAAAGAACCAAAAGTTAAAGAATTTAAAGTTGTTATGGGTTATCGTATGAAAACTGAATAAATTAATTTAGTTTGAAATTTAATTAATTAAAAATTTTTAATTAATTAATTTTTTTATGGTTATTGTTCCATACACGATTAGATTTATATTTATTCCAATTTATAAAAGTATCCATTATAATATTTGTTGAGTTTTGCCATGTAAATGAATGTACTCGATTTAGTGCTTTTTGATGATCAATTAATTTTAAACAATTATCTAATTGTTCATCTTCAAGTGTATCACATATTTTATGATAAACATTTTTTAATAATTCTCTTTTAATATAAGTATTTGGTGAAACAATTAAAGCTCCACTCATAGCACATTCAAGAACAACTAAACCCATACATTCGTGATGTGTTACAAAAAAAATATCTGTTCGATTATAAATATCACAAGCTTTATCAAATGTTAAACCATTATTTTGTTTATAATTATCTAATTTATTATAATTATCTTTATTTAATATTTCAATACCACCATTACAAAATCTTTTTATTATTATTTTTTTATTTGTTTGAACTGTTTGAGACCAATTCCATATTTTTTCACTAATTTCTAAAGTTTTATCTTTTAATTTCATACTACCACGACCATAATAAGGATGATCTATTAAAATATTTAATTCATTAATATTTTGTTTAGGGATACAGTATTTTTCATCACAAGCCCAATTTATTAAACGACATTTATATTTTCTACTTTTCCCACTTGGCATTTGATAAAATAAAACATCTTCATTACCCACATAACAATTATTCGCCGATATAGTTGCAATACAACCACTAATACTTTCTCTTAAACGATCAAAAAAAATACTGGGTCTTTTAGATACACCACGATTATTAATTATTAAACAATGATCACATTTAGGATATTTAACATTTTTATATTGTTGAACAATTCTGGAAGATCTACCTTGATCGTATAATTTATGAATTATAATTTCAATATCTTTAAAATTTAATTTAATATAATGATTAATAAAATAAAAATATATATCATATTGTTTTTTACAGTTTTCTAATTGTATTTGATCATAATCATAAGTTGTTAATAATAATAATTTCATTTATAATTTATTTTATATAATAATATTTTGTATCATTATTTATAAATTCTTCTCTTGATGTAAAATCTTCTACAATTACTTTATTTAAATATTCACATCTCGATTTATAATTATGATATTTTTTTGCATATAAATAACCATTTTTTCTAATAGTATCAATTAAAGTTCTATTTTTAGGATCTAAAATATAATTAATTTTTTGTTCTTGATTAGTTGAATCACAAGATAAATAATGTTCATTATCTTTTAATCCTAATATTTTAAAATATTCTTTTGTATTTTCATTACATGTTAATAATAAAGATCCTGATGATAATATTTCAAAATGTTTTGCAACAATATAAGGTCTATCTTTATTAGCATCACAACAAAAGCAACATCGATATTTATTTAAATAATTAATATATTTTTGACCATAAATTTTATTTTCTTTTTCTAATATATTTATATTTTCTCTATATTTTACATTTGGTTTTAAATATTCAATATTTGAATTTATTTTACTTAATTGATAAATAAAATCTCTATTTGGATATTGTTCTTTATTTAATCTACCTGATAATAATATTTTATCAATAGGTTTATTATTAAATGAACAATCAAAACGAATTGAATGGGGGAAAAAATAAACATCACAATTTGATTTATATTTATTACTAAAATAATAACCATATGTTGATAATACATTTTTAACTTTTTTTAATGATAATGTTCTTAATTTTTTAATTCGACCCTGGTGATGTATATCATCAATTATTATTGTAATTGATGTTTTAAAATTAAATTTAAATTTATAAATTTCTGATGTATGATCTAAAATAATAATATTTTTGGGTAATGTATCAAAACGTTCTAATAATATATATTTAACATTTTTTTCGAATAAGAGTTTTATATCAATCTCTTTATAATCGTATTCAGTTTTTAATATATCGAACATATCATAAATATGACGTTTTGATACACTTATTTTATCTTTATAATCACGTAATGCTAAAAGATTCATTTATAATTAATTAATAAATTAATTATAAATTTTATACTAACTTTTTGTATTAATCTTGTAAGAATTATTTGACAATGGTCTTGAAATTGATCGTGATAATGATCTCGACGAAGATCGTGCAGTTGATAAACTATACAAATATGTTGATTCTATGTGCATTAAAGTAGATTCATTAAATAAATTTTCATTTTTCATTTTATGATTATTTAGTATATCATCAACATATGTCGTTTTGTTTATAGTTTTAGTATCATCAATAAATGATATCTGTTTTGTTTGATCGAATTTAGATTTTGAACAACCCATCTTTAATTAATGAAGTCATTAAGTCATTAGTTCTATGTCGTTATTTAAGTTTATTTAAATTATTTTATTAATTGTCCATTTAACAAATATTTTTATCAATTTTTTTATTTAAATTTATGGAGAAACGTGATATGTCATTGTTAATATAGAATTAGTTGTTCTAATAGGCACATAATGGGTACATGAATGAATAGTTATAGTATTTTGATCTCCAGGAATCAAATATTCACTACCATGAATTGATTGTAATAAATATGTTAAATCAAAAGTTCTATTTTTGCGTTCTCTTTTGATACATCCAATTTTAATATTATTAAGTCTTATTTCTGCACGAACTTCACCAACTACATTTATTGGAATAACTGTTTTTGTTTTTAATATTAGTTTATCTAATGAACCAAAATCACCAGGAATAGTAAATTCTAATAATGGTTGAACATTACAATTTTGATGACCATCAACTATTAATTCTCCATTTTGTTCCCATTTTATTGTTTTTAATGGTGTATGTAAAGAATAAACTCCAAAGTTTTCCATTTTGGGTTTAGATTGATCATAAATTAGATATCCTATTACAAAAATTACAACAAATATTATTAGTTTTTCGTTATTCATATTCTATATTATAAGTTTAGAAATAATTAATAAAATAAATTATATTATTAGATGAATACTATTAATATCCCAATTAATAAATTAGTAAATTTATTAAATAAATGTCCAAATAATGATTTGAAAAAAAAACTTTTATATAAAATTAAAATTCATAATCACCGTAATAATTCAAATAAAATTAATAATAAAAGCCAAATGTCTAATAAAAATAATCAATTAAATAATTCTCTGTTAGATGATATTATTTATACAATTCATAATGAACAAAATCATCAAGAACAAATCAAACAAAAACAAATCGAACAAAAACAAATCGAACAAAAACAAATCGAACAAAAACAATTCGAACAAGAACAATTTGAACAAATCAAACAAAAACAATTCGAACAAGAACAATTTGAACAAATCAAACATGAACAAATAACTAAACAGGAGCCTCAAAAAAATGCGAATGAATGTTTAAAAGATCAATTAAATAAGAATTTATCGAATCGTTTAAATAGTGAATTAGATATTTATAAGAATTATAGAAAACACGATAAGAAAAAATTTATTCGTCCATTCGAGGATGATAAAATAAATAATAAAAATAATTATAATAAAGTATTTGATGATTCGAGAACCCATTTTTAATTATATTTTTAATTATTTTTAATAATAAAAATAATTAAAATAGAATTATTTAGCTCTAACAACGAGTCTATAAAAATATTCGAAGCCAGATAATTCAGAAGCTCTTGTAATACGACATATATCACCTACTTTCATTTTATAATATTTAGCGATAGGATCATTAACTAATAATTTAGGTAAATTAGATTTTTTTTTACATTTATATTGCTTTAAAAATTCTTCTGTAGAAATATTTTGAAGAACTTCATGTTTTGGAACTAAAATATGATCAACAATATTAATCATTAATTCATTTTCTAAAAATAGTTCAGAATTAGTATAAATCGTAGTCATTTGTAAATAAGCTTTTTTACTATATTCTTTAACAATAACCATTGTTGGGAATTTATCATATTTAAGTAAAAAATCTAAAATACCCGAAGTTTTATTAATAGTAGTAATTTTTTGATTAAGAAGTTTAATATAAAATTTTTTATTATTAGTTTCATCTAATCCAGAAACAGGATTATCTAAATTAACTAAATAAACATTTGTATCAGTTTGTTGTTTTAAAATTGATTCAATATGTTTATCAATATTAGTTTCATTTAATAGTTTTCTATTAGTGAGCATTTTAATTACATTAGTTAATATTCTTTTATTTTTTTCTTCATTATCAATCGTAACTTGAATAAATTGTGAGAGATCAGCCATAGTTTTATTTATAATATTTTATAATATATTTATTTAAGTATAATATAAAAAAATCAAATTTTTAATTTAAAATATACCAATAACATCTGAATATACTTCTTCACTACTATTTCTTGATGATATTCTTCTTTGTAATTTATTATGTTTAATTGATTCAATTAGTAAAGAATTAAGTTTATTATATAATTCCATAAAATTAATTCGACGGGCATCAAATTTAGCATATTTTAAAAAACTATTTTGTTGATCAATGGGATAACCTCTTAAAAAATCTAATATAATTTCAAAAGATTCTTTTTTTAAGAATACACAAACTTTTGAACCATTATATTTAAAATATTCTGATTTAAAATTATTTAATACAACCTTGGAAAGTTCTAAATTATTATATTTTTTTAATGCACCTGTTGATATAAAATATTTATTATTATCTAAATATAATTCAACAACTCCCATATTTTATAATTTAATAAATAATTAAAATCTTTATATTTTAATTATTTTTTTATTATTTGTTTATTTATATTAGAATGAAAGATTATAAAATAAAAGAAACTATTTTTAAAAATAAAATGAAATTAATTTCATTACCCGTTAAATCGGATTTAGTTTCAATTGGTATATTTGTTAATATTGGTTCAAGATACGAAACAAAAGATAATCATGGAATAGCTCATTTTTTAGAACATATGATGTTTAAAGGTACTAAAAATTTAACTTATGATAAAATAGCTGAAAAATTAGATAGTGTTGGAGCTTCATATAATGCTGGAACATCATATGAATATACTTATTATTATATTTATGGACATATTGAACATTTAGAGTTATTTATAAAAATAATATTAGATATATTTTTTAATCCAACATTTACAAACGAAACAATAAGTTCAGAAAGAAATGTAGTATTAGAAGAATATAAAATGAGTCAAGACGATAATGTAGATATTTTATATAATATAGTCCATAATCATATATTTTCTAATTCAAATTTATCCCGAAATATTTTAGGAACTGAAGAAAGTATAAAATCATTAAATAAACAAAAGTTAAAATCTTTTAGAGAAAAATATTATACTCCAAATAATTCTATAATTAGTTTAATTGGTGATTATAAGAATGATCATATTAAATTAATTGAAAAAATAGTTAATCGATATCCTTATAAAAAAACTACATTAGATTTAAAAATTAATAAACAAATTAAACATAAACAAAATGGAATTTTTTATAAACATAAAAATGATCTAAATCAAACAAATTTAATGATCGTATTTAAAAGTTTTGATAAATTCAGTTCTAATAATGAAAAAATAACATTATTAGAACATATATTATCATCCGGTTCAAGTAGTCGTTTATTTAATTTATTACGTAATCGTCATGGAATAACATATTTTAGTTATGCTTCAAATATGTCATTTTTAAAAGAGGGTTTATTTATGATTCATATAGGTGTTGATAATAAAAAACTATTATTAGCAATAAATAGTATTTTAGAAGAATTACATAATTTAAAACAAAATGGTATAACAGATAATGAATTAATTAAAGCAAAAAATATACAAAATACAAATTATGCACTATCATTACAAACACCAAATAATATATCTCAATATTACGGTTTAATCGAATTATTTCATAATTCTAAAGATTATACTTATTCGAAGGTAAAAAAAAGATATAATCAAATAACAAAAGAAGATCTAAATAATATAATTAAAACTATTTTTAAAAAAGAAAATATGAATATATTTATTTATGGATGTAATAATAAACCTGATAAAAAAGATCTTTTTGATTTTTAATTCAAATATTATAAAATAATTGAATTAAATAAATAATAAAAACAAAGTCTAATTATAATATATAAATCAAATGGCAAAAATATTAGTTATTGTTGAATCGCCTGGTAAAATTAAAAAAATTCAAGCATATTTAGGATCAAATTATATAGTAATGGCGTCTGTTGGTCATATTATGGATTTACCAAAAAAAAAATTAGGAATTGATATAAAAAATAATTTTACACCAACATATGAAATATTGGATGATAAACATCAAATAGTAAAATCTTTACAAGCACAAGCTAAAAAATCAAAAGAAATTTTAATAGCAACTGATAAAGATAGAGAGGGTGAAATGATTGGTGAGAATATTGCGCAAGCCTTAAAATTAAAAGATCCAAAAAGAATTGTATTTGATTCAATAACTAAAACAGATTTATTAAAAGCTATTCAAAATCCTCGTAAAATAGATATTCATATGGTTAATGCACAAAAAGGACGACGAATATTAGATAGATTAGTTGGATATTTATTATCTCCTATATTATGGAAACATATACAAAAGGGATTAAGTGCAGGACGTGTTCAAAGTGTTGTAGTACGCTTAATTGTAGAACAAGAAAATAAAATTAATACATTTTTTTCAAATGAAATAGATAATTTATATAAGTTCGAAGGATATTTTAATGAAAAAAATCAAAAAAGTTTTAAAAGTGATTTATATGATTTAAAAAAAATTAATAAAAATAATCAATATACAGGAACAAGAACAATATTTAATACTCAAACAGAATCAAGACAATTTATAAAAATATGTCAAAATTCTACTTTTGAAATCGCAAATATTTTTGATAAAGTTAGTATTAGAAATTCCCCAGCACCATTTACAACATCTACATTACAACAAGAAGCTTCACGTAAATTGGGATTAACAATTAAACAAACGATGACATGTGCTCAAAATTTATATAATGCTGGTTTTATTACATATATGAGAACTGATGCAACAAATTTATCTCAAGACGCTCAAAAAGCAATTAAGGAGTATATTGTTAAAACTTTTGGTGAAAATTATTATAAAGAATCTATAAATAAACAAAAAACAAAAAATATTCAAGAAGCTCACGAAGCATGTAGACCTTCAAAAATTGATGTAACATATGTTGAACCTCATGACAAAATATCTAATAATGAAGTTCGATTATATGATTTAATATGGAAACGAACGATCGCGTCGCAAATGGAACCCGCCCAATATACAACAACTAATATTCAAATATCAATATCAAAAACAAAAAACTATTATTTTACAACAATGATAGAAAATATTAGTTTTGAAGGTTATTTAAAAATTTATAAAATATCAAATCAAGATGAAGATGAAGACGAAGACGAAGATAAAGATCGAGATAAAAATAAGAATATTAAAATACCCCCAAAAAATACAATATTAGAAGTTGAACGTATATTTGGAAAGAATGAATATAAAAAACCACCAAGTCGATTTAATGAGGCAAGTTTAGTAGATAAATTAGATCCTCGGAATTTAAATATAGGGCGACCATCAACATATGCGACAATTATATCAACAATACAAAATAGAAATTATGTAAAAATAGATAATATTGAAGGAGTTACAAAAAAAATTATTAATTTAGAATGGAAAACAGGAACAAAAATAAATGAAATAAGTGATACAGTTATTTTAGGAGAAGAAAAAAATAAATTAATACCAACTACTTTAGGAACTATTGTAAATGATTTTTTAGTAAGTAATTTTCCAGAAATATTAGATTATCAATTTACTTCATTGATGGAAAATAAATTAGATGATGTTGCCGATAATAAAATTGCTTGGACAAAAGTTGTTCAAATATTTTACGATGTTTTTGAAAAACAATTAACAAAAGTTAAAAATGAGCCTATTTTAAAAGATAAATTAACACGCGAATTAGGTAAAATTAAAGATAAACTTGTTATAGCAACAATGGCTAAATTTGGACCAGTTATTAAATTAGATGATGGAAAAAAGGGAATTTATGCACCAATAAAACCACCATTAACATTAGAAACAATAACATTAGATGATGCTAAAAAATTATTAGAATATCCAAAAAATATAGGTAAAATAGATAAAAACGATGTATTATTAAAAAAAGGTAAATTTGGGTTTTATGTAACAATTGGAAAAACAAAATTAAGTGTTGAAAAAGAAGATATTTCAATAGATGAAATAAAAGAGTTATTAAAAGATAAACAAAAAAAGAATTTATTAGAATTTGAAGATAAAGAAAAAACTTATACTATTTTAGAAGGACAATATGGTAAATATATTAAAATTCAAAATAAAAAAGATCAAAAGAAAAAAAATAATGTAAAACTACCAGAAGAGTATAAATTAGAATCTTTAACATTAGAAATAATATTAGATATAATTGATAAACATTTCAAAAAACCTAAAAAGAAATTTTTTAAAAAAACTAAATAATTTAATTTTATATAAATAAACTTAAATTATAATTATAATTATTAAAAAATATTAATTCTTGTTAATTCACTTAACTTCCATTTTTCACATTTTCCATTTGGTAATTCTCTTGATATTATTAAAGGAGCTACTTTTTCTTTAATTTCTAATTCAGCTATTTTTTTAGGTGCTAAATTACGTAAATCTCCTTTTATCATTGGTTTAGCACCTGTTGAGATTTGTTTTGTTCTTAATCCTAATATACGAACATATTCATAATGATATAAAATTGGTCTTGTTATACGTTCTTCATTTGATACATATTTATTTTCTTCTTTATCTTCAATTTCATCTTCTGATTCTTCTTCTACAGAATCCTCATCAAGTGAATCATAAGTATAAATACAATCATCTGTTTTTTTTATTTTTTTATTTTTTATATTAGTTATTCCTTTATCATCTGGATCTTGTTCATTTTCTTCATCATCGTCTTGATCTTGATCTTCTTCTTGTTCTTCATCTTGATCTTGTTCTTCATCTTGATCTTCATATTGATCTTCTTCTTGATCATCATAATTATCAGATAATTCTTCTTGATCACTTAGTTCCTGTTCACTTAGTTCCTGATCACTAAGTTCTTGATTAGATTGTTCATCAATAATTTTATTATTTTTATTCATTATTATATTATAATAAAATTAATTATTTTAAATAATAAATAAAATTCAATTTTTAAATT
>Ga0307983_1000857_pt1 | contig 14283 bp, 10 predicted proteins | sample OrgLakmetagen991_FD_201845 | JGI IMG/M metagenome (GOLD analysis project Ga0307983, IMG submission 201845) | Saline water microbial communities from Organic Lake, Antarctica - #991 | ecosystem: Environmental > Aquatic > Non-marine Saline and Alkaline > Saline | place: Antarctica: Organic Lake... | reverse complement strand
ATTTGGCAAAAATGGGGAGTTGTTGATCAATGAAGCAGGCGATAAGAATGTGAAACATACCTATATAAGCGATCCTATGAAACCGGTTCCTTTTAGAAGTGAAGTAACTCCAGTAACTTTTACACCTAGAGCTTACATGACCGACGATCAAAGACATGCTTCAAGAAGACCAGATGTGCTGACTTTCCAGACAGAGATTCTAGACAACGACATGCGTCTTGCTGGAGAAATTCAAGCCAACCTAGAAGTGATCTTAAAAGACATTACTGATGCAGACTTTATTGTAAAAGTTATAGATGTGTATCCAGATGACGAACCAAACGGCGAGTACACACCAGAAAATATAACTCTTGCAGGCTACCAACAATTGGTGCGAGCAGAAACCTTTAGAGGTCGTTTTAGAAATAATTTTTCTAAGCCAGAACCTTTTAAAGAAGCTAAGAAGACTCAAGTAAATTTCCCTTTACAAGATGTATTGCACACCTTTAAAAAAGGGCATAGAATCATGATCCAAATTCACAGTACTTGGTTTCCATACATAGATCGCAATCCGCAGAAGTATGTGGACAATATATTTGAAACAGAAGAAAGTGATTTTACAGTAGGTCAGGTTACTATTCTAGGAAGCAGTGAAGTTACAGTAGGAGAAAATAACGGTATTGAAATGCAATTGCCTAAGATAAAGAAGTAGGTATAAAATACCTATTATAAAAAAGCTCCTTAAGTCAGTAAGTTGACTTAAGGAGCTTTTTTATATCCTGCTCTGGACGTTCGTAAGATAATAAATTAACAAAGCATGTATTTCATCGAATAATTATGTGTTTTAGCTTTTATATTAAATAAATTTCTAGATATTAGTAAATTATTAAAAATACCTTACACATGAAAGCAAATTATATTGAAGAAAAAAAGCCTAATGTGATCTCGGCTACTTATCAATTGGTAGCTGGTATTATCAAATTAATAACTAAAACGTTTTTTACATTTTAAAAAATCGTCCCTCTTAGTGATCTGCAGCATGCCACTCGGCATAGCTGGTTTCTGTTTCTCTAAGTCTCAAATGATGCAGTGCGATAGTTGCAGGCAATCGTTTTTGAATTTTATCGGCAAAATCGATGATCATCATCTCGCTTGTAGGTTGGTAGTCTACAAGAATAACGTCGTGTCCTCGATCTGAAAGTTCTTTGGCAAGTTCTACGTGGGGAGTGTTTTTATTAAACACCGTTGCATGATCAAAAGGATCAACTATTTCTTCCTTAATGATCTTTTTCAAATCACCAAAATCGATCACCATTCCGTGCTTTACATGTCCCAACTCATCAATAGGAGTTCCTATAACCGTTACGGCAAGTTTATAGCTGTGCCCATGCACATTACGGCATTTCCCGTCATAACCATAAAGAGCGTGACCAGTTTCAAATGTAAATTCCTTAGTAATACGTACTTTTCTCATCCTTTGCGTTTGTATTTATTATAAACCACTACAATAATGAGCAGTATCCCCAGCACTAAAAACAGTCCTGAACCTCCTAGAAATCCCATGATATCTAAGAACGTAGTATCCTCTATGAGTAATGCATTCATTAACTACTATTTTATATTGCAAAGATACTATTTAAGAAGATGTTTGTGGTTATTAGGCTTTCTATCTTCTGTAAGACATAAAAGTTGCTGTATGAGCTGATTGCCTATTAAAAGGTAATTATTACCTAATTAATTTCCTATATCAACTAGAAATTAAGACTCCATCGCAGCGACCTTACTTTTAAACTTAAAGAATAAAACAGCTGCACGGCCTATCATCCAAGCAAAAAAGGCAAACCAAACAGCATAGAGGTCCCATCCAAAGTAATCGAGCAAAAACAAAACTGGTAAAAACACCAGCGCCGTTAACAGCCACAACAAATTGCGCAAATAAGAAGCCTCTCCCCAGCCTTTAAAAATCCCATCATAAACAAAGGCCACCGCATTAATGGGTTGCATAAGCAATACGATCCAAAAGGTGTTAGCAATAATTTCTAATACCTCAGGATCATCTGTGAATCTATTTCCTAATACTGGGTATAGAAGCGCACAAATTATGGTTAGAAACACCGCAATCACAACACCGTAAAGCGAGGTTTTATTGGCTAGATACTTGAGTGATTCTCCATCCTTTGAGCCCAACAACTTGCCACCTATGGCGTTTCCTGCATTAGCAAAACCATCTACTAAAAATGAAAACAACAACCATATATTCATAAGTACTGCATGAGCAGCGGCCTCGGCAACGCCATAGTCATTTGCAAATCTGTAGGAGAAATAAATCGCCACGTTAATAGCAACAGTACGCAAAAAGAAATTTGCTGTTAAACCTATGTGCTTTCGGAGTTTTTCATGAGGTTGCCAGATGGTCAACTTTAAACTAAACATCGTGTTTTTATAAAGAAAATAGATAGCAATCAACAGCATGACCAACTGTGCTGCTAAACTGCCATAAGCTGCACCCATAATTCCATAAGACGGAATCACACCATCAATTCCATAAACTAAAGTGAGCGTTAATAGAATATTTACCACCGCGCCTGAAAGACTCGCAATCATCGCCCATGAGGTGTTTTGCAAACCTCTGAAAATACCAAAAATAGCAAACGCACACAGCGTCATAGGAAATCCCAAAGAACGCACTTGATAGTAGCTAGAAGCAATGGAAAGAACGTCTCCTTGCGCTTTATATGCTGCAAATATAAAGCTGGCAATAGGAGCAGTAATCAGATAAATAAGAATTCCTAAAACAATGTTTAACCACACCACTTGTGGTATCAAATCATTGATTTTTTCCAGCTGATTTGCTCCTAAAGTATTGGAAACTATAGAGGAAATGGACGTTTTAGTTTGTGCTAGCGTCCAAATAATCGCACTTAAAAACGTGCCAACTAAGCCTATTGCAGCAAGTGCATTGGTCGTATCACCTTCCATTTTACCGATAATAGCAAGGTCTGTAATACTGATCAACGGCTCTGCAATACCCGCAATTATAGCTGGTATCGCGAGTTTGAGGATTTGTGATGTGTTGATTTGTACTGCCATAAAGCGTGTAAATATAATCTCTAAAATATGATAACTTCCGTGTATATTTGAAATCTAATTTTGGCGCGTTAGCTTATTTGGTTAGAGCGTCCCGACTTTTCGGTCGGGAAGGTGAACAATTTGAACTTATCACCTTAAATGAGAATGTTTTGAAAATAATTTGGGGGATTAGCTCATTTGGCTAGAGCGCTTGCCTGGCAGGCAAGAGGTGACCGGTTCGAATCCGGTATTCTCCACAAGAATTTTTTATAGAAGTCATTGCAATAAGCAATGGCTTTTTTTATTTAAAAAATAGCTCCTACAAAATAGTTATAAATATCTATTCAAATTAGCCCTAACTCCTATTCCAACAAACTATATTTGCAGCCCGACAACATGAAATGAGTTAAACAAACTTTTACTTGTTGGATTTCTTTATCACTAAATAAAGAAGAACCTTATAAAAAAGAGTCCTATATTTTGTTATTTTGGACTACTAGAAAAAGCTGAGGAGCTCCATCCTTGGCTTTTTTGTTTTCTGAGATTTGGCAAACCTTATTAATTAATTAGCACTCAGATGAAGAATTCTTTCTTTAACCTCCTTAAAACTTGACAAGCTGCGTTTCAAACAATGTTTTTGATGTATTTCGCTTTCGCGAAAGCGTGGATAACTTCTTCCTTTTTTTTTAGGAACCCCTTCTAAACTGGACTGAGCAGTGATGAAAACTATAGTTTTAACCTCTTGTTCTACAAATGGTTATGAAAAACCGTTTAAATGATAACACCCTGTTTATCATTAAGTTAATGTCAATATTTGATATACTTTTAAGAAATTTCTGATGTTCAAAACTTGAAAACAGGAATCCTGAAAGTCAGGGCAAGAAAAAAGTCAGAACGCCGACAAGCACATTCTGACTCTTGAAATATTCATTTAAAACCATGCAGGTAATGAACGAAATTTATTTTCTTTTATTTATGCTACTGTTGATTCTTAGGGAATCTAATAAGTAGTTGTTTGGATTAATAACATTTCAAATATGCAATTGTTTCTTCAATCTAGAAAGTTCATGAAGTTGTTAATTGGGTAAATTTATTAAAAACTAATAGCTAACAACTCTTTAATCCCAATATACACCTAGCTTTTAGTTAGGTGTATACTTATTTAAGATCCTTTCATAAAATTAACCATGCACTGCACCGCTTGTCTTAAATCTTCTGGTAATCGATCGGAATTCCATGGATGCGAGGCGCCTAAGGTATGGTTAGCTTCTCTGATAAGTTTTAATTGAGAATAAGGACTTGCTTTATGAAGGTCATGTGCCTCACTTACTAAAACTGCTTCATCTTTTTCTCCATGAAGGATCAAGTGGGGTTGTTTGATTTTTTCAGCTTGTTTGAGAATGGTTAATTCTTCCTCATTTTGAAGGAAATCTTTATAAAATTGATAGAAAAGTGGCATTTCTTGCTTTGTACGGGCATTTTTAACGTAAATAACCCCTTTTTCTTTCCATTCTTCTATTCCTTTAGCATCTGGGAAACGCTCGGCATGATGAGCTACTCCAGCAAGTGTGATGAGTTTTGAAACTCTAGGCTCTTTTGCTGTAACTATGGTGGTGATTCCGCCGGCTCTGGAATGTCCTAATAGGTTAATTTGATGGCGATCTACGGGCAACTCTGAGTTTTCTATCCAATCTAAAACCCGGATCGTATCTCTTACTTCTATACTGTAATTGTTGTTTCCAAAAGCCTCGAGATCTGAAAAATCAATAGGCTGCTCTACCGTACCGCCATTGTGTGAATAGTTGAATTTTATGAATAAAAATCCCGCTTTCGCTAAAGCGGAACCCATCAAGCTCCAGGTGCCCCAATCTTTAAATCCTTTGTATCCATGACAAAAAACAACCACTGGTAAAGGCGTACTTGTTTCTTCATACTCATAATCGAGTACTATAGCGCGATCATTTTCTCCTTTTAAAATAATATTATTCCTTGTGATCATACTGGTTTTTCTGTAAGGTGGATTTCTATATTAAACAATTCTTGAATCAAACTCACAAGTACTTTTTCAAAATTTTGAAGTACCTCTGCATCGATCATTTTTTCTTTATAAGATCTTCCTTCTTTAAAAGCAAAAGGAATATAGCCCTCATCAAAGTTCTTAAAACTAATAATCCCTGCGCTGGCTTCTGTAAATGGTTCGTTAAGGCTGTATAAATAGGTGTACATCAGGACTTGGAAGGCTTTTGACTTTTTATAGTCATCACTTAGTATATTAAAGTCTTCTGGGTCAATACCTACGTTTCCTTTTTCGGTCGCTCCTGACTTATAATCGATAATGCGCAGTTTCCCATCCAGCTGATCAATACGGTCCACCATTCCATGGATTTTCACTTGACCTATTTGTGGAACTTTTATCTGAGCCTCTAGTTTGCGCTCTACGCTTTTAATAACGAGTTCTCGGCCACCTTTAACAAGATCTAGGTCGCTTTGTACCATTTTCTTGATGTAATGAAGGGATACTTCATAAATGATCTTATTCTTGCCTAAGGGTGTCGATTCTGACGTGTAACACTCTTGATAAGCCTTTTCTAATTCAGGCAGAATTTGCTTTTTGATGTGATCAAAATCTTCTTTGATCAATAGTTTACCGACATAAGGCTGGTACAATTTATCAAGGGCTTCATGAATAATAGAGCCCATCGTGTTTGCAGCAATATTCTCTTCCACATCTTCCATGTCTGAAATCCGCAAAATCTTGCTGGCATAAAAATCAATTGGATTGCGCACATAACTGGTCAGCGCAGAAGGACTGAAACCGCTGGTTGCAATTTGCTGTAATCGTTCCAAGTAAGAGGGTTCTTTTTTAATCACCATCAACTCTTCTTTTACCGCAGTATTTTTAAAAATATACTGTTGGTGCGAGATGATATGATTAGAGTTTTCATCTGTTTCTAACTGAGTTAAAAACCTGCTTTTCTCGCCACCACCTAAGGTATCTCCTTCTGTATTGTAAATAAAAGCGGCCTTTTCTACTCGATGAAGCAATCTGTAAAAGTGGTAGGCGTATACACTATCTTTCTCTGAATAAGTAGGCAACTCAAACTGATACTTCATATCATTTGAAATATAAGAAGCGGTTGATTTTCCCGCTGGTAAAATCCCTTCATTTACAGAAAGCATGATGGTGTTTTTATAATCTAGCGCCCTGGTTTCTAACAGCCCCATAACTTGAAGTCCCCGCACTGGTTCTCCAATAAAATCGAGATTTTTAAGGGGTACCAATTGCTTGTATAGGTAAGCAACGGTTTTAAGGTCTTTTATTTCTTGATTGTTGTCAATGATGGTCGCCAGATTTTGAACCACTTCTGTAATACCTAGTAATTGTTCTATTTCTAGCCTTCGGTTCTCTTCTTTTAGCAATTTGATTTTAAGCTCGTGCAACACGAACCGAATCAATTCGATAAGCGAGCCTACATTCTGTAAAGGTTGAAGTATTTTCTGGAGAACAGGGCTTTGTGAGACCTTATCAAAGCTCGATGGAGTAACATAAATCAAATTATTCTCTCTGATGTGTTGGACCAAGTTGCGAGAGTCATTTTTAATTAAAATATGAGCAAAGGAAGATTCTAAAATATTCACCATACCCTTATAGTAGAAACCGTCCTCGATAGCCTCTGTATGCATCTTAACGATATCATAGATAAAAGCAGATAACGGTAACTGGTCTAGTGCAAGTCCCATAGTCACATTAAAGTGCTCCACATTCTTAGGTATGGCATCTAGTAAGGGAAGTAACAAACGCTCATCTGCAAGGATAATCGCAGTTTCTTCCAATTCTTCCTGAGGTATTTGCTCCATTAACTGAGCAGCCACTTGTATCATGCTTAAATTACCCGCAGCTCCGTGAATATCTATTTGTTTATTGGTATTGTACTCGTTAGCATAAAGCTTTAGTTCTTTGGAATCATAATACTTCCACTCCTTCTTAAACTTGCGTATAAACTTACCAGACTCCTGATAAGGTAGACCCATCAAATAGGTATCTATATCCCAATAAATAGAAGCCTTTTCTTCTTCGAGAAGTTTCTGTATGATCTTAGATTCGGCTGTATTCAGTGCGTTGAGCCCTAAAAATATAGTTTTCCTTTTATGCCCTAAGGTCAAAGGTACTTGCTCTTCTTTCCCTTCATCAAGGTTGGTGGTTGGTGTATCGATGTACTCCTTACAGCGGGCAAAAGCTAATCGGTACGCCATGCCTTGATAAGCAGTTTCGTTTTCGATACATAGTTTTTGAAAAGCGTCGTAATACAAGTGTAATTTTTTCCAAAATCTCAAATATTTAGAAACCATCAAAGTGGGATTTTTATTCAAAGCCCAATGATCCATTTCTTTGACACTACCCAAATAATTAAAGAATTGCTCTGGATCCACAAGGTAACGATCCATTTCATTAAAGTCTTTGAGAATGGTGGTTGCCCAACCTATAAACTCGTCAAAGCTATCCAGATTCTCTTCCTTCTCAACACTTTTGTAGGCTTTATAAAACAGCGGTAATAGGTCTAAGTCATTGACTATTTCTACCTCAGCAAGCTGTTCAATATACTCTTCTACGCTATAAATTTTAGGTAAAAATATAGGTTGATCCAGACGTTGTGCTATGTACCTGCTTAGAAAAATACCAACCCGTCTAGACGGCACGACATAAATAGCAGTAGTGGTATCTATTTGATTCTTCTCAAGATCTTCAAGGACTTTTTCTAAAAATGAATTCATCTGGTTAAGATAATTAATATGCTCATTTTAAGAGCATATTTTAGATCACTTTTAGAAATAAAAAAGTCCATTTGCAAGAGCAAATGGACTTATAAGCATTGGGTTGATTAGTAATGCGTATTATCTTTTTGTAATCGTAAATTCTGATCTACGAGACAATTCATATTCTTCTGAGGTACATTTTTTAGAGGCACAGTCTACGATTGGATTTGCTTCTCCACGACCTGCAGCTTTTAATTTAGAAGCCTCAATTCCTTGGGATTCTATGTATTTTATGATGCTTTTTGCGCGTCTTTCTGTAAGAGCAAGGTTATAATCGTCAGAACCTCTTATGTCTGCATAAGTTTCTGCAAGAATTTCAAGCGTAGGATATTTTTCCATTAATCCTACTAACCTATCCAGCTCAAGAGCAGCATCTGGTCTGATATCAGACTTGTCTAGGTCAAAGTAAATCTTATTGAGGATGATTTTATCTTCGACGATTTCTGGTTCTGGAGTCATCATTACCTCTACCATTGCAGTTTCTTCTTCAGCTACTGATAAAGTAGCTTCTCCACTTTCGTATTTATCTTTTGCTCCACGAGCGGTAAGTTCTAGGTTACAATCCGTTGTAAATACAGCTATACCATTTGCATCTGTAGTCTGTCCTGCCATACTGTTGTCATCTCCGTCTTGCAAAGAAACAATAGCACCTGGAATAGGCATCCCTGTTTCAGCATCCACTGCTTTTACACTAACTGCTACTTCACAAATTTCAATTCTTTCTATTCCATATACGTCATCACCACCTTGTCCACCTTTACGGTTAGAAGAAACATAACCTTTACCTGTAGCTTCTAAATAAGAAAAACCAAAGTCATCTAAAGAACTGTTAACGGGACTCCCCATATTAGTTACTTTACCATCTTTATACTTAAATACATCAAGACCGCCTAAGCCTAAATGACCATTGCTTGAAAAGTAAAGTGTATTATCGTCTGCGATGTAAGGGAATGAGTCATCTCCGGCAGTATTCACTGAAGGCCCTAAATTAACAGGATTAGAAATGATACCATCTTTAAGATCGGCTTTATAAATATCAGTTCCTCCTTGTCCACCCGGTGCTTCACTTGCAAAATAAATAGCTTTTCCATCTTTAGTTATGGAGGGGTGACCTACCCCATATTCTTTAGATTCTAAAGAGGTAGTGGCAACGTCTCTCCATTCTCCGCCAGCATTTAATGCTCTGTAGATGGTAAGTTTACTTTCTCCATCCACCGCTTTATCATAATCTCCTTTATAGTAATCCACACGAGTAAAAAACATATATTTCCCATCTGGTGTAATGTCTAAAGTACCTTCATGATATTTTGTATTTACTTCTCCATTTACAAGCTCCGGCTTTCCTACTACACCAGCATCATCGATAGTTGCTTCATAAATATCCAAGTAAGGCTCTTCATTCCATCCATACTTACCTCTGTTCTCGTTACGAGCACTTGAGAAGTATAGTTTGTTTCCTACTTGTAATGCAGAAAAATCACTTGCTTCTGTGTTGAATTTATGAGATTTAGTGGTAAAACCTTCTTTCATACCAAGAATATCATAGATATAATTGGGGTTTGATTTGAATTCTTTAGCACGATCATCTCCTGGCTTTAGAGACGCAAATTGATTCATGATGGTATTAGAAAGATCATATTTTTGAGAAGCCTTTAAAGATTGAGCATATCTATAAAGAGTCTCTGCTTGAGGATCATTTTTTATTGCTCTCGCATAATTTTTTTCGGCATTTTTAAAATCACTGTTATAAAAATAAGAATCTCCTAGTTGTGTATAAACGTGTGGAGTTCTTATTCCGTTTTTGATCAGCTTTTCATAAGCCTCTGCTGCATCTACATAACGTAGTTGCTCGTATAGTTTATCTGCTTTTGCAGTTTTATCGCTTTGTGCTTGAGCGCTCATCGCTACACCAACGAATAAAATTAAAAGTATATATAGTTTTTTCATGGTTGTACTCTTTGCATGTTTAGAATTAGAAGAAACGCGGCGATTGCATCACTTTACGTGGGAAGGCTAGGCCAAATGTTAAAAATACCTCGTGAGAGCTATCAGAAACTACAGAAATATCAGAAACTATTCGGTCATAAGCATAACCTACTTTAATATTATCTGTAATATTCATTCCTATCAATCCACTGAAGGAATCTTCATAGCGGTAAGAAACTCCTAATTCAAATTTGTTGTTGAACAAAACGTTGGTATTTAAGTCAAAACTCACCGGAGAGTCAAAGGCTCCTTTTACCAGCATGTGTGGCTTCAATTTAATATTATCAGCAACGTCAAAAACGTATCCACCTGTTAAGAAGTAGTGTTGTGTCTCACTACCGAATGTTAAGCCGTTCTCGTCAAGGTGTGTACTTCTCAACATATTAGGAACAGAAAAACCAGCATACCAATTATCTCCGTAAAGGAAGGCTCCGGCTCCTAGATTTAAATAAGTCTCGTTAAGTTCTTCAGAAAAAAGCGGGTCTCCTGGTTGTCTAGTTTGAACGGTATTCAGGTTCACATCAAAAAAGGTAAGTCCTGCCTTAAGACCTAAAGCCAGCGTAGTTTTCTCCCCTACTTGTAGTTTGTATGAGAAGTCTCCATATGCATTGGTTTCACTTATCGGACCTATGTTGTCTGAGATAATAGAAAGACCTAAACCTATTCTTTCCCCTACTGGTGTACTACCAGAAAGGGTAATGGTTTCTGGCGCTCCAGTGATACCCGACCACTGCTGCCTGTAAAGAGCTGTGATATTCACACCATCTTGAGTACCTGCATAGGCTGGATTGATAATGTTTTGATTGTACATGTACTGTGTGTACTGAGGATCTTGTTGTGCGTGCACTACATTAGTAGCAGCGACAGAGATAAAGAGCCCCATTGCAAGTAATTTTTTCATTCTCACAAAGTTAGTTTTAAGGTTGCGTTTTCAGTTTCAGATGGCTAAATATAGAACGATTCTATCTATGATCTTCAATTTCTTCCTTCTAATTCCGCTTTCGCGAAAGCGAAATGGTAAAAACTAGACATTTTTAAATAGTATACTTGCATCTGGTTTGGTGAATATATAAAAAAACTACCCCTACTTTTGTTTAACAAATCCATAATAGATTAAGAGAGACGTTTTGGGGTTCAATAACGTCTTAATTTCTTCTAAAGAGAGCAAAAACCGGAAAATGATCACTATAACCGCCTTTATAATTGCGCCCTACAAATGTTCGGGCTGGTTGACCGCGGTATTTTCCCTTCCATTGTCTCAACATGATGTCGTCAAAAATATCTGCTTTATGAAAATATAAACAATCGTAAATATCATTATGTAAACTCTCACTAATCATAATCTGATCAAAAAGATTCCATTTAAATTGATGGTTTAAAGTACCTCGGTGAAACTTCTTTAAAGGAGCTGTTATATTATCAAAACCCTTAGGTAAAATCCCTTCTTTGATACTGTTATTCTCTGGATCGTCATTAAAATCTCCCATAATAATCACATGATGTGCTTCTTGTATTTCTAAATATGGATCTGTACGGTTACTATTTGGATCCTTTTTTTCTAGGTGTTGAATTAACTGACTGGCTACCTCAACTCTTTTTGCATCGGTAGTCTCTGCACCATCGCGACGTGACGGCCAGTGATTTACGTAAATATGAACTGGAGTGCCGGCTAGAACTCCTTCCACATATAATATATCTCTAGTAGTGTCACGTACACCTTCTTCATTTTCTAGGTATACAACAAGCGGCTCTGAATGACTGGGTTTAAAAACTCGAGTGTCGTACAATAAGGCTACGTCTATTCCTCTCTCGTCTGGGCTGTTGTAATGAATAAAATCATAATTGCTCTGAGCGAGTTTAGGTTGCGTAATGAGGTCATGGAGTACTTTTTTGTTCTCTACTTCTGCAAGACCTACTATAGCCGGTAACTTACCTGTGAGTTCAAAACCTATCTTGCTTATCGCATCGCTTATTTTAGTGAGTTTCTTTTGATACCTGTTTTCTGTCCATTTCTTTTGGCCAAATTCAGTAAAATCTTCATCTAATACATGGGAGTCTTTAATAGCATCAAAAAGATTTTCTACATTATAAAAAGCAACAGTGTACTGCTCAAAAGATTGCGAAGGAATGGACAAGTCGAGAATATTTTAGTCTTCAAATGTAAGGTATAACTCCCCTTTTTTAAATGAATATTGAAGTAATCTAAATGGGAAATAAGAGTTCAATATTCTTTAAAATTAAAGGTGTTTATATGCCTATTCTAGGGCTCTAATGGGCTTAGTTACAGCCTAAATCAATTCTGCTTTGGGGGTCTGCATTAGGAAAACAGTTCCCTGACTGCACAGCACCCGGAACATAGCGAGTTAATTCTGCGTCGTACAAGCTTTTATCTAAAAAGTAAACCAGATCTGAGATTTCTTCTTCGGTAAGGTCAATGGCCCCCATTTCTGAAGCCAGATTTAAAGAAGCGTTTTGATCCTGTAGCGAAGTATTATTTTTATAACGCACCACTTCTTCTATACTATTAAAGGTAGCGCCATGACCGTAGAAAGCTGCATCGCGTAAATTGTATAGCGTAGGTGTCTTAAACTTATAATTATCAGAAGAGTTTCCTGTAAAGCCTCCGCGACCTTTTTTTACCATATCAAAGCCTGCATCATCTAAAACTATCGCGTCATTAGAATCGTCAAAGTGTCCAAAGCCAAAAGCGTGAAATTCCTGATCTTTCAGCGCTGGGCCAGTATGACAAGTAATACACTGCCCTTTACCTGCAAAAACAATAGCACCTCTTTTCTCTCGATCAGAAAGAGCGTCGTAATCCCCTTTTAAATAATCTTGCCATGGGGAACGATTTGCCAGAAGTGTTCTATTAAATGCGGCAAGTGCTAAGGCAGCCGTTTGTGAGGTGTACCTAGAACTAGGAGCTACATCTCCAAAAGCCTGATCAAAAAGCCATCGGTACCCATTGCTATTTATAAAATCTTCATCGATTTGAAGCCTGTGCGTTAACTGACCCACTAAAGCTTGCGTTTCTAGTCCTTGAAAACCCAAATGGTTTTCGGGAACTCCTGTTGCCGCCCATCTGGATTCAGTTCCTAAATTAGGACCAGTGGCACCCAACATACCGTTCCACAAAGCTGTTTCTTGATAGGCTACGTTTAATAAAGTAGGTGGCCGTACCGGTTGTAAATCTACCGAGTCCAGCGGCATGTTCAAATCAATTTGCCTGCCTTCTCCAGCAAAACCAAAACCAGCTCCTCCTTCCCCTATTCCTTGCCTGCGACCTGAATAAAAGCTGGAAGCTACAGGGTGACATGAAGCGCACGAATAGGTGCCTTCCATTTGGCTCATTTTAGGGGCGCCAGCAGTAGCCGTTTCATGAAGTAATAACTGGCCTAAAGCAACTTTAAAAGTATTTAACGGATTCAACGGATCTTGAGGTATCGCATTAAAATCATCGCTATCTGGTAATAAGAAAAAGCGCTTTCCTTGTCCATTAGCATTTTGCACTAGCAATTCCTCCAGACGTATATCTAATGCTGTTCTCGCCAATTCATAATTTTCGGTCTCTGTACAAGAAACCAAAAATATAAATGAAATGCTCCATAAGTATAGATAGTTCTTTCCCATTGTGAATGGCTAATTTAACAAATATTTTACAACCCTGATCCTTTTATGATCATCTGGCCGTGAACAAGCTATTACCTTTGCTTTATGAACGATTTACACTATACATTTATAAACAATAATCAACCCGTATTGTTATTGATACACGGCTTTCTAGGAAGCATGCAACAATGGAGTTATTTAGAGCAAGATTTACTAGCTACTCATTCCTTGTTGAAGATAGATCTTCCTGGTCATGGAATGACGTCAGAATTTCAGGAAAACTACACCTTAGAAGAACTCAGTTTAAGGATCGATCAAATTTTGGTCTTCGAGAAGATAGAAAAAGTTCATATAGTCGGTCATAGTATGGGTGGTTATTTAGGTTGCGCTTACGCAAATGCGAGACCCGACAAAACGCGTTCTCTTACTTTAATCAACAGCATCGCCTCCAACGATACAAAACAAAGAAAACTCATACGCGATCGATCGATACAGTTGATAGAAAAACACCAAGCTGCTTTTGTAAGTATGGCGATAGGAAACCCGTTTACTGTTGAAGAAAGAAAATTATATGAAACTCGCATAACATTAATGAAGCAACAAGCAGATCAAATTTCTATTAGAAGCATTATTCAAGCTCTTACATGCATGCGAGATAGAAGTGATTATTTACCTCTGTTAAAAGAAGTTGATTTCCCCATTACCTATATATACGGTAAACAAGATAATATTGTACCCCTAGAACTAGTTGAAAAAGAGCAGGTTTACCTAAGAGCAAATGCTCGGATAATCGACAACGGACACATGTCTTTGTTGATAAACCCT
>Ga0307983_1000855_pt1 | contig 14299 bp, 10 predicted proteins | sample OrgLakmetagen991_FD_201845 | JGI IMG/M metagenome (GOLD analysis project Ga0307983, IMG submission 201845) | Saline water microbial communities from Organic Lake, Antarctica - #991 | ecosystem: Environmental > Aquatic > Non-marine Saline and Alkaline > Saline | place: Antarctica: Organic Lake... | reverse complement strand
GATAATGGCGCTAATTGGGTTTTAAGGCAGTCAGCTACACTTCCTGATAATAACAATACCCTCACTTATAACATCACATCTGTTCAAGCTAACCGGGTGCGATTAAGGATTTTAAATGGGTACCGAAATGATTATTGGGAGCTTGGAGAGTTTGAAGCTATAGGCACATTTAATCTTATAGATCCTTGCGACCCTGTTGCCTCAGGAAATACAGATACCGATGGTGACGGTGTTTCTGATGTATGTGACTTAGATAACGACAATGATGGGATTTTAGATACTGATGAAGGTTGTATAGAAACTACTTCTACCATCACATTAGTTGGATCACTCCCTAATCATTTTTCGAATGCTACTTTTGCGGACTTGTTTGATGCCAATACCGCTAACGCTGTCAATGCTGACCGTAGAGTTCATCACCCACCAGGTAACGATCTTAATTTAAATTTTGGAACAACTTTACCTACCAATACTCAAATAACCGTTTACTGGGGTAATAGTCTACAAAATAACACTCCAGCTGACTATTTGGGTTTAGAAATATTGCTTTTTAATGGAGCTACTCAAATTGGACCAACCTACGCAACCGCTTATGATCCCGTAGCTTCAGCAGCTATAAGACAGTTTAACGTATTTTCTGCCGGTCCTATTACCTCTATAAGAATTAGAAGTAGACAAGATAACGATGGAACAGACCCACATCTATTTGAATTTAGTGTAAATGGCAAATTTGGAACATCTATTACTATTCCTTGTAGTGGTCAAGATACAGACAGCGACGGTATTCAAGATCATTTTGATACTGACTCCGATAATGATGGTTGTAGTGATGCGATCGAGGGAGGAGCAAATTTTACCAATGCAAATACAAATTCTAATGACACACTTACAGGTAGTGTAGATGCTAATGGAGTTCCAACAGCAGCTACGGGAAGCGGGCAATCTGTAGGGAGTAGCCAGAATAGTGCTGTACAAGATGCCAACTGCCCTGATCCATGCGACCCTATAGCCTCTGGAAATACAGATACTGATGGAGATGGTGTCTCCGATATTTGCGACCTAGACGACGATAATGATGGTATTCTAGATACAGAGGAGTGCGGCCAGACTACAGACATTATTCCAATATTTGGTTCAGGCGCGATTGATAATTCTGACGATGGAACTGTAGCGGTACCTGGAGCAATAGTGACCTATGATTTTACTGAAAATGGTGGCAGTATATCCGTACAAGACCTTAATGGAGCAGGACAACAAGGACCTGTTTTCTTTTTAAGTGGAACTACAAATCAAGACGTCACGGTAGATATGGTTTTTGCTCCTAATTTCGTAAATCCTAGATTTACCATATCAGATTTTGACACCGCTGAAACTGCTATAGTAACCTTGTATGATGAAAATAACAATATCATTAACTTATCAGGTAGCACAAATGTGACCGTTGGAAGTCAAATTACACAGTCTGGAGCTAATGGAACTACTTTTACAACCACAACGAATAATAATATTAGCGGGGATCTTGTATCTAGTAATCCGCTAGGAAGTGTCGTTTTTAATTTTTCAGACCAAGAGATCAGCAGGATTACCGTAAGAGTAGATTTTGTTCAAAGTTCATCCTTACGGTATACCCAAATTACCTTTTGTGGGGATACCGATGTTGATAACATACGCGACCATGTAGATAGCGACTCTGATAATGATGGCTGCTTCGATGTGGTAGAATCAGGAGGAGTAGACGCTAATAATGACGGTGTTTTAGACGGTACAGGTATTGACACTGACGGTTTAGTAACAGGCGGGACAGGAGGTTATAATGGTGTTACCGGTAATGAATACAACGCTACACGTGTGGTGGTAACAACACCACCGACAGACCAAACGGAAGCTAATGGAAGCCCAGCCACTTTTAGTGTAAACGCTCGTGGAGATGAGACGAATGCCTTTGCTGGTAGCGCACCCGCTACAACTCCTAATTATACCGCACCAGGAAATGCCAATGCTGGACTCAGGTATCAGTGGTATGCAGGCGACCCCAACTCCGGTGGTACCTTACTTACCAATACAGTACCTTATACGGGTACTACTACCAACAGTCTTTATATCAGCGATACCACAGGTCTGTATGGAACTGAATATTATGTTGTCGTTACTCACGTCAATAATGTCTGTATCAATGAGGTGTTCAATGCTACACTAAATGCAGATCCTTGTATAAATGGAGCCACAGCTGGCATTGTAACCGCAAACGACCCAGATGCAGATGGCATCAATAATGTTTGTGATTTAGATGACGATAATGATGGTATACTAGATACTAATGAAAATCAAATGGTAGTGCTTTCCACATCTTCAAGCTTTAGTACTGCTACACTAGCATGGCAATCCTCTGGTGTTTCTATTACCGCCGGTGTTACTATCGAGTTTACAGCACCTACATCATCCATAGGCACTGCAGTAGTAAACGGTGGACCACATAACGGTCAATCTTTATTAAAGTATATTTTTGATAATGGTTCTGTTAATCCCAGATGGGTTGATTTAGATGGAAATTGGTATGAAGATGGTACCGGTAACTATATAAGGAACCCAAGGAATTCTGTTGATCTTGCTTTTGCAAATCTGCTAGCTGCTGATTATACTAATATTTTACGATTTGTAGCCATGGTAGACACTAACGGAAACGGACAATACAACCCCGGAGTGGATGAATTGTTAGGAGAAGTTTTTTCTGTCAACAATACCATTTCAGTGACCCCAGCAGTTTCAGGAGAAATATACGTGGTTTTTGCCGACAATAATTATAATGATAATGACGGAGATTTAACTTTTCAAATAGAACAAACGGTCGGAGATACAGACTTGGACGGTATTGTCGACTCCTTAGATCTTGACTCTGATAATGATGGCTGCTTCGATGTGGTAGAATCAGGAGGAGTAGATGCTAATAATGACGGTGTTTTAGACGGTACAGGTTTTGACACTGACGGTCTAGTAACAGGTGGAACAGGTGGCTATAATGGCATTAGCGGTAACGAATACACCGCTACCCAACTCAACATAACAGTTGCAGCAGCAAACCAAACCGTAAATAATGGAGCTACAGCAACCTTTAGCGTTACCGCTCTTGGAGACGAGACGACCACATTTGTAGGTACAGCGCCTGCCACAACACCTAGTTATACCACACCAGGTAATGCAAATGCTGGAATCAGATATCAGTGGTATCTAGACGACCCAGATGCGGGAGGTACTCCTATAGCTCTAGAAACGAATGCCAGTTTAAATATTACAGCAACCGAAGCCTTAGATGGGCAACAATACTTCCTAGTCATTACACACGTGGATTATGTTTGTGCACGTGAGGTACAATCGGCAACACTTAGCGTACTACTGCCAAACTTGGCATTAATCAGAACAGCGACTTTTAATGATACTAATGGCAACGGTTGTACAGATGCATTAGAGACGCTTACTTATACTTTTCAAGTGAACAACCTAGGGAACTCCAGTTTAACAGCTGTAAGTCTTACAGATGTAGAAGTGCCTGTTATTAATTTTGTCAATGGCGATACAGATGGCAATGGCGAGTTAGATACAACGGAAACTTGGGTGTATACTGGTACTTATAGCATTACTCAAACAGATATAGATGCTGGCTTTATAACCAATCAAGCAACTGCAGAAGGAACAAGCGGTACTCAAACAGTAAGTGATCTCTCCGGTTCTAATAACAATAACGATCTTCCTACGCTAATCAACTTAATCGCTTGTGGCGTTGGAGGAAATAGCTTCTTCGGAGAGCGCAGCGGAAACCAAAACACAAAAGGAATTTACAATAATTTCTATGGAAATGCGGCAGGATTATCTAATGTCACAGGGAATCACAACCTATTCATTGGTGAGAACAGTGGCTTTGCTTTAAATCAAGGTAACTACAATGTCTTTATTGGTAAAAGCGCTGGTGTGGTGAATACGTCATCTAACTACAATACCTTTTTAGGGAGTTACACAGGCGCTACAAACACAGGTCAGGGCAATATTTTTATTGGTCATTATGCAGATGGTTTGGTCTCTAACGCCAATGACCTTTTTGTACTTCAAAATGACAACCTAGATACGTCCCTTATATATGGAGATTTTCAAGCAAATACCCTTCAGATAAATGGACGATTGATCATTCAAAATAAATTAAACTTATCACCTAAAGCTCAAATTCCATCAGCGCCTAATACTGGAGATATGTATTACGATTCCAGAGATAATAAATTAAAAGTATGGACGGGTTCTGTTTGGGAATCACTTAATTAATACTACTAGATTATGAACTTAAATATATGTACTTACCAGCCAAAGCAGTTTCAAATCCAATGCATGCTATTGCTGTTGTTCTTATTAGGCTCTAGCAGCCTAATAGCACAAGTAGGTTTGAACACAGCAACTCCTAGCGAGTCTTCTTCACTAGACGTCGTATCTGGAAATACCGGGATACTCATACCTAGATTAGCGCTTACAGGAACCAATGACGCCCTTACCATTGCAAATGGAAACATTGAAAGCTTGTTGGTGTACAACACCGCAACGGTAAGCGATGTAACTGCAGGTTTTTATTATTGGGACAGTACCCAATGGGTTCGTTTGGTAACTAGTGGTACAGAATCTAGAGACTGGAGTTTAAATGGTAATGCCGGTACGGTAAACGGTGTGAATTTTATAGGAACCACAGACACACAGGATCTGGATATCAAAACCAACAACACTTTGTTTTTCAGATTTACTCAAAGGGGACAGATCGATTTTTTAAATACAGGGGAATCCGTATTTATAGGAGAAAATGCTGGAGAAGCAAACGATAATACCATTACGACGAGATCCACCTTTATAGGAACTAATAGCGGTGTCTCCAATATCTCTGGTGAAGACAACAGTTTTTTTGGAGCTAATAGCGGTCAAAGCAATACCACAGGAGAAAAAAATAGCTTCTTCGGTTCTCAAAGTGGTGTAGCTAATGTAGATGGATCAAAAAATAGCTTTTTTGGAGAACGTACAGGGATCCAAAATACTTCAGGTTCTGATAATAGCTTTTTTGGTCAGACATCAGGTAGCTCCAACACCACAGGACTCAGCAATACTTTTCTAGGCAGCGCCAGTGGTCTGAATTCTAGTGTAGGAGATGAAAATGTGTTTGTAGGATCTACAGCAGGACGCAATAATGCTGCTGGAAACTCCAATACCTACATAGGAGCTACTAGTGGTGCTTTGAATACTGGAAACAACAATGTCTTTATAGGTTTTGGTGCAGGTAACGGAGAAACTACCGCTAGCAATACCCTTATTATTCAAAACAACCCTAATGATGATCCTTTAATATATGGGAAATTTGATACTGACGAAGTGGAAATAAGAGGAGGTTTGAAAATAAGCGATATCATCAATTTAACCCCTAGAGCTACAGCACCAATTACTCCGTCAGCAGGAGATATATATTACGACAGTGGCACTAATAAAGTGAGACTGTGGAACGGTAGTGTGTGGGAAAATTTAAATTAAAGATAACGTCAGAAAAAAACCTTTATCATCGTTTAAAAACCTAAACTGATTAGAATACCCATAATCCAAAAAAAGAGACAACACCACCCCTCCCTAGTTATAAAAAATCACGTAATAAATTAAAGAGATGGTAAGGGTCTTGAAAGGAGTGATGATCAACAAAAAATAATATTTGTTACAAGAGCCAAAATGACTCTTTTATTTGAGACAACCAAACCTTATGACTCATTTGGGGAAGTATTTACTAGGATATACTAGGAACAGACAAGGGATAAACTTAAAACTTCATCTAACACAAAAAATAGTTAGAAGACATTTTTTTATGTACTGCCCTATCTAATGATATCTGTATTTGTAATATGGGATAGAACCCTTTACTATTCTTGGTTCTGGTTTTGAGTTCCCCATTTATCCAATGCATTTAATATGCTTTTCAAAGTTTTACCTCGTTCTGTAAGTTGGTATTCTCCTTTAGGTGGAACTACTGGAAAGACTTCCCTGCTTATCAAGACATCTTTTTCCAATTCTCTAACCGTCTGGGTAAACATTTTATTAGAAATTCCTGGAACTTTTTTCTGTAGCATTCCAGAACGTAAAGGAGCCTCCAAAAGGTGAAATAAAACTAAAGGCTTCCACTTGGTACCTATTAACTTCATGGTTTAATTTAAAGGGCAGTACTTATTTTGATTCATTTTTATTCTATAATAATTTGATATTGTGTATTTTACTCTTTTAAGTACGTATATTACTTAAAAGTAAGTTATTGCACATAAGGCAAATATATACTTATTTTGCACTTCTAAAAACTCCATATGTCTTCTAATAAAAATTATCCAAAATCATTTTCTCATATAGGAATCACAGTACCTGATATTCACAAAGCCGTAAAGTTCTATTCTGAAATACTGGGGTGGTACGTGATCATGCAACCTTCTAAAGTGAAAAAAGAAACAGACACAGCCATAGGTCAAATGTGTATTGATGTCTTTGGTAACGATTGGGAAGAGTTTGAAATCGCACATCTCTCTACCTCTGATGGAATAGGAATAGAATTATTTTCCTTCCCTTTTGGTATTAAAAAAGCTCCTGATTTCAATCCTTTTAATACCGGACTCTTTCACTTTTGTATTCAAGATCCAGATATAGAAACATTAGTAACTAAAATTGTAGCTGCAGGTGGCAAGCAGCGAATGCCTATACGAGCCTACTATCCCGATAACAAGCCTTACAAAATGTGCTATGTAGAAGACCCTTTCGGGATTGTATTTGAAATTTACACACACAGTTATGAATTGACCTATTCTTCTGGTGCGTACCTCTAATAAAACGGTGTAAAATACCCCATATGGGGTATTTGCATTTAAATATAACATGCTTAGCTTTACCTGATAACAAACTTATTTAATTATGAAAAAATGGATTTTTACTGCATTGCTTCTGTGCGCAGGTATAGGCAGTGCGTTTGCTCAAGCAAAGGACTTTGATGGACTTTGGGAAGGAACTTTAAATAAAGCCGACGGTGGGACAGTCTTTGTAAGACTATTTGTAGAAGAAAATAACGTCTACATGACTAGAACAGATGACGATGGAGATCTTACAAAAGATTTTTCCAAAGAAGTCATGATGAGCAAAGGTTATGGTGGACAGCTCAACGCATTCTGGATGGATACTGGTGGTGTATGGACAGAGACTCAATTCTACTCCCTTTCTTGGACATCAGAAGACGAACTTTCTATATATCATACCAGACACGTGTCTAATGAAGATGGAAATGGATATTCGGACTGGGGCTACTCAGCAACTGGCACATTAAAAAAATAAAGCGGCTATTTCATTAGATAAATGCATTTTTAATTTATTGAAGCGATCGTTCACATTAAAGAAAACATGGGGTTTCTTTAACCTAATGTCGGTTACAGTTTCTCAGATAACACAGATTTTGCTGACCTACTTGTCATTTATCTTGTATTGGATCATGACGAGCATTAATTTATAAAATAAGCCCTAAAATACTCCAAGCCATAAAAGCAAATTTTAATACCAATGACCTTTGCTTTTTTGGTTTGGATTTTAATGTTTTGGAGCCTTTTGCGCAATATGAAAAGTCCTGCAACAGCATACATATAGTTTAAGGGCTAAATGAACACCACTTGGATCCGTTAACTGACCAACTGGATAAGAGCACACGTATTATTAAAACAGATCTTCATTTAAATTTTGATAAAGAAGATATAGGCCTTCTGCCACTATCACCCTCTACAGGATTAATGCCCCACTCTAAGATCATATGGCACCCATTTTATGGCCTTTAAATATGTGTTTTGAAGTGATTCATCAGAGCATTCCTACAGACGACTGCCATTTTTGCGGTCGCTTCAGATGGGTTGTTACCGCCCTGAAAGCAAAAATTTGCTCCTTAGAATTGGAGATAAGCGAATTTAATAAATGTAAGAGCTCAACATTAGACTGGTTTGGTTGATTAATAAAAATGAGTCATCTGTTATATTTGAGTTTTTACCGGTGTAATCGTTAAGCCTTTCTTAATATAACAGCATTAAAGGGCTTTAAACTTTGATAAGTATTTACAAACCATACCTTTGTAACCGATACAAAAAATAACAATTTTATGAGTCAAGTTAAAGCAAATGACACTGTAAAGGTGCATTACACAGGAAAATTAAAAGCAAACGGACAAGTATTTGATACTTCTGCCGAAAAAGAGCCCTTAGAAGCTCAATTAGGTCAGGGAGCGTTGATACCAGGTTTTGAAAAAGGCCTTGTTGATATGAAAGTAAACGAGAAGAAAACTATTGAAATCCCTAAAGAAGAAGCTTATGGAGAAATCATGGAAGAGCTTTTCCATAAAGTTGAAAGAACTCAATTACCACAAGAAATTAAACCGGAGGTAGGAATGGGACTTGTTTCAAAAAACCCTGATGGCACAGAACGTCAGTTACGTGTTGCGCAAGTAGAAGAAGATCATATTATAGTAGATGCAAACCATCCACTTGCAGGTCAAGACCTGGTATTTGAACTAGAAGTAGTGGAGATCCACTAATCCTCACTTCTATTATACAGTAAAGCCCATTGAGATTTTCTCAATGGGCTTTTTTTTTAGACTTATTTGAAACACTTATCTCTTATGAAAGTTAAAACATCGAATAGCGTACCCTAAAATAAATAGAAAAGCTAAAGCTTGGATCGAATAACACCTATACTTCCCTGAAACCATGGTCGTACAGCTCGAACACAATCCTTACTAACTGTAGCATACTTACTTCAAACATCCTGTACTACTAGAGGTCAACAGTGTTTGCTCAAATCTGAGCAATTTCCACCTGAGAGTCCATAAAAACCAATCACTTATCAGATAAGTTCTAGTTTTTGAATTAGAAGTTATATAAACTACCTATCCCATCCCAACGCCATAGTAAAGACTATCCAATAAAGTTCAATGGGCTTTGCTTTAGGTGCACATCCAAAGAAAGAAATAACTCCATTGGACGTCCGTATTTTTTCTGAGGATATCAAAACATGAATAAAAAGCATAAAAAAATGGCTCCTTTTACAAGGAGCCATTTATGACTATAATAAAGTCAATAGTTACTATGCTTCTGATTTCTTAGTAGATGCAACGGCTAGACCGAAGATCACAAGACCGAAACCTATTTTGTTAATAGCATCACCGATGTTGTAAACAACATCCATAGCCTCTTGAGCTACTTTTGGATCTTCTACTAATTGTAAACCAAATAGACCGCCCTCAGTACCTAAAATGTAACCAAGTGGGTAAATAGCCCATCCTACCAGTACAAACCAGCATAACACGTTGTGTGCTTTCAATACGGCACCGCCAGCTGCAACAGCAAGTTTCTTAGCCTCACCAAACCATATGATGTAAACTATAATAAAGTAAGCAATTCCTGAAGCAAGACCCCAAATCCACTGAGCAGTAGGGTTTCCTATCGCAACAACTTCACCGAAATATCCAGTTACAAGCATTACTACAGACAAGAAAATCAACTTCCACATAAGTCCGAGCTTTGCACCAGCAACTTTAAGGATTAAGTAAAACTCAACACACATAAGCGGCACTGTTAGTGTCCAGTCTACATATCTGAAGAATGTAGGAGACTCGCTGAAAGCAGCATAATAATCTCTCATGTAAAAGTAATGTACTGCTGCAATAAAGGTAATTAAACCTGAAACTAATACAGAAGTTCGCCACTTGCTGTCAAATTGACTCAAGGACAAAAAGAAAAAAGCACTTGCTGCCATCATGGCCATGCTTCCAATGAAAAACGTAAAGCCTACGTAGTCATCTGTGGCCATTTTGGCCACCTCAAGATTTAAAAGTAAATTAATCATATTTATTGGTTTTTATATTCCCGTAAAGATACACAATCAGAATTAATATTGTTTAACTTTACAATGTTAAAATTGAACAAAATAAATGTCTAAGAAATTTCACTTGTACGATATCATTATGGTACTAAGCTTTTTTGCCTTATGGGTATCCATACAAATACCTGATTATATGGAATTTGCGCTCAGTTATTTTTTAATTTTAACCATAGGAGTAGGACATGGAGCAAATGATCTGAAAATTTATTTTAACTCTAAAAGATTGAGTTTAAAAAAAATAATCCTCTTTATATCGTTGTATACACTGATAGTTCTTGCTGGATTTGCCTTATTTTTCTTTGTGCCAGAAATAGTTTTAACCCTATTCCTTTTGATAAGTGGTTACCATTTTGGACAGGAACATTTTGAAAAATACGATTTAGCTACATCTTGGTTATCTCGTATATTTCTATTTTCTTATGGCTTTAGTATTATACTTACCTTATTATTAATACACCATAAAGAGAGCGTACTCATCATAAATGACCTCATAAATGTACAAATTTCCTACACAACACTATTGTATCCTTTGATCGCCTCAGTAGCACTATTGGCGTTAACTTCTATAAAAGTGCTATCGCCCTTATCGTTGAAAACCATAGGACGAGAAATCTTTTATTTAGTCCTTATATATGCCATATTTCAAACCGCTAGTTTATTATGGGGATTTGCTATTTATTTTATCCTATGGCACAGCATTCCATCTATCCATAGTCAAATTGTATTTTTAGAAGGAACCGTCTCTAATTTTTCTATTAAAAAATACATGTTAAATTCTTTACTCTATTGGATAGCCGCTCTGGTATTTCTAAGCGTACTCTATTATTTCTTGAAGGATTACACTACACTTTTTCTCTCTACTATTATTGCTTTTTTAGGCGGTATCACTTTTCCTCATGTAGTAGTCATGAATCATTTACACAAAAAGTAAAATGTAAAATTTTTAATAGATTATTTTAATTCCGCTTTCGCGAAAGCGGAACAAAACAATAAGCTGATGCCCCACTCCTGCAAAACAAAAACGGTATTCAACAACTAGATCACAAACCAAATGAAAACCTTGAAGATAAACCTCTGAAATACTATCTTTACAGTCTTCAAAAAATGAGTCAAAAATATGTTTGATAATTTAACTGACAAACTCGATAAAGCCATGCACGTCCTTAAGGGACACGGAAGCATTACCGAGGTAAACGTTGCAGATACTCTTAAAGAAATACGTCGCGCTCTCGTAGATGCCGATGTGAACTATAAAATCGCTAAGGATTTTACGGCTCGTGCAAAAGAGAAAGCATTAGGTCAAGGGGTACTTACCACACTGAAACCTGGCCAACTTCTTACCAAAATAGTAAAAGATGAGCTCACAGCCCTTATGGGAGGAGATGCCGCTGGGATTAATCTAAGTGGTAATCCTACCGTAATTCTTATGTCTGGTCTTCAAGGATCTGGTAAAACTACTTTTTCTGGTAAACTAGCTAATTACCTAAAAACTAAAAAGAGTAAAAAAACACTCCTAGTAGCTTGTGATATTTATCGCCCTGCGGCAATAGATCAATTGCATGTAGTAGGAGAAAGTGTAGGAGTTGAAGTGTTTTCTAATCGCGAAGAGAAGAATCCCGTAAAGATTTCTCAAGCGGCAATTGCCTATGCAAAAGAAAACGGTTTTAATGCTGTGATCATAGATACAGCAGGTCGTCTTGCGGTAGACGAGCTAATGATGAAGGAAATTGCAGATGTTCACGCAGCAATTCAACCTCAGGAAACCTTATTTGTGGTGGATTCCATGACCGGTCAAGATGCTGTAAATACGGCAAAAGCTTTTAATGATATTTTGAATTTTGACGGTGTTGTTCTAACAAAACTAGATGGTGATACCCGTGGTGGTGCTGCGTTATCGATCAAATCTGTAGTAGATAAGCCTATTAAATTTATAGGTACTGGAGAAAAAATGGAGGCGATCGACATTTTCTATCCAGAACGTATGGCTGACCGTATTCTAGGAATGGGAGATGTAGTCTCTCTGGTAGAACGCGCGCAAGAACAATTTGATGAAGAAGAGGCTAGAAAGCTGAGTAAGAAGATTGCAAAGAACCAATTCGGTTTTGACGATTTTCTTTCTCAGATCCAGCAAATCAAGAAAATGGGTAACATGAAAGATCTTATGGGTATGATTCCTGGTGCAGGAAAAATGCTCAAAGATGTGGACATTGATGATGATGCCTTTAAAGGTATTGAGGCAATTATACACTCCATGACTATAGAAGAACGAACAAAACCTATGGTAATTAACGGCTCTCGTAAAAAGCGTATTGCAAAAGGCAGCGGTACTTCAGTAACTGAAGTTAACCAATTACTGAAACAATTTAACCAAATGAGCAAAATGATGAAGATGATGCAAGGTGGTAAAGGGAAAGCGATGATGAGTGCTCTAGGTAACATGAATTAGTAAGTGAACGACTTGGAATATAGTTCAAAGAACAAATCCTGAGTTAACGCTTGGGTTTTGATTTTAGATCTCATTTTAACGTCTCGCAAACCTTATCGTTAACAACTAGATAATAAATGTAGGTAGTTAAACTTCCTAGTTAACAAGTTATTTATGAATTTTACACAGGCACTAATATTTATATACAACTATGATTATTCTCGACGGAAAAAAAACCAGTAATGACATTAAGGACGAGATCACCGAGACCGTTCAAGGAATGAAAAATAACGGTGAGAAAGTACCTCACCTAGCTGCGGTAATTGTAGGAAATGATGGCGCCAGCCTTACTTATGTAGGTTCTAAAGTGCGTGCTTGTGAACGTGTAGGATTTGAAAGTACCATGGTACGCCTACCTAACACTACTAGCGAGACAGAACTTCTTCAAGAAATTAAAAAACTAAATGACAATCCTGAAATCGATGGATTTATTGTTCAGTTGCCACTGCCTAAACAAATTGACACCCAAAAGGTCCTAATGGCGGTAGATCCAGATAAAGATGTGGATGGCTTCCACCCTACTAACTTCGGTAGAATGGCCCTAGACATGAGTACATTTATTCCTGCTACTCCTTTTGGAATACTCGAATTACTAGATCGTTATGGTGTAGAAACCCAAGGGAAACATACGGTTGTTATTGGAAGATCACACATTGTTGGAAGACCTATGAGTATATTAATGGGAAGGAAAGGATTCCCTGGTAATTCTACCGTAACACTTACTCACAGTCATACCAAGAATATAACTCAAATCACCTCTCAAGCAGACATTATTATCACCGCTCTTGGCGTTCCAGGATTCCTAAAGGCAGAAATGGTGAAAGATGATGTAGTTATTATAGATGTAGGAATTACTCGTGTACCTGATGAATCTCGAGAACGCGGCTACTATATCACTGGTGATGTAGATTTTGAAAATGTTTCTAAAAAGGCAAGTTACATTACTCCTGTTCCAGGGGGTGTTGGACCCATGACCATTGCAATGCTGCTTAAGAATACCCTATTAGCTAGAGAACGTCATAGAGCGGCTGCTAAATAGTCCCATAGACAGGTATTGTTAGGAAGCTATTTTCGAGCTATCAGTGCCAGTACGATAGGTAGGAATAAAATAGTACAAAAGCACGCAACTATTTGTACTGAAAGGCATCTTAAACAAAACCAAGGCTATGAAAAAATGGAGCTTTTTATTTTAAACTATTGTTTTAACATATTCCTGTTCTAAGGATGAAGATTCCATTCGTATAGATTCTGAGCTTATTGGCGATTGGGAAGCTAAGATGACACTAGATGATGTGGAGATAAAATCTTTCTATAATTTCAAATCAGATGGGACTTATAGCTGCTCCTTCAGTGGAGAAAACATAATAACAAATCAATTTTTAGGTTTTAAGGGGTACGAAGAAGGAACTTATAGTGCTGAAAACGCAGTTATAAAAATTAAATTGACTAAATTTTTAATCGCTCCTAATGGAGAATACGTAGCATTGGATCAACTAGAGGAATCACAAAGCGGTAATGGGTCTTTTTCCTATGAGATAAACAAGGAGATACTATTAGAGCTTACTCCTATTTGCTTTGCGGTCCTTATGAAGACTGCACTGGAGCACTTGTTTATCATAAAATCATTCTGTAATTTTAATTTTTATAGTTCAAGGAGCACTTTTCTTAGTGTAGAAGCTAACAGATTGGCAAATAGATAGTACCTTAGATTTTTACAAATCAACACACTTCTTTTTTCTATTTCAATAATTAACTGGCGCTCTAAAGAATTGCTCCACTCCAATACGAGTTCATAAAATAAAATGGGTATCCCTTATGGAAGAATTTCTCCAACAACTTCCTCAACTAGCACAACAGAAGAAA
>Ga0307983_1000854_pt1 | contig 14331 bp, 12 predicted proteins | sample OrgLakmetagen991_FD_201845 | JGI IMG/M metagenome (GOLD analysis project Ga0307983, IMG submission 201845) | Saline water microbial communities from Organic Lake, Antarctica - #991 | ecosystem: Environmental > Aquatic > Non-marine Saline and Alkaline > Saline | place: Antarctica: Organic Lake... | reverse complement strand
AGTCATGCTCAAGAGCGTATTGTTCAATCAGTTGGAGCGCTACGGTCCCGTGACCTTGATTTTGATGCGCTTTATCAAAACCAAAGACCCGCATAATCAGCCTCGTTTTTGTGCTGTGATCTAGCCGTACGACACCAATTATATTTTCATCGTCGGTGAAGACCATGGGATGATTTTTCGGTTTTGTTTCATCTTTGTGCTCGCGGTCATACACAAAATCTTCCCCCATGTGCGGTGTAAAAATTTCGGTTTCACGAATTCGGTGGTAGTTAGCCCAGTCACTCTCAGATTCAACGGCACGCATTTTTAATTTACTTACCAGCTCGGTTTTGGCTTGGGTCCGTACAAACCGACGGCGCAGCACTTCTTCCATACTGGCAAAATCATCGACTTTATCTTTTTCAAGGCTTTTAATTTTAAAGCGTCGGTATTCAGAATTCTTAGGTTTACCGTTTTCAAACACCACCATAGAGGCGACGGTGTGCGTACCCGACAAATGAGAAATATCGTAACATTCAATCCTTTCGGGTGGTGTTGACAGTTCAAGGGCTTGTGCCAGTTCTGGCAAGGCTTTACTAAAGCTTTCAGCTTGGCTGAGGGCGGCGACTTTTGCTTTTTCGGCTTGGTTTTTGGCGTTGATTTGCGCGAGACGTAAAACTTTCATTTTATCTCCAATTTGCGGAACGATTAGATCTACCTTTTGCCCATTAAAGAACGTTTGGCTTAAAAACATGGCCATGGGCTCGGCGTCTGACAACTCGACGGGCATTAAAATCTCCCGCGGGAAATCGGTTACTTTTTCATAAAACTGAGCTAGAAATTGTCGAATCACATCGCTGTCTTCATTGAGTTCCTCCCCTCTAAACTTGAGTTGGTTTAAGTCTCTAAAACGACCTTGCCGGAAAGCCATGCGTACCAGGTAAATGTTTTTGCCATCGCGGTGAAAATTTACAAAATCACGATCAATTAAATCGGCAAACTCTACGGTTTGCTTTTGGGTCGATCTATCAATGGATTCTAAAGTGTCTCTCAGTTTAGCGGCCGCTTCAAACTTTTGCTCGCGGGCAAACAGCATCATTTTTTCTTTGATTTCTTTTTTTATTTCGCTGGTATTGCCCTTTAAAAAACGCTTCATGCGTTCAATGTTGTGTTGGTAGTCTTCGGTGCTGACTTCGTGTCCCGTTAGCTGATTGATATAATAGTCTTGCCCGGGCTTTACCATTTTAACGCCAAAGAACTTTTGGCAGAATTTAATGGTATCTCTGAAATCACGGGCGGAAGTTTTTGGTCCAATGTAAGTGCTACCGTCTTTAACCACGCGACGCACCATTTCTAGTTTTGGCTCGGTTTCGTTGGTAACTCGGAGGTATAAAAAGTTTTTATCGTCGCGCATTAAAATGTTAAAACGCGGGCGATACTCTTTAATCAGGTTATTTTCTAAAATTAATGCTTCAATTTCACTGCCCACGCTACGGGTTTCAATACGCGTTATTTTACTCACCATCAGTTGTGTTTTTGGTGACTGATTGGTTTTTTGAAAGTAAGAACTCACTCGCTTTCTAAGGTGTTTCGCTTTCCCAACGTAAAGTAGATTGTTTTCATTATCCCAATATAGATAGCACCCCGCGTCGGTGGGTATTTCTTTGGGTTCAAACTTGAATTTTGTTTCACTCATAATCTTTCTTATTTTACTGTTTAAGTCCGGACTCTACAAATACACTTTAAATTTGAGTCGGGACTTGTAATCAGTTTGTGTTTAATTGGTTTTGGGGCGAGTTTTACTTTTATCTTAAAACTTTTAAGCTGCTTCATGATGAGTAAACAACAACCAGAAGCCGTTGAAAAGCGGAGCTTAAAATCTTTTTTTAAAACACGAAAAAAAGAACCCTTAACCGAGGCAGAGCTTGATGCCTTGGCCCTTAGAAAAGCTTTTAAAGAACTTGAAGTCAGTGATTTTATAAAATACCTCCGGTCACCCTGGCGGATTATGTGGCATAATTTTTTAGCGGGCGTGTTTAGAGGTCTTGGTTTAATTGTGGGGCTTACGGTCGTATTTGGGGTTTTGATCTGGATTTTAGCCGGACTGGTTGATTTTCCTTTGATTGGTCAGTATTTTGAAGACCTGAAAAATCTGCTTGAACAATATTCAGACACTCAACCAACCCGATGATAGAGAATGAAATCGTACAACAACTCGTTTATTTCGCGCTCAACTTTGCGTTAATACTTTCAACGCTTCTTTTCTATGCGATATTTGCGTGGGTGATTGCGAGTTGGTTTATTATGTTTGGTATCATTACTCCGGTAAACCGTGGTTTTGCTTTTTTAACGCAAATAGTGGCGCCTTTGTTAAAACCTTTTCGATGGGCTAAAATTGGCATGATTGATTTATCACCGATTGCCGCCATTTTAGCGCTTGATTTCGCCATGACGGTGATGCGGAATGTGTTAGAGCAGTTTCTTTAAGAAGGGTAAACGAGTGTCATTCTTGGTTCTAGTACGTACTTTGAAAATGTGTTTCTATTTGATCGTAGCTTTTGGGCAGGGCTTCCGGCTTTCCAGATATTGAAATTAGCCTCAAAGTGATCACCCGGAAAAATGAATCCACTGTTTTCATCGATTACTTGCCCTGATCGGGCACCAATTACTTCTACGAGATCGGCTAAAAGTGGGGCTCGTGGCGGGTATTCATTGGCTCTATGTTTTTTTATAACCTCAACTTGCCTGTCTGATAAAATACTCATTACTCGAGCCCCTGTTTGAAAGCTCCCATAATTATAATCGCCTGGGGCAAGCCCTAAAGCTTCACCCATAGTTATGGCGCCCTCTTTATTAAGGGAGTCCCATATTAATTGCTCTCTTTCTGAAAAAGGTCTCATTGGCTTTTAATAGCTGTATAAAATCGCCCGCGAAACTGAATGCTAGTGGCTTTTAAAAGTGTTCTACCAATTGAAGCTTTAACCGTTGTCATGATTGAGTCCCTCCAGATTATTTGGTCTTCAGGTAAATTAATTTCTTCCAGAACTAAGTGCATTGAATCATCTTCACGCTCAGGGAAACATTGTTCTGGCTTTAGGGGGATGCAACCGTTTACAAATAGTAAGGTTGGGTCTGGTTCGTATGGACCTGATTTGAAATCTTCAATGTCACCGTCTAATGGCATGTTATGTGCATAATTTTAAATAAAATAAACCAAATAAAAATTATGTCAATTATTTATCCTTTCGTGTTGGTCCGTTTAGTTCTGGCACGTCTAATGCGGGTATTTTTTTCTTTACCTTCTCTATTTTGGTCTCAGTTTTAAGCACGCTTGAGTCAACGGTAATCCCGTCGGGTTTGATAGAAATAATACGATGTTGAGGAATACGGTGTCGACCAAATCCGAGCCAATTTTTTTCAACTTCTAAGGCGAGTATTCTTGGGGAAATCGTATCAAAGGTGAAATCACGCACGGTACCCAGTGTTTTTTGGTGGGCTCGGTCGTACACTTTGGCTTTTAGAATCGAACATTCTTTTTCAAATATTTTTTTCAGCCTGGGTAACTCTTTGGGCAGACTAAGCACATTGCTGTCATTAATAGTGATTTGTTCACCGTTCCAGCTAATAATATCTTTTGGCATAAGCAGTTTGTGACCGTCCATCGACTTAACCCAAAAGGCCTCAAAAATGCCCGTGTCGGGGTTTATGACCATATCGATAAGTAAGCCGGTGGGCAGATCATCGTTCTGGCTTTGAACCAATGTTTTAAAGCTTTGCCGAAAAGTCGTGAGCATGATTGAAAGATTAAGACTCTACGACTTTAGTGCAAAGTGATTTTGAAATTTAGTAGGCCGTGCCCACGTCTGTGTTTTGGTAGAAGTAATTTAAGATTTCAACGTAGTTTTTACCGGCATCAGCTAATTTGTGGGCCGAGTTACCCGATAAACCAACGCCATGACCTTTAGGCTCTAAACCTTCGTCGTAAGGCAGTTTGCGTCCTTTTGTCCACGGATACTGGCTGACCCACTTAGAAGAGCTCTCACCGGCACTCTGAGTGAAATAAGGCCCAATGACGGGCTTGCCGTTATAAGTTAGAACCCGGCCTTTGGTTTCAGCGATTAAATCTTTTTGTTCGTGGTGGTACGCTTCCCAATCATAACCCAGGTACATTTGTGACGTCGCTGGTGAATCTTCCAGATCATACGCTTGGGTTCTGAATTTTCTACGTTCACCGTTATACACCAACGCGTAACTACGCGCTAAAATATGAATGGCGTGTTTTTTCTGGGTGGGTTCGGTCACTGGTTGTTCGGCGAGTCCCCACAGATATTGCTCTAGGGCTAATTGGTTTACCAGGTAAAAGCTTTTACCGGCGCTCCAGTGTGCATTAATCTGTTGACGAAATTGGTTATAAGCCACGGTGCCTAATCCGCGGTCGTAATTTTCGATTTTAATAACGCCATTGGTTTTAAACTGCGGATTAGTGAGTGTTTGGCGTCCGTTAGGGGTCACCAGGTCAAAAGCCCCAACTTGAGTTTGTGGTAGTAAGCGAACTTCTTCATCCCGTTCAAATTGGTCTATTTTTTTACCGTTCGACCAGACTTCCATGTAATCGTTAGCCGATAAGATAGCGAAATTTTCTTCAAAATAGCTCAGCTTGATTTTAACTTGTGGTCCATAGACACCACTACTGGGTTCACTAAATTTTCTTTCGGCGACCCTTGTCACCGGGTTTTGTCGAACGGGCGCACTGGCGCTTAGGGTTTGGGTTCGGTTTTGAAAGCGGGTTAAAGACTGCTTGTCTCCAGAAATCTGAATTGGGTAAATAAATTCAGGCAGGTCTTCTTCTGCTTTTAAAGCATTTAGCTTTGGATTAAGCACGAGTTGATAAGTTCCATTAGGGGTTGTTTCTACTAAAATTCGTGCTTTAAAGCTGCCCGTTCTATCGGGTTTTATTTCTTGTAGAGCAATGAAACTCGTGATCTTCATACCTTGAGGCACATTGTTGACCGCAATCTTTTCTCCTCTTTTCCACGTCACCTTACTTTGGTTTTTTACTTTGATTTCAAGGTAGTTCACTTCCGAACGTTGAATGATTTCAGTTTTAATAAGCGAAGCTAACACAATGGGGCTCACGGTTACGTTGTTACTGGTAACACGTCGTTGAATTCGAGGCGCGCTGCGACTTTTACTTAAGAAATCTAACCCACTTTTGGTTTCGGTGGTTTTAAAGGTCGTGGCTAAAGCTTTGGCTTGTTTACGAATTTCTGGCAGCAAAACCCGTAGGTTTTCACCGGGGCAAGCGGTACCATAGCCTTCGCGAGAAACGGCGTTATGTCCATCCACGTTATAAGAGTTTGTGCCCAGCCAAAAACTACGAGCCGCTGGATCTACTTTAAAGCGATTGGCGTGATCTGCTAGAACCAAGGTTAACACCTTTAGTTGGTTTGGGGTTGGTTGTTCGTATTGAAAATTCCCCATAAGTGAAATTCCAACTGATCCCACATTATGTAGCGCTGTATGCGCGCCAACCATAGTGGCTCCACCAGCCCGTCCTTCATAAATGTTCCCTTGTTTATCAATCACGTAGTGATAGCCAATATCGCCCCAACCACGGGTAATGGTGTGGTAGTAGTAAATGGCGCGCATCAGCTCCATCGGGTCGCGCGTTTCGTCGGTCACTTCACCGGTATGATGCACAATAAATTTACGAGTGGTTTTATTTTCCTCTAATGGCCATCGCAGTCGGTTTCCTTGGGCGTCAAATTGTTCAACGATTTTTGGTCGCAGCGTTTTAGAAAGGCTCGAAGCTTCTGGAACGGAGGTTCTGAAACCCCGTTCTGGGTTCCAAATTCTGAGGCTTTCATCCGCGCCCCAATCCGCCCGAGTAACATAATCAGGCTTTATTGAGGTTGGAGCTAAACCGGTGTTGGGGTCATCAAAGGTATCGTCATCAAAGGCGTCGAAGCGAGCACTTAGATTTTCACCTTCACGGGTGGTATTAAAAAAATGAGCTACTACTTCGACGTTGTCTGGATTAATAAGGCTTAGGCTGGTTTGCGTACCGCCAAAAGTTAAAAGTTCCATTAAATCTTGTTCGGTGCCGCCATCTATGCCTTCTGCTTGATACCAGGGGTACGTGTTACCGTTGACCACATAATCCAGTTTTGGCATTGAGCTTCCATCTGCGGTCATTAACGTAACCGCGTTCCATTCAAAAGGCGTATTAATGGTTATTTTCCCTTCAGGAATGGTTATGGTTTCGGCGTGAAAATACTGATCCCCTCCAGGATTAAAGAGTGCTGTTACCCCGAGTATAAGTTCTTTCCACATATTTTTAGTATTTAATAATTTATTTGAACGATGATTCAATAAACGTTAAGGCTATCTTAATGAGCTTATTGAATGATATTTGTTGGTCAATTTTTTTGTTCATGCCCAGCAAGGTATCTGTTACTTAACGAGAGGGGTTTTAAATGTGTGACAATAATTTAAAAAACCCCCAGATCATTTTGACCTAGGGGGGTTAGTGGTTCTTAAGTCCGGACTTGAATTTTTATTTATCTCAACGCTGCTTGAATCGCTGCATCAAGCTGACGATCGGTTTCACTTAATTTTTCTTCAGCGGTTGGATCACTGATTTCAACGTCAGGTAAAACACCCACGTCGTTAATCCATTCCCCTTTAGGGCTCAGCCATTTGGCCACCGTTAACTTTAGGTTTCCGCCGTTGGTAAAGCTCACAATTTCTTGCACCGTGCCTTTACCGGTTGAAGCCGTGCCCATAATTTCGCCAATCTGATAATCTTTTACCATCGCGGTTAAGATTTCAGAAGCACTGGCCGAACCCTTATTTTGCAGGAAGACCATGGTTTCATCAAAGTCAGCGAGCGCGCCATTGCCTTTGGCGTTATAAACGGTTTCTCGTTCCTTGTAATCAACGGTAAATATTTCTTGTCCGTCTTTTAAGAAGAGTTCCCCGACGCTCACCGCCGCGGTTAAAAATCCACCAGGATTGTTTCTTAAATCAAATACAATCCCGCGCGGGTTTTTGGGCAACACTTCTTCTGTAATCATTTTTTTAAGATCCGTCCCACTGGTTCGTGAAAACTGGTGTAGTCCGACAATCGCCACGCCGTTTTTCATTTCTAACGTTAAAGCGGGGATGGTAATGTGCCCTCGGGTTACGATGTAATCTTTAGCGCCTTCAAATTCTCGAAAGATTGTCAGGGTGACCTTTGTGTCTTTTGGCCCTCTTACTTTGGCAATAATTTCATTGACGCCTAAACCGTTAATCAGTTCGCCATCAACGGCTTTTACAATGTCGCCCGCTTGTAAGCCCGCTTTGGCAGCGGGGCTTCCTTTAATAGGAGAAGTAATGGTGAAGTTTTCATCGATCATTTCGACGTACGCTCCAATACCATCAAATTCACCTTCTAAGCCTTCGATAAAAGCGTCAGATTTATCGGGTGTGACGTAATTGCTGTATTTGTCATCCAAAGCTTCTACTAAGCCGGCAATACCAGCGTTAATCATTTCGGCTCGTTTTTCGGCGTTTAGGTTTTCAGAAAACTTATATTTACTCTCGATTTGAGAAATCACCGCGTCCCAAACTTGCATATCCAGGCTGTTATTGTTGGTATTTAAATTAATCGTGCCCTGGTCGGTATTTGTAATGCGAATGCCATTAGCCCCTTGGGTGTTGGTTCGTCTTTGGTAGGGGAATTCTTCGTTTCGATTGTTCTGAGCAGCAGGGGTGAGGGTCGATGTTTTTTGTGAACCGTTTTCGGTCCATTGTGAAATCCAAGTGATGAGTTCACGACGCGTTAAATCTTCTTGCGGTCGAAAAGGATCAACTTGAAAATCTTTCAGCATGCCAGAAGCGTAAGCGGCTTCAATGTGTGGGTAATATTTAGCCAAGCGAGACACCCCAGATGAGATATCTCTGAACTTAGAAGACACCAGCTTTGGGGGCATGATACCTTTGCTCTCTACTACAATCTTAATGGCTTGGCTGCGAGATATATTAGCTAGTCCGTCGTAGGGTTCGTCAGCGCTCAGCCAACCACGCCGAATAGCTTCTCGTAGATACTGGGCTTCTTCAGAAGTTGCATCTACACCTTCTGGAATAGGTGTTTCAAAGGTGGCGAACTCCGGGCTAAAACCGGTTTCAGCGACTACAATTTGCCAAAACATAGTGTGCGGCACCGGGCTGTCGGCCCTAAAGAAACCTTCTCCTTCTAAGGCTCCGTTTTCAATAAGTCGTTCTAAAGTAGGGGTTAACTTAGAAGTGGTTGGAATGTCGCGGTACATGGCTTCAGCCAAGCCGAAAGTGTTGACGGTGAGGGCTAGAAAGAGCATCGAGGCTAAAAATCGGTTCATATTTAGTTTTTAAAAAATCTTCAGAACTATAAACGGACGAATAGGTGCGAGCAAGACAAAGGCGACTTGAAAATAATGAAAAGCATTTCAATTTACTTTTTGCTTTAGGTGGATTTTTTCAATCGTTAAAAATAATTTTCTTTTTGATTTGTAGGGTGGTTTTTAAGAAATTTAAAAAAGTGGTGATTCTTTTTTTATAAAAGGGTTAAATAGTCGCTGGTTACTCCTTATTATATAGGGGGTAATTAGCCCTATGAATTTTCTCTCTATTTTCTCTTGACGGTTTTTTATTGGTGTCTAAGATCGGTCAGCTGTTCGGTTCTAATCTCTTCCAAAAGAGACCAAGTAAATCAAACAGGTTCTTTCACAAATCGGATGTATTTACATACATATATTTAGTTTCAACAGACGTGTCTGCAATACGTGATCTGTTTGAAACATTGTTATAATTTGAATGCTTATTGAAACTTGCTCATTGTTTTTCAGAGCAAGTCCAATAGTTTAATATACTAATAGAAAAAGTTACATAAGAGTTTATAACGGATACCTTGACTGATGTTTTCGATGAAGGACGTAGGAGCCTGCGATAAGGTTCGGCGAGCTGGCAAACACGCTATGACCCGGACATTTCCGAATGGGGAAACCCACACTGCTTGCAGTGTACTGTGCACCCAAAACCATTAAGTGCATGGAGAGAAGTCGGCGAACTGAAATATCTCAGTAGCCGGAGACAAGAAATTAATAAAGATTCCCCTAGTAGTGACGAGCGAAGAGGGATGAGCCCAAACCAACCTTCGGGTTGGGGTTGTAGGACCTCAATATCTTTTGTTTACATATAGTAGAACGCTTTGGAAAGAGCGACCATAGAGGGTGATAGTCCCGTACATGAAATATATTTGCGCTGGTAGAGTGTTCCTGAGTAGGTTCGGACACGTGTAATCCGGATTGAATCTAGGTGGACCACCATCTAAGGCTAAATAGAACATCAGATCGATAGTGAACTAGTACCGTGAGGGAAAGGTGAAAAGAACCCCGGGAAGGGGAGTGAAATAGATCTTGAAATTATAAACTTATAAGGAGTGGGAGCCTTTCGGGGTGACCGCGTGCCTTTTGTAGAATGAGCCATCGAGTTAGCTGTATGGGGTAAGGTTAAGGCAGTTTCAGCCGAAGCCGTAGCGAAAGCGAGTCTTAAAAGGCGACTATCTCATGCACTAGACCCGAAACCAAGTGAGCTTACCATGAGCAGGTTGAAGCGTCGGTAAAACGACGTGGAGGACCGAACCACCGAGTGCAGCAAAACTCTTGGATGACTTGTGGTAAGAGCAGAAATTGTCATCGAACTTGGAAATAGCTGGTTCTCTCCGAAATATATTTAGGTATAGCCTCTAGTTACTAGCATGGGGGGTAGAGCACTGTTTGGGGAAGGGCGGGAAATAACTGTACCAACTCCTAGCAAACTTTGAATACCCATGTGACTGTCTAGGGAGTCAGGCTGCGACAGCGAAGTGCCGTAGCCGCGAGGGAAAGAGCCCAGACCACCGTCTAAGGTCCCTAATATTATCTCAGTGGTAAAGGATGTAAGATTGTTTAAACAGCCAGGAGGTTGGCTTAGAAGCAGCCACCCTTTAAAAAGTGCGTAATAGCTTACTGGTCGAACGATTTTGCGCCGAAAATCTAACGGGGCTTAAGATAATAACCGAAGACGTGGGCCGCAATTTATTGTGGCGGTAGGAGAGCGTTGTGGGAGCACTGAAGCCAACCTGTAAGGGTTATTGGTGGAGCGACCACAAGTGAGAATGATGGCATAAGTAACTTTAATGAGATGAAAACTCTCATCGCCGTACACCCAAGGTTTCCGATCCCATGGCAGTCATGGTCGGGTTAGTCGGGCCTAAGGCGAGGCCGAAAGGCGTAGTCGATGGACAACAGGTTAATATTCCTGTACCGAAATATTTAGTGATGGCAGGACGCATATGGAAAATCTAATTCCTGTTAATGAATTCAGGGGCAAGCAGTTAGCTTATGCTTTACCAGGCAAATCCGGTAGAGTTCGTGAGCTGTGATGCGTACTTACTTCCTTTCGAGGAAGCTAAATTAGTGATTCGCGTGCCAAGAAAATTGTCTAAACTTATAAATATTTTGACCGTACCGCAATCCAACACTGGTGGGTGGATTGAGTATATTAAGGCGTTCGGGATAACTGAGCTTAAGGAACTCGGCATAATAGCGTCCGTAACTTCGGGATAAGGACTCCCTCTTTTATTAGAGGGCGCAGCGAAAGATGCCCTGCAACTGTTTATCAAAAACACAGGTTCGTGCTAACTCGCAAGAGGATGTATACGAGCTGACCCCTGCCCAGTGCCAGAAGGTTAAGAGGAGAGGTTTACGCTTCGAATTTAAGCCCTGGTGAACGGCGGCCGTAACTATAACGGTCCTAAGGTAGCGAAATTCCTTGTCGGGTAAATTCCGACCCGCATGAATGGGGTAATGATGGGGCAACTGTCTCAAGCTCAGACCCGGTGAAATTGCAGAAACGGTAAAAATGCCGTTTACGCACGGTAGGACGGAAAGACCCTATGGAGCTTTACTCTAGCTTGACATTGAGTCCTTTTATATTTTGTGCAGTATAGGTGGGAGACTTTGAAGCAAAACGCCAGTTTTGTGGAGTCGCTCTGTGAGATACCACCCTCAATATAAAAGGCCTCTTACCTTGGCCCTTATCAGCCTTTGACGAGATAATCTCGAAAGTTGATACGGGTCTGGGGACATTGTTTGGTGGGGAGTTTGTCTGGGGCGGACGCCTCCTAAAAAGTAACGGAGGCGCGCAATGGTATGCTTAGGTCGGATGGAAATCGACCTGGACGTGTATTCGCACAAGCATGCCTGACTGTGAGACCTACAAGTCGAGCAGGGACGAAAGTCGGTGAAAATGATCCGGTGTCACCACGTGGGTGGGGCATCGCTCAACGGATAAAAGTTACCCTAGGGATAACAGGCTAGTCAGACCCAAGAGTTCATATCGACGGTCTGGTTCGGCACCTCGATGTCGGCTCATCGCATCCTGGGGGAGTAGCATCTCCCAAGGGTATGGCTGTTCGCCATTTAAAGCGGTACGTGAGCTGGGTTCAGAACGTCGTGAGACAGTTCGGTCCCTATCCTCCGCGCGCGCATAGAAATTTGAAGGAAGCTGCTCCTAGTACGAGAGGACCGGAGTGGACGAACCTCTAGTGTACCGGTTGTCGTGTCAACGGCATCGCCGGGTAGCTATGTTCGGAAGGGATAACCGCTGAAAGCATCTAAGCGGGAAGCCCCACCTAAGATAAGATTTCTTTTAAGAGTCCTGGGAGATTACCAGGTTGATAGGTCACAAGTGTAAGTCTAGTAATGGATTCAGCTGAGTGATACTAATTACTCGTTTAAACATTTTTTGTTAGTATTTTATTTGGCTTGTTTTGATTTGCGATGAGCAAATTTTAGTAAGTAGTTCAAATAACTTTTATATGTATGTAAAACATCCTGATTTTGAAAGATTAAATTCTTTGCGAAATTTTAACGTTGGTATTTGTAGCGAAGGGGGTACACCTGTTCCCATTCCGAACACAGAAGTTAAGTCCTTCAGCGCCGATGATACTTGGAGATAGTCCTGGGAAAGTAGGTCGATGCCAACGTTAAGATTTTGCAAAGAAGATAGAAAGCACCTTTAAGAGGTGTTTTTTTTTGTTATAATTTTAGCCAATGAAGAATAATAAATTAAATACAGACCTTCTTTCGCAAATATGCTTTGAACCTGGTGCGCCTGGGTTTGAACAGCCGATTAGAAAGTTGGTTTTAAAAGAACTGAAAGGTTTAGTAGACGAATTGACGGTGGATAACATGGGGAATATTTTGACCGTTAAAAAAGGAACTTCCCGTAGAAAGTTAATGATCGCGGCTCATTTAGACGAGCTAGGTTTTATAGTTCATCATATCGATGACAATGGTTTTATTCGGTTTTACCCGTTAGGGGGTTATGATCCTAAAACACTGAGCGCGCAAAGGGTTTTAATTCATGGAAAAAACGAAGTGAAAGGCGTAATGGGAACCAAACCGGTGCATAAAATGTCGTCTGCAGAAAGAACGAAAGCGCCTAAAATATCGGATTATTTTATTGATACTGGTATGACCAAAAAGGATTTAGAAAAACTGATAAAGCCGGGTGACAGTGTAACGCGACGCGGTGATTTAGAAATTATGGGAGATTGTGTTTGTGCTAAGAGTTTAGATAATCGAGTTGGTGTTTTTATTTTATTAGAAGCGCTGAGAGCGATTAAAAACAAAAAGTTGCCCTATGATGTACATGCCGTGTTTACCGTGCAAGAAGAGGTTGGGTTAAGAGGGGCAAAAGTTGTCGCTCATAAGTTAGCGCCCGAAGTAGGTATCGGGTTAGATACGACTGTAGCGTATGATACGCCAGGGGCACCGGCTCAGGACAGAGGTACGGTATTAGGAGAAGGCGCTGGTATAAAAGCTTTAGATAGTGGATCAATTGGTGACCGACGCTTAATTGATTTTCTTAAATCAGTAGCGACTAAAAATAAAATTAAGTATCAGATTGGTGTGGTGCCGGGCGGCTCTAATGATACAGCGGCTATTCAGTCGATGGTGCCAGGTGGTAGTATTACGGGTTCAATTTGTATACCAACGCGCCATATTCACCAGAGTGTTGAAATGTGTCATACACAAGATATTTTAGACACCATTGCATTGGTAAAAGCGACGATGCTCAGTATTGATAAACTAAAGACTAACCACGTTTAAACTTGGTTGTTGTAAGAAACATATTGATTTAAAACGTACCATTTTGGTCTCAGGGAACTGGCTTTAAATGAGGCTTCATCGCCTTGTAGTACAGCCGGTGATTTATCGTAACCGTCTAAAAATAAAACAAATTCTAACTCTTTATTTTCTAAGTTTTGCTCACTAAATTTTTTAGCTAAATTGTTTGGTGGAAAAATAGGGCGGCCGTTAACAAGTTCGGTGTCTAAATTGAATTTATGCGCTCCTAGATACGCTTTGTAAATGACTTCTGAACACAAAAACGCTTTATCGTTTCTAAAATCAAAACTGTAGTCGTAGGGTTTTCCGACGTAGCTAAAAGCGCGTTCAATGGCTTTAAATTTGTCTTGTTTACTCACACTTGGTCTTAGTACGCCAAGCGAATCACAAAGCGCGCTTTCTTCTACAATACTGACTAATACGCCCGGTCGTTTGGCTTCAATTACATTTGGCATGAAGCGACCAATTTTATGATCCATTTCTGTAAAAGTTTTGGGGCACTTTTCTTTTAAGTACTGCGAAGGGAGTGCACCGTTTAAAATTTCGAGTCCACTAAATTCCGCGTCTATTTCAGTTAACGTACCGGTATAAAAAGCGAGATGGGTCCAAAAACCAGGAATACCCAAATTAGTAGCATGCCATTTTCGGCGTTGCAGCATAATGTCGCCCGGCTTGAATTTATTCAAATGAGGTTTCAGTACTTTTGGCGTGATAAGATATTCGCTGTTTGAAGCTCTAATATAACTAATTTTTTCGGCGGCTTTAGCCTGAATAGGATACCAGCTCTGAAACGCCCGCTGCTCAAGTACTTCAACGGGGTTTAGCAGGAGCATTTTTGGCACGTAAGTCAGTTGGCTATCTAGGTACTTAAGGCCATCACTGATTAAGTTATATAAGCTTATTGATGGCTCTTTGGTTGACCGAAGTAAGCTTAAATAAGCGCGACCGGCGTTGAGGCGTATGAGTGTTTTTGGGTGGGTGAGACGATATTTAAAATGACTATAAACCTTGGGGGCTATACCTAAACCTGGTTGGCCTTTGTTAAGAAAGGTTCGGAGGTTATCATTTTTACCAACGTTAAGGGTTAACGCTAAAATGTTTTTATGCTGCGATATTAACGCCGCGTAGGCGGTGATAAAACATTCAGTATGTAAGG
>Ga0307983_1000853_pt1 | contig 14332 bp, 14 predicted proteins | sample OrgLakmetagen991_FD_201845 | JGI IMG/M metagenome (GOLD analysis project Ga0307983, IMG submission 201845) | Saline water microbial communities from Organic Lake, Antarctica - #991 | ecosystem: Environmental > Aquatic > Non-marine Saline and Alkaline > Saline | place: Antarctica: Organic Lake... | reverse complement strand
GTCTTTTTTTCCAACAGATTTTACTTGAAAAAGGGATGGCGTTGGACCAAAGCGAAGCCCTTGAACTTCAAACTTTGCAATTCTTTTATCATATTCATCAGAATCCAATACATTGCCAACATCAACTATGTATCTTTTAAAATCTTCTGATTTGTTAAAGAATTTTGGATTCTCTGGATCATCTCTGTATTCAAAAAATTCTTTTACTTCTTGATCTGTAATACTTGGAATTAGAAGTCTCAACATTTTATCCGTTATCTTGTTGAGATCCACCATAAGTGCACCATAAACAGTAAATTCACCTTTGATTAAGTTAACAAGATCATCATCCCAATTTGGCATTGTATATAGTTCACTGAAAGAGGCTATAGGTGCTCTTTTCAGAGTTAACCCGATCTTTTCAAACTCAGAGCTGGCTCCACCATCATCTTCGAGAGAATTGGGGTCACTCAAGTAAACTTTTAATTCGTTAACTAAGTTGATTGGGTCCAATCCAAAATATTTTCCGGAAAAAATCTCATCTTTTTCACTAGTCTTTTCTATAGAATACTTTAATGATCTAATAAGCTGGTTCTCCACATTGAAGTCTGCATCTTTTCTTACATCATCTTCATCTTCGTTTACGGTGTTTTCTTCGTTCGCTTTTACGGCTTGGGCCAATAGAGATACTCTTAGGAGATTTAAATTAATTCTTTGTGAGAGATTATTTATCACTAGATTTAATTCACCTTGAAGAAAAGTATTTTCTGTAAACTTACTGATGGACTCTTTTTGAATTGCATTCATTTTGTTAGTCACTGGAATAGGGTATACAAAGGGAAAATTCCAAATGCTGTTAAGAACCTCCGGAGTTGCAAAATCCTTTGCTGCTTTATTTGTCTCTAGATAATTGAAGGCTTCTTGATAAAGTCTCAGTCGAACCATAGCAAATTGCAAGCCGCTTTCTGCTGTTAGCTTTGCTTGTCCCTTATTCTCAATATTATAAGCTTTAATTCTATTGATGTTAGACTCGAAACTAAAATTCATCATAATTGTTGTGAGTAGAACAATTGCTGATAAGACCATGATGATGGCTACTCCAGAGTCATTTTGAAGAATGAATTTTATTCCATTTTGTTTATTCTTCATCTTCACCTTCATCGGGGTTAAACTCTAGGTCTCCACTTCCTGTATTCGGCTTATTAGTATCCTCAGTGGCAAGTTGATAGAGATCTTCAGGTGTAAATTGGGGATAAAGAGGCCTGAAGGTTCGGACATAAGTTTGTTCTATATCATCAATTGTTTTCCAAACCATTGTTATCCTTATACCTCTAAAAATCTTGTCTCCATCTTTAATTAGTCGAATATTTTCTACCCATTTTTTCTTTTTAGGATCCCAAAATTCGAATGATATCTTTTCAACATTTCGAAGTAAGACTTGGGATTTAACTTTCGACCAGTCAACATCTTCGTTACTAAAAACGTCATCAGTATAAACTTTTCTAACCCAAATACCTTTTGCTCTTAATGTTTTAACTCCATAAAGATCAACTTCTGCAGTGGTATCTCTATCAGTCTCAAGTGCGTACCTTACCCAAGCAAAGTGAGACTGTTTAATATTTTTTAACTTCCTGCGATTTGAATTTGTAAAAAAAGTAATCTCATTCTTGTCCTCAAAAGTGAATTTAGGAATAGGAAAACCATCATAGCTTAAAGAGTCAAAATTTGGACGGCCTTGATATGGCTCCATAAGACGATCGAAAGCTAGCAGTGCTTCCTCGCTATCGTCATTTTGCTTGCGCATTTCGTGAGAAAAATACAATGGAGAATAAATTTGAGAGAAGTCCCATTCAAATCTTGCAAATGCAGTTTCAACTTGCATTAGTTCTTTATCTTCTATGAGTGTTCTATCAACAGTATCTTGTGCTCCACCTGTTATTTGAACGATCGCAACCACAACAAAAGACAAGAGTGCAATTGCAATCATAACCTCTAATAATGTAAAACCTTTTTCATTATTTCTCAAAATTAAAATCCAAATTGAGTATCTATCCTGGCTTCTTTATTAGTAATCCAAGAAGTTATTTCATAAGCATAATTAGTTTCTGTATTTGTAGTTGTTACTCTGACCTGCCAAATCATTTTTTCCATATTTTCTTTTAATTTTTCAAAGACCATCTTTTGAATAGCTTTATTTCTCGAGTCTTCGTTTGGGTTATCTTCACCTTCTTCTTTGCCTGTAAGTTCATTCAGGTTTGGAACTTCAAGCTTCTTATATTCGATGGTGTATTTATATTTTTCGTAGCCTTCAATCTCAAAAGCCTTAGTCTCTGTTTCATTTTCAGTGGCATTTGTGAATTTTGGAGGATCCAGTTGAATTTCATTCATCTTCATTTCTGCTAGGTTATGGAGAGTGACATCCTCAGCCATGAGAGATGAATTGTTAAGGTTTGTTGCTTGAGAAAGAATAAAAACCGTCGTGAATACTGCAAAAAGGCTCAAAGCAATAAGGACTTCCAGTAATGTAAAGCCTCTTTCATTATTAAATTGGGGGGTTATTCTTTTAGCCACGATTCAAACATCTCCCTCATTTTTACATCTACAGAATCTTCAAAATTAACCTTTTCTGACTCTGTAAAAGTATAATATGTTTTTCGGGTCGTGTCTTCAAAAGGTGGAATATCTAAGGATGCAAGCTCATCTTCTGAGGTAAAGAAAATAAGCGCATTATCTCTTTCTCCGGTTGGGTAGAAGTATATTGCAACTTTACCATCCATCTTAATGGAGGAGAGGTAAGAGCTTGCAACACCTGAAATACGTATTCCCTCAGGTAGTTTCTTATCTTCTTCTGAAAACTCAGATACTTTTTTGAATTGTGAGTTAAGGCCTTTGAGAACTTTTGTCTGATTTTCTTTCTCAGAGATTGAGAGCTTACTCTCATCTACAACTTCAGGTAATACCAAACCTGCCCCAGGTCCATATTCGACTGAATAGGTGACTTGTTCTGCATCCAGATCTATGAGTACTCTGGTCATTGAATTTCGTAGAATTGCTTCGTCCACCGAAAACCGAACTGCTCTTTGAATATTTAGAACTGACTCTTCAAGGTTTTTTCTATTGCCGCCAAATGTACCAGAGGGGATAAGGCTAAAGATTAGTACGACCAAAACCAAAGACACCAAGACCTCAACTAATGTGAAGCCTTGGTGGCTTTTTAAAATTCTTTTTAATGTAGTATTTATTTTTAAAGATCCTTACTTGTTATATCTTTATCAGAGTCTTCTCCACCCTCAACACCATCTGCACCGAAAGAGATTATTTCGTATTTTCTTCCATCTGACTCATAAAGAAACTCAGTTTCCCAAGGGTCTACAGGAACTCTTCCATCAATAAATCCGTTTGGTGGATATCTCTTACAAAGTGTTCCAGCAGTTGGAGCTGAAATAAGTGCATCAAGTCCTTGCTCAGTAGTAGGGTAGCGACCACACTTTCTTCTATATTCTCTTAAAATATCACCAATCTTTTGAATTTGAATTTTTGTAGATTTAATTTGGCCTTCTTCTAAATTTTGAAAAACCTCACCTACAACAAAAGTACCAGCGACTGCTAGTAAAGTTAACGCAATAAGAATCTCAACTAAACTCATACCTTTTTGCGATTTAAGTACGAGAGAAACTGCTCTAGATTTGAACATTAATACTCCTTAATTATTTATTAAACTTGATTTAATTTCATCATTGGCATTATAACAGAAAAAACAATAAAACATACCGCTATACCAAGACCAACAATCATTATTGGTTCTAGAGTTGAGGTGAGGCCACCAATCTTTGCATCGACTTGGTCCTCGTAGTTTTCAGCAATGATGCCAAGCATATTTTCTAATTCACCTGAGCGTTCACCTAGGGTAATCATATGAGTTACCATGTTCGGAAAGTGGCCACTTTCTTTTAATGGAATCGCCATATTCTTACCTTCTGATACAGCATCACGAGCTGCATCTACAGCATCTTTCATTAAAACATTTGGTATTAAGTTTTTAACAATAGTAAGTGCCGCTAGTATTGGAACTCCAGAGTTCATTAACGTCGCTAGAGTTGAACAAAAACGAGCTACATTTACCATTTTTATAATGTTTCCTAGAACAGGAACTTTAAGTAAAAAGGAATGCCAATGTCTTTCACCTTTTTTAGTTGAAATATATTTTTTTAAAGCAAAGAAACCTACAACCATTCCAATTATTAATATATACCAATAGTTTTGTAGGAAATCTGAAATGAAAATACTTATTTTTGTTGGAATTGGAAGTTCCATCTTCCTAGAAATAAATATTTTAGTGATTTTAGGAATAACAAAAATAAAGATACCACTCATGAGAACAGTTCCAACAACAACCATGATGATAGGGTACATCATGGCACCTTTAACCTTATTTTGTAACTTTACTTGCGCTTCTGTGAAGTCCGCAAGTTTTAAAAGTACAACTTCTAAATTTCCAGAAGCCTCTCCAGCTTCAACCATGTTTATATAAACGTTGTTAAAAACTCTTTTATGTTTTGCCATCGCTTTAGCTAGACTTGTACCTTCATTTACGTCTTGTCTCAATTCTGAAAGAACGACTCTTAAATAGTCATGGTCAACTTGGTCTTGAAGAGCAGAAAGAGATTCAACAATTTGAATTTTAGCTTTTATCAAAGTTGCTAATTGTCTGGTCATCATTGCAAGATCCGCAATATTTACTTTAGAACCGATGCTAATATTTGATGCGGAGTCACCACTTTTAGACTTTTTCTCTTTAATATCAATAATCATGACACCAGAGAGTTTTATCTTATTTTTCGCCTGGATAATAGTCTCTGCGTTAACAACAGCTTTGATTTCTTTTCCAGTTTTATCTAATCCTTTATAACTATAAATTGGCATCTATTGCTCTTCCGATTCTGAGATAATTGCTCTAAGAACTTCATCAACTGAAGTTATTCCAGCAAAAATTTTATCAACAGCATCATCAGCAAGTGTGGCCATTCCATCTTTCATAGCAGCTTTCTTTATTGTAGATGCATCCGCTTTTGCAATAATTAGTGGTCTTATTCTATCAGTAATATGAAGCAGTTCTGCTACTACAGTCATTCCACCGTATCCAGTCATATTACAACTATCACACCCAACAGGTTTACAGATATCTGCATCTTCTGGAACCGTTTCTACATCAAGCATTTGCATTTCATGATCTGATAGAGTTGTAGGTTGCTTACACTCAACACATAATTTTCTTACGAGTCGTTGAGCTAACACAGCAACTAAAGATGATGAAATTAAAAAGGGTTGCACTCCCATATCTATAAGTCTAGTTGGTGCACTGGATGCATCGTTAGTGTGAAGGGTAGATAGAACAAAGTGACCTGTAAGACTGGCCTGAATCGCCATCTCTGCAGTTTCCTGATCTCTAGTCTCTCCGACCATAACGACATCTGGGTTTTGCCTTAATATCGCTCTTAATGCTATAGCAAATGATAAATCAATTTTAGAATTTACTTGAATTTGAGACACACCGTGAAGTTCATACTCGACTGGATCTTCAACTGTAATAATCATTCTCTCTGGAGTATTCATTCTATCTAAAATTGCGAAGAGAGTTGTCGACTTACCGTGACCAGTTGGACCGGTAACATATAAAACACCATTTTTCTTAGTTGATAGCTCTTGCAGACCTTTAAGAACTTTACCCTGGAATCCTAATGACTTGAGTTCTAGTACAGTATTAGTTTTTTCTAATACCCTCATAACGATTCGCTCACCATTTTGAACGGGCACGGTACTTAGACGAATATCAATATCTTTACCTGCAATTTTAATCTTTATTCTTCCATCTTGAGGAAGTCTTTTTTCAGCGATATCAAGTTTTGCCATTACTTTTATTCTAGACGATACAGCGGCATGAGTTTTCTTAGGTTGTTTAAGTATTTCTGTCATAACTCGGTTTATTCTAAAACGATATATAATTTCTTTTTCGTATGGCTCAATATGAATATCTGAAGCTCTTTCTTTTACTGCTCGAAATATAATTGAGTTAACAAACCGAATAACGGGAGCATCGTCTTCTGACGCATCAAGGATATCGATTGGACCATCAAGGTCTAAGTTTTCTTCAAATTCATCTTCAATTGAGTCAACCATGTTTCTATTGGCTTTCTCATAGATTCTATTGACAGCATCTTGAATTTTTAACGGAGTAGTGACAACAACTTGAATTTCTTTTTTAAAAATTCCAGTTATGTCATTAATGGCATTAAAATTAAAAGGGTCACTCATCGCCAGTGTTAAAGTTGACTCTGTCTCTAGTATGGGAAGGATCTCGTGATGTTTAGCATAGTTGATTGCTATATCTTTAACAAGATTAGGGTCGATGTCTTCAACGACTAATTCATTTAAGAAAGGAATGTTCACTTGATGACACATCACCTTGATGATTTCATGAGGATGAATGAAATTTTTGGAGAGAAGAATCTCGCCTAATAATTTCTTTTCATCTTTTTGCAACTCAAGAGCTTCTTCTAACTGCTCGTGAGTTAAAGATGTATGTTCTATGAGAAGTTCACCAATTTTCTTTTTATTAGTTTCAACTCTCTCAAAAATTTGGTCAGAGATACGCATTGTTATGCATCCTTTTTAATCAATTTTTCTTCTACCGATTCCATCACTATCATTTGTTTTCATGAATTCGTTATCCATTGTAGTGTCATAAAGTGCACCATCTTTTTGAGACTTAATCTTAGCTTCAATTTGGTTAAATGTATCAGCAAAGGGTACTTTATCGTCTCCAACCATTTCGTCCTTGATAGCTTTTCTTGCCTTGCTAACAGCAGTCTCAGTTATCAAACTCGCTTGGGTTTCATATGGAGAGATAATTGATGGAGTCATAAACATTAAGAGGTTAACTTTTTCCACTGATTTAGTTTTGTTTTTAAATAACCATCCTAAAACGGGAATATCTCCAAGAAGAGGAATCTTGTTGTGTGAAACAGTTTCTTTATTTCTTAAAAGTCCACCCATAGCAATGGTATCTTTATCTCTTACCATTACTTCAGTTATTGCAGTCCTTACAGTAGTGGGTCTTCCACTTGCTCCAACTTCCGCCTGACCAGTAAACTCATTTACAGATTGATTTATTTTAAGCTTAACAAATCTTGTTACTTTATTGATCTGAGGCGTGATTTTTAAGCTCAGCTTGGCTTCTTGGTTTGTAGTATTTGAAGATGTTGTTCCATTTGCATTAGTTACCTGATTTACAACAGGTACAGTTGATCCAACTTCAAATTCCGCATCTGTATTATCCATAACTAAAATCTGAGGTGTAGATAGTACATTCGTTGCAGAGTTACTTGAAATTGCTCTCAGTAGTCCGTTCACCGAGTTTACTTTAAGTGGTTCACCTCCAGCTGGGTTGGGTATCTCAACTGTTCCACCACCGCCTGCACCTAGAAAAAAGCCACTAAGACTTGTTGGATTACCAGCAAGAAGGTCAGTTAAGCCGTTGCCCGTTGTAAAGCCACCTCTTTGTGCATTTCCACTTCCATATGCACCTAGATATTCGGTTCCAAAAGAACGAATCTTAGTAAGGTTAGTTTCTAGGATCATTCCTTCAACGTAAACCTGGTCTCTTGGGATATCTAGTTTTGAAATAACACTTTTTAATGTTAGCCAGTCTGTTGGTGATGCAGTTACGACAAGTGCATTATTATTTTTGTCTGCAGTTACTTTTACTTCACCATTGAATAATGTACTTCCATCTGTCGCAGGAACAAAAGATCTTGCTCCCGGTCTAGCTGTAGAAGACCCTGTAGATGCAGAACCTGAAACAAGGGAAGATAGAGTTTTTGAAAGTTCCTCTGCGCTTCCGTAGTTTAAATAATGAACATGGATTTTGTCTGAGTTAGTTGAAACAATCTGAGTATCAAGCTTTTTGATTAATTCTCTCAATTGTCTCGCGCCTTCAGCATTAGCCATTGCAATGATAGAGTTTGTTCTTGGTTCCGCTATAATTTTAGAAATATTTTGTCCACCACCATCAGAGCTTCCACTTGAAAATCGAGAAGAAGAAGCTGTAGTCGATCTTCTTGAAGACGTACGTGAAGATTTGGTGTCACCTTTCAAAATTTCATCTAAAAGCTTTGCAATCTCTTGGGCAGATGTATTTCTTACTGGAATAATTTGTAGTGACTCATCGTAACCTGGAACATCAAGAAACTTAATTAGTCTTTCTAGTCTTTGTATATTTGAACCGGTATCTGAAATTATAATTGTATTTGTTTGCTTAATATCAATGATTCTTCCGTAACGACTCATGAAAGGTCTAAAGTTTCTTGAGATTTCAGCGGCATCAACATTTTTTAATGATAATACTTTCATCATATGAGATTCTGTATTTGGGGTATATGTTCCAGTGTATATTTCAGTTGGAACATATCTAACATCTCTTGCATTGATGATTTTATAAAATGCCCCAGACTTAACAAGCGTATATCCGGCCATGTTTAAAGCAGCAAGGTAAGCTTTCCAAGCATCTCCCACTGTAATAGGTGTGGGAGCAGTTATTGAAACTTTCCCTTTTACATCTTTATCTAATATTAAATTGATTCCTGTTAGTTTCTGCATATGACGAGTCATGTCCATGATATCGGTATCAGGAAAATTAAAATTTGTAATTATTTCAGGACCAAATGCCGTTTCTGGATTTAAGTTTACATACTTAGAATCTTTCTCCGTTTTATTACCTGTGACTCTGTTACCAAAAGTATCTTTATCTTGAGTACTCTGAGTATTTGCACCAGTAAAACTATTTGCTCCGGCAGTTTCTTTTTGAACACTACCTGGCTTGTAGTTAGGCTTTGACTTAAACTTATTAAACTGTGCGAAGGCATTGGGGCTCATCGCGAGTACAGTTGTAAACAAAGTTAAAGTACTAATCATCCGTGATTTAAAATTCTTCTGCATGAAGATCCTTTATTTGTATTTCTGTTTTATTTAAACTTATATTGTTGTGGAGTTACAACTCCATCTCTTTTAATACCTAAGCCCAATTTGTCAATATTAGTTATTTTTCCAAAAAGAGACATAATCGCATTCAGATCGTTAATTGGTTGACCATCAATTTGAGTAATAATGTCATTGTTTTGAATTCCAAGATGAGCAAATATTCCACCAGGTTGAACATCAACAATTTTAAAAGAGATTGTTCCGTCAGGATTGTTAATTTGAATTCCTCTTGCCTGTGTAAGAATATCTTGAATATTAGTCATTTTCTTTTTTAAGAACTCTTTTTCAATAGTAAAATTATTGCCATCATTTTCGACACCATCAATCTTTTCAATTCTCTTTTTATAAGTTTTTGATTGAGCAGGACTCAATACAGCGATAGGCGAGTAGTCATCTTCTTTGTCTTCATTTGAAATCGACTCACAGGTCCCACTTTTCAAGTTCTTCACTATCAGCATAGATCCCTCGATTCGGTCTATTTTAGCCAAGTCACCAATATTCTCTCCAATCCTAAGTTCTTGAAGAAGGTTTTCAGATCTAACTTGCACTGATGCAATGGACTTTACTTCGTCTTGAAGCACAATTGTATTAATTAGCTTTATGGGTAGCTTTGATTTTGCATCGGCTTTTACACAAGCCAGGTTTGTATTGTTCATTGGCTTTTGAGGATCAATTTTAACTTTTTTGGCTTCTGTTTTAAAAAGTTTAGCCATCTTTATTTGATTTATATCTTTCTTTTTTAAAAGGTTCTTTTTATCAATTTCTATTGATGCATTACTTGGAAGTTTCTTGTAGTCGCTCTTACCGTTTAAAATTATTCCTATCGATTTTGCAGTTGTAAAAATAATAAGAAGGATAAAAGAATATTGAAATACTCTATGTAGCCTTTGTCTTGATGCAAGACTGAAGAACTCATTATGAAGGTTTGCAAAGTTAATTTTCTTTAAAGCTGAGCTATTGGTAATGGAATGGGGTAGCTTAATCTTCCCAAGAGCATTTTTCGATTCAGCTATTTTCATTTTCTTTGGTTTTGTAAGCTTAATACGGCCTATCGTGTTTCTTAGAGAATGGAGCTTTAAGCTGACTGAATCTTTAAAAGACAATTTCCCTTGATCAAGATCAATTGATTCTTCATCAAAAGATCCCGTTTGATCAAACTGATCAATTGATTCTTGAATTGGAACTGGTGGGAGATCTAGGTCCCTATTTTTTGTTGAAAAGTCTTCTTCAAATTGTTCATCTGAAGTATTTTTTTTCTTCAATTTGTTGAATAAGTTACGAATTTTATTAATCATTTATCTATTTTCATAAAATTTTTAACATTGTGCAAGCACTAAGTCATAATTAATAACGGACTCATTTTATCGGTCAAAAGTGACAGCCTTAATTTGATTTTTAGATTTTAAAATGAATAAATAAATCATATGATTTGCGAGTGAAAAATATATTGATTTTATTTACATTCCTCTCTATCTTCTCTTGTTCATCTACCGAGAAAACCTTCAATCCGTCTGATATGATTGCTTCTCTGGATTCATTGAAGGAAAAGGTATATCAGTCTGGTCCTAGTGATAGTGAGGCCAAGAGCTTTGTTGATAAAACTGAGCAATATGGTCTAGCAGGAGTCACGGCTACAAACTTTAATGTTGTCGATTTAAACTCAGATGGCTTTAGTGATATTGTCATCTTACCCGAGCATTACTCTCAGCCTATTTTCTATCTATTCGATGTACATCAAGGAAAATTTGTAAAAACAGAATCTTTTTTTGATGTAAATTTAAAAGCTTCTTTCTTTCTTTTTTATGACCTTGATAATGACAATGTTCTTGATGCAATTGCTGGGGTACTAAATCAAAAAACTGAATTAACACCAGACCCGATTCGAATTTTTAAAGGAATAAAATCTGATAAAGGACTTCGCTTCATTGAACAGAAAAATAGTATAAAAATTGAACCAGGTCCAACTGCAACAATAGGACTTATTGACTTTGATTTAGATGGTGACCTGGATTTATTTGTTGGAAATTGGTTTAAGAAAAATAAATACGGCACCTTTCCTGAACGTGATTATTTGTTGGAAAAAACTAAAGACGGCTATGTCGACTCCTCATTCTTACTTGAAGGTGAAACAAAACAAAACCTAGATAAAACGATGAGTGTAAATGCAACACCGACTTACGCTTCTCAAATTTGTGATATTGATCAAAATGGATTCCCAGATATTTTAGCAACTGGAGCTAGTGGATATAATAATAAACTTTGGATGAACACATACAAAATTAGGGAGAAGATAAGGACTTTTAAAGACTATGCTTTAACTTCTCTTTATGGTGGAGACACAGAGGGGAACCTTACTCCTAAAGGTGGCGGGCGAACTTTCGCAACAGCTTGCCAAGATTATAATCAGGATGGAATCATGGATATCTTTCTGGGGGAGCTTACACACAGTTACGATAACGAACTAAGTGATAAATCCAGTATATTAACTGGATCTCGATTTAAGTTTCCTCCATTTTTTATTAGAACAGAATACTTTCAAGACTCTTTCGATACTGAATGGCACCAGGCTGATCGTAGAGGAATTTGGTTCGATTATAACAATGATGGACTTATGGATCTTCTAGTTGATAATTCGGGTTTTCCTCCACATACTCGACTCGTTCTATTTAAACAATATGCAGACCACTCATTTGAAAATGTTTCGAAATCTCAAGGAGTAGATATTATCAATCCTATGTCTTCAGTTATTGCTGACTTTAATAGAGATGGTAAAATGGATATATTAACAGCTCAGACTAATCTTCGTGATGTTAGAATTAATAAAAGAATTTACTTATTTGAAAATGCTAACAATACTGAAAAGAGAAAAGCTCTTCGTTTTTATCTACGAGGAAATAAAGCAAATTATCATGGTTTGAATGCAACTGTGATTCTCAAAGTTAAAACTTCTAATGGTGTCTCTAACCGAAGTCAAAATGTAAGCTACTCATATGGTGGATTACCCCCTCAAAATGAAGAGGGACTTCACTTCGCTCTAAATTCTGATGAATCATTAGTTAGCGTCACTGTGAGGTGGCCATTTACGAAATCTTTAAACCAGTCCAGAGCAGGTCTAGAGAAAACGTATAAAATTAAAAAAGAATATATTGATTCTGTGAACTTTACACTTTGCGAAAGCGGTCAATATCTTGTTGGTCGATTAAGTTGTTTTTAAAATTTTAAAACCAGGGTTCTGTTGAGCCTTGTTTGATGAGGCAAGTTTCATCGCCTCTGGTAAAACTCTCAGAACATCAGCCTCACTAGAGGAGTTAAGTACTATTCCGTTAGCTCTAAAAAAATCACTCCAATAAAACTCCTGAAATGGCTTCTCTACTTTATTAAAGCCTCCCATCTTTCTAACCTTCCAGGCTAGGCTTCTGTATGGATTATCGATGAGGTCATCGACATTTCTGGGGAGGGACTTAAAGTTTGATTTTTGGCTGATCCACAAATAATCATTGGACAGCATTTTATCTTCGAACTGCTCAATATTAAAGCTCGACCAATCATGTAATATTTTGATCAGTAGATTCTTTTGTTCTTTTGGGATTTCTGACTTCAGAATAGCGATCGCCGTATGGTGTCTGTCGAGGATATATATCTGTTTATTAGGACCTAGAATACCTGGAGCGATTTTATCGTTCAAATACTTTTCGAACCTATCTTCACTCCAAGCATTCTCAACATGCTTAACTTTATGAGAAATTGAAAGACTACCAAAACTGTCCTGTGTAGGATGAAGCTTTTGTATTGGCACTAGGGTTATCATCAGATTTATTAAAAATCTAAATCTCTCAAACAACTCTCTTCAAAGTCGTTTGGCTTATATTTTTTACCATGAACTTTGAGTTTATTATCAATAAAGTTTTCTATTTTTGATGGATCAAACTGAAAATTCAATAGAACTTTGCTGTCTTTTTCCATAAAAAACTTTTGAATGCGTAAACGATCAATTAACTGAACCACTTTAAATGTTACACTCATAAACTTCTCCTTGTTATAAAATAGCTTAAACTTTTACTCTTTCGATGATCGAAGAGTAGCTATTTTCAAATTTTAAAATAGAGTTATTGTCTTTTAAAAGACGATTATAAATATGAAAACCAATCATATTTGAATACAGCTCGTAAGCTAATTGTTCTGTATCTGTACCTTCGAGAATTTCATTTTCTTCAATTGCTATTTTCACTGATGTAGAAAATGTTCCAACCATGGTGGATTGGAGTTTTTTTATGTGCTCTCTAACTAGTCCTGGTCTATCGTCAAATTCAACGATCGCTGATAGAAAAGGACAACCACCTGGAAGGTAAGTTGAAGACCACTTTTTCCAATTATTCATCATCGCTTCAATTCTTGCGATACCTCTTTTTTCGGAAAGAGCAGGTCTAACAACTTTTAGAGTAAAATTCTCTGCTGCATAATCCATCACCATTAACTGCAATTTCTCTTTAGATTTAAAGTGACTAAATAACCCAGACTTACTCATTCCTACAGACTTTGCAAGCTCTCCTATAGATAGGCTCTCTAATCCAAACTTACTTGTGAGTTCGAATGCTGTTTTTAAAATAGTTTCTTTTGTCGTATAGCCTTTACTCATATGAATATAATAGCACGACCGTTCGGATCGAATCAAGATTATAATTATACTTTAAGTATCTGATTTTACTTGTTTACCAATAATAATGAACATTTTATTCCAATATATATGCCAAGAAGACCAATAACTGGAAATAAGAACAGATAGCTGTAAGCTTTAAATAAATGGCCTTGCTCAATTGATTGAAACGCTTGTAAAGCAAAGCTAGAGAAGGTTGTAAGACCTCCACAAAAGCCAATAATTGCCAAGCTCCAAAGGTGTGTGTTTCCAAATTTTTCAGTGATAAGTGAATAGAGAACACCAGCTATAAGACAACCAATAAAATTCGCTAACATTGTGTGAGTAGGTAAATATTGATTTTTATTTAGAAAAAGTAAGTCTAAGGAGTATCTAGATAAAACACCGAGCACTCCAAAGACTGATATAAAAATTAAGTTCATTAAACCTAGTGTAGGTTAGAGGTTACATATAACTTGAAAGTCTTATCTTTAGTTCTTTTGATCATAGAGTTTCCTTGCTCTTTTTGCTCTAACAAAAAAGAGTAGAATTCTGGATTTTCATCATTAACTTGAAGAACTGATTTACCCTCGTGTTCACCAAAATCGATCACGACTGTATCCTCTTCTAAAACACCTGTTAATGGGCTGTGAATTATTTGACTGGCCATTTATTCCCTCCTTA
>Ga0307983_1000852_pt1 | contig 14334 bp, 9 predicted proteins | sample OrgLakmetagen991_FD_201845 | JGI IMG/M metagenome (GOLD analysis project Ga0307983, IMG submission 201845) | Saline water microbial communities from Organic Lake, Antarctica - #991 | ecosystem: Environmental > Aquatic > Non-marine Saline and Alkaline > Saline | place: Antarctica: Organic Lake... | reverse complement strand
AAGAAAGAAAAAATAAGGAAAGAAAATGAAAGAAAAGAAAATGAAAAGAAAGAAAAAATAAGGTTAGAAAATGAAAAAAAAGAAAAATTAAGACTAGAAAAAGAAAAGAAAGAAAAAATAAGGTTAGAAAATGAAAAGAAAGAAAAAATAAGGTTAGAAAATGAAAAGAAAGAAAAATTAAGACTAGAAAATGAAAAGAAAGAAAAAATAAGGTTAGAAAATGAAAAGAAAGAAAAATTAAGGTTAGAAAAAGAGGAGGAAAATGAAGCTAAAGCTAAGACTGCAACTGCCAAAGCAAGAGTTGCAACAGCTAAAGCAAAAGCGGCTAAAGCCAAATCTGCAATAGCTCTGGCAGATAAATTGAATAAAGATTCTGAAGAAAGTTTTATTCAATCCATAATCAATAAAATTAAAAGTTTATTTGGTCAATAAAATTAAAAATAATATTCAATCCAAAGCTTGGTGAAACCAAGCAAGAAAATATAAAGATTATCATAATCAAAAAATAAATTTATCATTTAAATTTAACAATATAGATTCAAATAACGAACAATATGTTAAGATAAATATGACAAAATATCTTAATATATTATTCATTTTAAACAGTAAAATTACTATCTTTTAAGTCATTTGTTTGATTTTAACAATCAAACTTTACTACTTTCATCATTCTCATTTTTCTTAATTTTCTTAATAATATTCTTATATCGCTTAACAATATTATTAATTTCCTCAGTTTCGTTACCATATTCGTCTTTTTTCTTAACTCTAATATTATAATCTACTGGTGTTTCTAAATTAATTCGTTGTCCATTATAAAAATATTCAGATTTCTTACTCTTCCTTGTAGATTCCGTAATACTAAATTTAATCTGTTTTGTAGGATCAAAATTTTCTTGATCTGGTTTCTTTTTCATGTCTCTAAAATATTTACTTAATGCTTTATTCGCGGCTTGATATGGAGTCGTACCAGTAAAACGCCCTTCCGAAACTTCAGATTCAGGAAACTTAACTTTAAAAGTTCTAATTTTCTTTTTATCATTTTCTGGTTCTTCATCATTTTCTTTATTCTTTTTCTCCTTTTTTTCTTTTTTCTCCTCTTTTTTTTCCTTTGTTACCTTTTTAACAGGTTCTACTCCATTGGTCTTTTTGGTCTTTTTGGTCTTTTTGGTCTCTTTGGTCTCTTGAGTCTCTTGAGTCTTTTCCCCTGCTTTATCCTCAGCAGTCTTTGGTTCTGCTTTTGACTTTGCCTTAGATGCAGCTACCTTACCCTTGGGTTTAGCTACCTTTTTTGTCGTTTTATCTACATCAGGACTGGATGATTTAGCTTTTTTTTCAACTTTATTTTCAGTAGGTTTATCTTCAGTAGGTTTATCTTCAGTAGGTTTATTTAAACCCATATCTTTTACAGGAGGAGTTGTAATAGTTTCGCTTACTTCAGTCATTTTTAACTTTGTATTATCTACTTATCGTTGTTAATTCTTTAAGTGCTTTTAAATTTTTTTTCATTTTTTCTAAATATAATTTTTTCTAAATATTTATATATAAAAAATGGATAAATGTGCAAAAGAAACTGTAAAAGAAGTTGTTTCCGACAGCGAGGAGGAAACAGCACAGGATTCATGTAGAGATTATGTATTAAAGCTGGAAGCAGGGAGGCAAGCTTTAAAACTTAGATTGGCACAAGAGGAAAGAAAGAAAAAAAATAGTTTTTCAGGATTTTTAAGATCTATAAATCCTATGGAATTTACTAGAGATGTTTGTTTAGGAGGTCTAAATGCCCTTGGTAATGATACAGATATAAAACAAATAATGATTAATGAAATAAATACTGAAATAGAAACAATGTCAACTACTGATGTAACTAATAAATGTAATAACGAATCAAATAATACACAATCAAATGTATTACATGTAGATCCAGAATGCATTGAAAAAAAACTTAATATATATGTAACATTGGCAAAACTATCTCATCCAGATAATCCATCAATGCAAGTTAAATATGTTCAGAAAGAAATGAACAAACCAGCTAAACCATTTAGAATGAAAAATAATATTGATAAAAAAACACGGTGTGAGATTGCCAGCGTTCTAAAGACTGTTAGTGATCAAGCTACTACGAACTCTCTTAAAGCAATGGTTCAAGCCGCACAAGAAGCTTCAGGATTAGGCAGCAAATCAAATCTAAATACAGACTCATGCAATCAAATTAATACTAAACTGTCTTCTAAAAGCTTTCAAAAAGCATTCAATTGCTGTGCAAATGCAACCAAAGCGAAACAAGAAAATATAGCCAGTGGTTGCATCGATGAATTAGACATTTTACTAGAAAATAATCTCACAGAAAATGATACTTGTATTTTTAATTCAACTGGTATGACTGAAAATAGACAAAAGGGGTCTGGTAAAACTGAAGCTAAACTTGAAACTACACAAAAAGCAGCATTATTTGACATGGCAACAGTATTCATTATATTAGCGGCCGTAGCGGCCGGTTACGTTGGAGTTAATGCTTATATTGCAATGACTAGTCGGTAATAAATTTATTACTGAAGATAAAAATATCTATTTGTGGAGAATTATATAGAATTAATGTATCTAGAAGATAATAATCATATTCATATTAAATATACAAAAAAGATAATTATATTAGTCAGAAAACACAATTATGAGACCAATAAAGATTTTAAAATAAGAATAAAATTAATAAATTTTTTAATAGATAAAAATATAGACATCAAACATATAAAAAAATATAACTTTTTATTATTTTACTACTACTACAAAAAGATGAAATATAAAGCTATAATCCCAAAAATATTACAGTTTGATGAACTATATAACATCGAAATTCTGTAATTTTATTTTATAAAATAAAAACATCAAATATTAAAAAAATTAGATTTTTAATATTTAGTTCAAATTGAAAATTATCATAAATATTTTAATACAATTATGTCTCCTGTGAATGGGTCAGAATGAGTTTCTCATATCATATTTTTCTAAGAATATAACTACATTAATATGATTCTATTCTGGATATAAATTATTACAAACCTAATAATTTATTCTGGATAGATGTATCTTGATTATATTAATACAATTATGTTTTCCGCGAAAGAGTTAGTAATTATGTTTTTCTGCAGAATATAACTGTATTAATGCGATTATATTTTCTATAATAGAAGATTTATTCTGTATAGATATGTTGTTATGACAACTGAAAATTTATTTTATACAAATTATCTTGATTATATTAATATAATTATATACCCCATGAAGTGGTTAGCAATCATTTTCTCCAGAATATAATTAGATTAATATAGTTATGTTTATTTTTCGACATAGATTAATCTATAAATTATGATGTAATATTTAAAAATTTAGCTATAAGTTTATTTTTATGCTATAAACTTTACAAATTAAGATTTTTTAATAAACCCAGTTATTAAAAATAAAAATTGATTTTATTAATGTAAAGATAAAAGTACATTATGTATATAGATTATCATCAATGACGACGAATGATTATTATGACTCTAGTGTGAAATCAATCAAATCTATTAAATTTTCAATTTATGATAATGAAAAAATAATAAAGCATTCTGTTATCAGTGAAGAGGCTGGTATTACAATAGTAGAATCAGGAGATAATCATCTTCCTAAAAGAAATAGTTTGCTTGATTTAAGACTTGGTACCTGTGATTTCTATAATAAATGTCTTACATGTGACTTGGATTCCTTTAGATGTCCTGGTCATTTTGGACATATAAAATTGGCCAAACCTGTATTTCATTTTGGGTTTCTTAATCATATCAAAAATTTATTGCAATTAATTTGTATTAAATGTTCATGTGTTATTTTTAATAAATCTGAAATAAATTTGTCTAAGTTTGCAAATAAATCACCAGAAAATAGATTTAAAGATTGTAAAATTTTATCCAAAAATGTTACAAAGTGTCCTATATGTAATGTATCATTGCCAAAAATCAAGAGAGAAATAAAAGAGACAGGAACGATAAAGATCATTGTAGAAAATACAAATGTTAACAATGAAGAAAATAATGCAGTCGTAGATGAACAGATAGAGTTTAGTAAGAAAATAAAGACTGAATTAACAGCAGACGAATGTAAGCAAGTTTTTGACAGAATATCTTTTGAAGATATGTATCTTCTTGGCTTCGATCATACCGTCAATGTTCCCAGTGATATGATCATTAGTATATTTCCAGTTTCACCTGTATCTATTAGACCAACAGCGAGAATTGATTTAATTTCTTCTGCATCAAAAGAAGACTCTCTTACGTTGAATCTGGCAAATATTGTGTACGTTAATAATAAATATATTTCTCAGTTGGAGAAAGAAAACTCTAAACCGGAATATATCAGTGATCTATATGATTTACTCCATTATCATATAGTTACAATTTATGATAATGAAACGCTTCCTATCCCTAGATCTGAATTTAGATCTGGAAGTAAAAATCTTAAATCAATTAGTGACAGAATTAAAGGTAAATATGGTAGATTGAGGGCTAATATCATGGGAAAACGCGTGGATTTCTCAGCTAGAACTGTCATTACATCAGATGCATATATTGATATTGATCAAGTTGGGATCCCGCGGAAGATAGCAATGGATTTAACGTTCCCAGAGGAAGTAACAAAGAAAAATATTAAATATTTGTCCAAGTTAGTTAGCAATGGTAGAGACAGATATCCAGGAGCAAATTATGTCATTAAAAAAAAAGAGGATGATTATCAGAGGATAGATTTAAAATATCGCAGCATTCCTTTGGAGCTATCATATGGTGATATTGTAGAACGTCATATTATAAACGATGATTATGTTTTATTTAATCGTCAACCTACACTACATAAACCATCCATGATGGGACATCGTGTTCAGGTGTTGAACTGTGCAGAGATTAATACTTTCAGAATTAATGTATCTGTATGTAAACCATATAATGCAGATTTTGATGGTGATGAAATGAATGCTCATTTACCACAATCTATCCAATCTAGAAATGAGATTGCTAGGATAACTAACGTAAAAAAACAAATTATATCTTCAAAAGATTCTAATCCTATTATTGGATGTCAACAAGATACTATTTCAGGGGCATATACTTTGTCAACCAACAAATCAAAATTAAGCGGATTTGATCTGTCAAACTTACTGTCCAATACTGATATTCCTGTTCCAAAGAAATTTGATAAAAATAAAAAATATACAGGATTAGAAGCATTTTCATTCATCATTGAGGATGGAATTAATATCCTTAAAAAATCAGGTGAAAAAGTTACATGTAAAATATCAAATGGTATTATGGAAGAAGGGATCCTTGATAAGTCATTACTGAGTTTTTCCAAGAACTCTATTATTCATTTTACATGGAACAAATATGGGTCTGAGAAAACAAGAAGATTTATTGATAACACCCAAAAATTCATTCTTAATTTTCTGTTAATGAATGGTCAAACTATTGGGTTCGGAGATGTCATTGTCAATAATGAAACTAATAAAAAGATAAATGACATTATTGCAAACACTATCATTGAGTACAATAAAGAAATATATAATTATGAAAACTCAAAAAATATAATCTCACAAGAAGTAATTGAATTTAATTTGTCAAATATATTAAAACCAATTCAAGCTAATGTAGGACAGATATTATTATCTACATTAAATAACGAAAACTTTTTTTACTTAGCTGCAAAATCAGGGGCGAGGGGATCTTCAGTTAACGTTGCTCAAGTAATGGGTCTAGTTGGGCAACAGATGCTTGGAGGATCAAGAATCAAAAAGATTAGAGAGCGGACATCTATATACTTTCCTAAATATACAGATATAGCACAATCAAGAGGATTTGTAGTAAATTCTCTCTTAAAGGGATTAGATCCATTTGAATTCTTTATTAATGTATCTGCTGGAAGAGAAGGGTTGATTGATACATCTATCAAGACTTCGAAGACAGGATATATTCAGCGACAGCTTATCAAGATACTGGAAGATCTATCCGTCAAATATGATAATACGATTAGAAATTTTAGCAATACAGCTATACAACTTGTATATGGTGAAAATGGAATAGATCAATCTATTCAGACTGAAATTTTACTTTCTATTGTTGGTATGAACAATAAACAAGTAAAAGATAATTTATGTCTATCCAAAGAAGAATCTAATAAATTATTAAAACAATTTAAGGACAATAAATCTGCTGCATCGAGTAAGGACAATAAATCTGCTGCATCAAGTAAAGACAATAAATCTAAGAGTAAATCCAAGTCCAAAGATGAGAAAAGTAAATCCAAGTCCAAAGAAAAGATAGAACATGATCTCACCAAAGAAAGCCAGGATGATGGTAATGATAATTCTAAGCCAAAAATAAACAGTATAGATGAAAAAGGATTAACAGATTTCAATAACAATTTATATAATAAATTAATAGATTTCAGAGATCAAATAAGAAAAATTCAGTTTAAAGCGACATTAAATTATCAAGGATTTGAATCTAAGTTTTCTCTTCCTGTGAATCTAACAAGAATTACCCAAGATTATAGTACTTATAAAGAATATATTGATCCAAACCTATCTCCCATCTATATAGTAGATCAAATAGAGGATTTTATTTCAGATATAAATTATAGGATTATTGCTAACATTAATAAAAAAGATCATTATATGAAGAAAAATGATAGTGATATTAAATTCTTGTTGAAAATTGCTTTGTATGAATATCTCTGTCCTAAAAAGTGTTACTTTACTTACGGTATTACTAAGATAAATTTTGACAATATGATGAAAGATATAAAACATAACTTTATCAAAGCTATAGTTGCCCCTGGAGAGATGGTTGGTATTATTGCAGCACAATCTATTGGTGAACCTACATCTCAGCTATCTGTCAGCGCAGATAGTTTAATAAAAATAAAATCAATAAATACTAAAGAAATAAAAATATATACAATTGAAGATTTTTATAATAAAGTAGAAAACCAAACTGTTCCTGAAAATATTTATAACATACCAAATCATATTAATAGCACAGAAATATTTATTCAAGATAAAGATTATCGTATAATGTCTGTATCAAAAGATGGACTAGGATTTTGGAACAAAATATCCCATATATCTAGACATCCTCCAAACGGTAAGATGATGAAGGTAACTACAGAGAGCGGTAGAAGTATTAAAACAACATGCAGTCATTCACATCTTGTTTATAATAGATATGAAATTTCACCTATCTTAGGTTCAGAACTTGTGGTTGGAATGAGAATTCCTGTAAATAAATTAACGACATCATATAACAACATTAAACAAGTCGTCATTGAAGATATCAAATATCAATTAACCTGTGATAAACTGCCTATTATGGCAGCGAATGAATTAAAAAATACCAACTCTAAAGATTTGTTTGGAAAACTATTTAATAATTATAAATTGCCTGATTTTATTTATGATTCACCAAAAATATTTAAGATCTTATTCTTACAAACATTATTTGATAATGAAAGCAGTGTTCCTAGCTTGAATATACTAAAACATATAAAATTAATAAATAATAATAATACGTTTCTTGTGGGGATAATGAATCTACTATCATATTTTAGCATTTTTTCTATCTTTAAAAATAACAGTTTAATCATTCCAAAAGAATATTTATTAAATTATACCAATAATATTGGATCGACCAAATACATTGATACTATAGATCAATATTATGAAAATAAAAGTAATTTTGTTATCCCTCAACGGTCAAAATATGAGATGATTGATAATATAACTGAAATAATTAATAAATGTAATGACTCTATGAACTTTAAAAGAATTGCAAATAAAAGTATATCTAAAAAATATATCAAGAAAAATATTTTCCATTATGCAACTAAAGATTTTGACCATTTGAAAAATGAGTATAAAAGTATTCGATGCTCTGTAAACTCGACGATTGTTTGGGACCCTATCAAAAGGATAGAATATTATTATGAAGATGAAGATAAATACGTCTATGATTTTACAGTTCCAAATAATCAAACTTTTATGATAGATAATGGTATTTACTGTCATAATACACTGAATACAAAACATCATGCTGGAGCAGCATCTAAGAGTACAATGAATACAGGTGTACCAAGGATAGAAGAACTTCTTCATACTACTAAGAATATAAAGACACCTCAGATGAGAATTTATTTAACACCTTCAGACAATAATGAAAAACAAATAAATATTATTAGCAGTCATTTGAAACATTTTACAATTAATGATTTATCTTCAATGGTTGAACTCTATTATGAAGTAAATAAAAATGATAATCTTGGTATGTTATTGACACTAGATAATACTTCATCTCCATATTATTTACATGTATCTGAATCTAACAATATTGATGACATGAATTTTGTCATAAGAATAAAGTTAGATGTAGATAAACTAATATCTAAAGAAATTACTATCATAGAAATAAAAGTAAAATTTATTTCTTTTTGGTTGAATAAATTAAACAACACCAAAAATCTTAAAAAGAATGAAAAAAAAGTAATCCAGAATTTAATAAATTGTGTAATTTTATCTAATGACGATAATAGCAACTATCATATTCTTCATATTAGATTTAATTTAACTTCATTAGATTATGGACTATTAATTGAATTTCTTAATATATCTATTGATGGTATTATATTAAAAGGAATTTCTGGTATAAAAGATTTCAATATCGTTGAAAAAAGAAATATCACTTTTAACAAAGATACTGGAGATGTTGAAGATACAAGAGAAAAGCTAATAGAAACGTTTGGAATTAATATAGAAAAATTAAGATATTTTAAAAATATAGACCGTAAAAGAACATCTGTCAATGACATACATACTGTATATAGACTCTATGGTATAGAAGCTGCAAGACATTGCCTCTTAAATGAACTCGTATTTACATACCAAAATAGTGAAACAGCTATCAACAGAACACATTTATCTTTACTTGTAGATCAAATGTGTTATATAGGAGAAATGATCTCTGTCAATCGTCACAGTATGAATAAACTTGATGGTGATCCTATATCCAAAGCTTCATTTGAGAAAACAATGGATCATTTTGTAAACGCTGCATTATTTAACGAAACTGATAGTTTAACATCTGTTAGTTCGAGGATAGCATTGGGTAAAGTTATTAGGGGCGGCACAGGATCCTTCGACATTGTTCTAGATATTAAGAAAGTAAAAGAAATAGATTACGATAATGAAGAAAATAATACATATAAATTCTTCATTAAAGATCCATTAATGGCAGAGGGATAAATTAAAAATAATCTGCAATATTTAATGGCATCTGTGTAATATTAATATTATAAACTGATACAAGTTGATTAAGGAAATCAATATTTGACGGTTTAATAAAACTGATAGATACACCCTTCCTATCAAATCTTCCACATCTACCTATCCTATGAATGTATGTATTAAAATTATTAGGAAGATCATAATTAATGACAAGATTGACTTGAGGGATGTCAATTCCTCTCGACAACAAATCAGACGTAAGTAGAATTCTAATTACTCCACTTCTAAATTTAGAAATAATATCAAGCCTTTCCTCCTGAGACATATCTGAATGAATAAATATAATAGAAAAATTATTTTTATTCATTTCATTCTCAATCCATTTAATCTTTTCAATAGTATTGACAAATATGATAGCTTGTGAAGTCTTCACGATATTATAAATATCTAACATTGAATCAAATTTATCAGATTCATTTTCTATTTCAAAATAAAACTGTTTGATAAGATCTGACATTGTATTTTCCAGATTGAGCAAAACCTTTTCAGAATCTTTTTTCATATATCTATTACAAAAATGAAATACATTATCAGAAATTGTAGCACTGATAAGTATAGTTTGATAATTAGGACTTCCACTCTCCCCCCTTGTGCCTGAATTTATACTATTCAATCTATTTAATTTCAATATAATATCTTCAAGATCTTTATTGTCCAATAAATTATCAACTTCATCAAGAATAATAAATTTTAAATTATTAAATATATCTACATATCTAGTATTACCTTTATAATTTATAGTTTTATCAATAAAATAATACAATTTTCCCACTGTAGCAATGATAATATCAGATTCATAAATATTTTTAGTTAAATTAATCCCGCCAATACATAAATTTACAACAATATTAATATTATTACAAATAATTTTAGATACAATAATATTATAGACCTGTTCTGCCAACTCTCTTGTCGGGAGAATTATAATCTCTCCAATTCCTTTTGATTTATTTTTTAATAATCTGGGAATCGTCCCCAACAGATATGTAATTGTCTTACCTGTCCCTGACTGTGATTGGATAATACAATCTTTTCCTGTATTAATTTTTTGTATTCCATTAATTTGAAACTTTGTTGGGTTCTTAAAACCATTCAAGTAAATGTTTGTTAGTATGTTTTTATCTATATTAAAATCTTCAAACGTTAATTGTTCTTCTTGCATCTATAATAATAGTATGGTCATTTTACTTTAATACACATTAAATACCCATTAAATTTGATTCCCAAGTTTAATGGGTTAAATACTTTATCTATAGAATAAAAAAAAAATGAATTATAATATCTATGAAAGAATAGATACTATATGATAAGTATTCTATAATGGTTAGTACAAATCTATGCATTAAATATACCGATTTTGACCCATCAAAATTTGACATTTTAGAACTAAAAGGAGGAAATTATCTTAAAACTAATAAAACAGGTAGTAAAATATTCATCACAAGATACAATGAAAAAAAAATGATTAATATTCAAACTCCTTGGTTTTCAATTGATACTTATGGGCTTCCTAAAAAAGATACCGAGATTAGAAGAGATCATCTTAGGATCCCACTATATCAAACTGATGATTCTGTAAAAGAATTTTCTAATAAATTAAGAGAAATTGATGCATATTTAAACTCTGAAAAAACTTTAGATTTAATTATGTCATCCTTAAATGAAAGTAATCCTAAACCAGTTAAATCACTTAAATATTATCCTTTATTTAAGCAACCAGAACATTCAGAAAATGAAAATTATAATATCCCTTCTATAAAGGCAACATTTTTGACAGATAGAGAAACGAAAGATATATCAATGCGTGTTTTTGAATATGATGCTAAAAATGATAAACGTATTGGTCCTATTTCAGACGATATAATTAACGATATTGATGAATTAAATAAACTTATTGGTTATAGGAAGAAAATTAAATGTCATATTACAATTTTTAAAGTATGGGTTGTCAAAATTAGCGGAACATGGTCTTATGGTGCCTCTATAAGGATTGAAAAAGTGGAATATTTAAAAGACCATGATATATTAGACCCAGATACAAAGAATAGATATTTGAATTCAAGTGAAGGTTTTATTGATGATCATAAAGTAGATAATTTTAATATTGCATCTGATAGTGAGCATAATGTTACAGATATGAGCGAAAAAGAAGATCAGAATGTAACAAAAATTAGCAATGATTCGGGGCATAAGGATACCATTAGCCCCGATCTGGGGGATGAAGTTGAGAAAAATGATTCTGATCCCAAAGTTAAAAATGATTCTGATTTTAAAGAAGAAAAAAAAAGTAAACTAGTTGAAGAAAAACCAAAATCTAAAGCAAAAGCTAAATCAAAGGAAAGAAAACCTGATAATGATGAAAGTGAGTGATTTATATAACAGATATATAGTTATAAGACTATATAATAAGAAAATAATTTATTATATTCATATAGATACAATGGAGTTGGAAAATCACTTACGTCCATATAAAATATCAGATATTGATGTATCAAAAATAAGATACTCTTACCCCAAAACAAAAGATAATAAGAAAATTATTTTTATTAATTATGAAAATAAAAGTCTTGTATTTCAGACACCATATTTAAATATTATCAATAAATCTGTTATAGATCATGATAAAAAAACAAATAATATTGAAAATCACTATGAAGTTGATGTTGCCATTAAAGATGATAGTAATAATTTAAGCGTTTTTCTTAATAATTTAGAAGATAAAATTATTAAGGATGCTAATGAAAACACAAAATGGTTTGATAAAGATAATACAAAAGAAAGTAAAATAGAAAAATTAATAAATTATTCAGCTGAATATGACACTAAATATTTAAACTTTAAATTAATTGAAACTAATAATTTTAAAACAAAATTGTTAGCAAATAATAATGAAATTATTTTTAATGATATTATTATAGATACTAAAGTTATAACCATTGTTGAAGTATTTGGTGTCTGGATCAATAGTGCAAATAATTATGGTATATTTCTTAGACCAATATTAATGTCATTTGAAAGTAATAAATCAACAAATTATAATTATACCTTATTATCAGATGAAACTGAATTATCTAACAATTATATCCCATTAACGGAGATAGCAACAATTAAAAATAAATCAGTTTCCCATAATTATCATCTTGATATACATAATAGTGATGAGGATGATACTAAGATTAAGGATAAGAAAAAAAATAAAAAACATAATGATAAAAATAATGCTGTAGATAGTGTTATTCATAAAAATAATACTGTAGATAGTGTTATTCATAAAAATAATACTGTAGATAGCATTATCGACAAAGATAATACTGTAGATAGTGTTATGGACAAAGATAAGAAAGATAAGAAAGATAAGAAAGATAAGAAAAATAAGAAGAATGATGATAAAAATATTATTGTCATTAATAATAGATCTGAGAGCAGTAATAATGACGATAATGGAACTAGAATTATTTTAAAAAAATCTCCCCAGATTAAATCAACATATATAATTTCAGCAACATCTAGTTCATAGTTTTAATTAAGAATTTAGTATCTAAAAATAGTAAATACAAATCTATAAATATGAAATTTAATGACAAAATAATAATCAACAATTTTTTATACAAGTCTTATAACTATAAAGAGATAGAATTATACAAAGATTTAGTTTTATTTTATAGCAAAGATGATCATTATCACATGTTGATAAAGTTATTAAATAATGATATCAACATATCTAAACGAATGATAAATTTTTTTGTTACAAAGTTTACAAAATCTGATAAAAATTATTACGACATTTATAACCTTTATAAGAATCAACTGAAGATTTATAAAAAAAGATATTTTGATCCATTTAATCGTGGTACAAGAATTCCATTATTTATAGAAGGAATAGATAGCTGTATCATATCAACAATAGGTCAGTTAAATTTCTTTAGATGGTATATTGATAATAATATCTCTGTTGATATTATAAAAAATAAAACTGAAATTATAAATAAAATTAATGACAAAGAGGATAGAGAGGATAGAGAGGATAGAGAGGATAGAGAGGATAAAGAGGATAGAGAGGATAGAGAGGATAGAGAGGATAAAGATAATAAAGAGGATAAAGATAATAAAGACAATAAAGACAATAAAGACAAAGACAATAAAGACAATAAAGACAATAAAGATGACAAAAGTAAGAGCAGTTATATTGCTCGAAGTCACAGCAACAATATAAATGATAATAATAAAAGTAATAAAGATAATAAAGATAATAAACATGATAAACACATCAAAAACAGTACAATTAATTTTAACAATATAAATAAAATTAGTAAGAAAATGAATAAAAATAATAATATTTCAGTGTCATCTAACATGGTCATTTTTGACTGATAAATTTGACAATATCATTATAATTTCGTTCTTCTTTGTTATTAGCTTTGAATACTTTTGCTTTATCATTAAGACAAAAGTATAATGTAGGAACTGTCTTAACTTTAAAATGTTCTCTTAATTGTTGATTTTTTGTATCATTCAAGTTTATTTCAGTAAATTTGAATGATTTTATACTTTCTTTTAATTTCTTCCATGTATACTCAAATTCATGACAAAATGGACATGAATTTTTGTAAAATAATACTAATTCTTTTTTATCATTCATTATTGTATATAATAAAAAAGAATTAATATTATCTATAGTGAACAGTGCCGAAATATATAAATATAAAAACAGTTATATAGATAAATGGAGGATTTTTATGAATTTAAGAAAAATATTTTAAACAAACATCTGATTAAAAAATGCAGCGTTAAAAATGAAATATATAGGTATTTAATAATACAAGAATTGATTAAAATATTTATAACTGAACTTAAATTAATTGTTGATAACAAAATATTATCTTCATTGTTAAAATATAATAAATTGCAGGAAATGGTGCAGCGTTGGGTCTGGAAGCAATATCCCAATCCAACACTCCAGGATATGGTAGTTCCAT
>Ga0307983_1000842_pt1 | contig 14450 bp, 11 predicted proteins | sample OrgLakmetagen991_FD_201845 | JGI IMG/M metagenome (GOLD analysis project Ga0307983, IMG submission 201845) | Saline water microbial communities from Organic Lake, Antarctica - #991 | ecosystem: Environmental > Aquatic > Non-marine Saline and Alkaline > Saline | place: Antarctica: Organic Lake... | reverse complement strand
AAAGCACAACTATGTTAACAACTTCCACTCTTCTCAATCAGCTGACCACCAAGCAACAGTTAATCATTGCTTCGGCTATAAAGGCTAAGGTAGCCCACAATAGTGCTACTCTACATTTATTTCAAAGCATGCTTTCTGGGAACTCTGAAAATCAAATTTCCAACTCTTACAACCTTTGCCCTAATGATTACGCTAAAATAGAAAGGCCAATTCTTCAAGTCATTCTGGATTTTTACGGAATGAAACCAGAAAATGCAAGAGATCAATTTTTAAGTGATGTTTACTATGCTATTCAAGAAGAAGCATACGAATCGAACGCTAAAAAAGTAAAAAGGTTAGAAGAATTATTTCACCAAATGAAAAGATACGAGTTGGAGCAAGAGTCTGCTAACTTATTAAAAGCCCTAGAGCAATCTAGTGTAGGAACTCCTTTGCATACCGTTTATGAGCATCTTTGTAACAAATACCGAGACATAGAAGCGAATAACCTAAAGGCTTACGTTACTTTTCAAAAACTAAATGCTAAAATCTCTGACTTTTTAGGAGATAACTCCAAAGGACATTCTATAAGAAATTTAATTTCAGAGTTCAAAAAAATTAGAGCAATTCATAGAAAAAATGAAAACAGAGTTTCAGAGTGCATCATGAATACCTCCATGTTATTATTGGCTAGTTATTGCAAACAAACACAGCTTCTAAATGAAAACAAGTGGACGTTGAGTGATTTGTTTGAAACGTGCAAAAACCAAATTGAAATCCTTCCATTTGGAGTAGAGCGCATGTTCTTAAAAAACATTTTTGACATGAGCCTTAAACAGGCATTACTTGAAAATACTTTCGAAATAAATACACGAGCATTTCAGCGACTTTCAGTAAACGAAAGCAAATTAGAAATGCACAACTTCGGTTTTTGTGTGGAAGAAAAATGCGAAACTAAAAGAATATCAAAAAGCGAACAACTTATCAATAATTTTCTACACGGCATAAATACTACTGCTGCAATTTCAATAAAGCAAAGCCCAATGCTTTTCTCTCCTAATCGGATATGATTGGTTAATAGATTATTTTGGAGAAATTCAAACGGGTAATTTTGCACCCTTGAAGTTATTTAACTTCAAGGGTTTTTTATTTTACAAAGAGTTCAGGAATTGGTTTCGCTTGTAACACTTGGTTAGTTTGAAAACCAAACAATAGCGATAAATTAGGAACAATCGAGCTAACCGGAAGCAAAATAAATGTCTCGCCATGTGGAACTCCAAACCCGTAAAAAATAAGAGGAACGTGGGTGTCATATTCATAAGGCGATCCGTGTGTAGAGCCTTTATCCGTGTATGAATTCCAGTTTGCTTCTTCTATCAACACCAAGTCCCCGCTTCGCTGCGAATGAACTCCCCGAAAAACCATTTGCTCTCTGTGTCCTTGAGATTCTGAGGTATTCTCAAGATCCACCACTTTTGCAATTCCTGGTTGCTGTGCTAACCATCGTTTGCATTTTAACTTAACCAACGCATAGTTTTTTTCTTCCGTACTTTTCAATCTATCGTTAAAATAAACATTCAAATTCATAACACTGGCAATCCAATCTTCCGTTAATCCTTCCCCGACTGCTATGCCTTTTAACTTTTTCAAAATCTCTCGACCATCTAATTCTCCAGCAGGAATCCCCTTTTCCTTCAAATATGCTCTTGGCATTGCAGCGCCATGGTCGGAAGTTAAAAAGAGTGTATAATTTTCTTTCCCCACTTTTTCATCTAAAAACTGAAGCAAGTCTGCAATAGTCTGATCGAGTTTAATGTAAGTGTCCTGCACTTCTACAGATTGAACACCAAACCGATGACCTACGTAATCCGTTGCAGAAAAACTTAAGGATACAAAATCAGTGTATTCATCCAGACCTATAGACTCCTTCTCTATCAACATCTTAAATAAATCAGCACTCATCTGATTTCCTTGAGGCACCTTCTTCAAAATACCCCAATCCGAATTTTTTTGGGCTTTCAGCAAATCGTGAGGGAAGGTAGTATTTGCCTCTTTTGTTAATGGATATTCAAAATCATTTAAATCAGGCACACTTTCAGCATAATCTACAATAGGCTTTGATAGTCTCCACCCTTCTTTCAAATAAAGTTCTGCAAAATCTTGGTCATTGAACTCTTTTAACCAAGGTGGATTATTTTTAGTGTAGAATCGATCTGATTCCCAAACTCCTTTTTCACTATTAAACCAATATGCTCCATCTGCTAAATGACCAGCAGGTAAAATCGCTCCTCTATCTTTTAATGATATTCCGAAGCTTTTTGATTGAAAATTTGAGTATTGTTTTAATCCATCGGCAAAGGTTTCCACCAGCATTCTGCTAGGGTTGTAACCGGACAAATCACCTCCTTTTATCTTTACACAATAAACAGATTCTTCTGCATTTCGCTCAAACCAATTGTTGCCAACAATGCCATGAACCGACGGACTGGTACCTGTAAAAATGGTCGCATGCCCGGGACCTGTATACGTGGGTTTATAGGAGTAGTGAACATTTTGGCAATTTAAGCCTCCATTCACCAGTCGCTTGAATCCTTCTTCACCGAAGTCATTGTAAAATTTAGTCAAGTAATCATAACGCATTTGATCCACCACAATTCCCACAATGAGTTTGGGTTGCTGCCTTTCTTGGGCTCCAGCGTTAAAAAGACATAAAGTGAGTAAAAATGTAAATAATGAAGTTTTCATGTATTTAATGTTGTTTGAACAAAATGGCCAGTGCTCCTAAACCTCCTCCAATACTGATTACCACATTCAAAATGGCGAAAGTAAAGTTTCCTTGTTTTAACAATTCAAAAGTTTCCAGACTAAAAGTCGAAAAAGTACTTAGTCCTCCACAAAACCCAATTACTAAGAACAAATAAAGAGTCTTTTGACTTGCATCGAGTCTAAAATTAAACTGATACACCAATAGAGCTAATAAAACAGTAGCAGTAATATTAGAAACCAACGTTCCAAGTGGAAAGTTAGTTTCAAAAAGCTGAAGCGAAAACTTCCCAATTAAAAAGCGTACCACCGCTCCAAAGCCTCCACCTAAAAATATAAAGAGCACACTCTTAAGCATTCTTGAAGTAGTTTAAAATTGGAAAAATAATTCTGTAGACTAAAAAAGCTATTACCAAACCTAGAATCGCTCCTCCAAAAATATCGGAAGGGTAGTGAACACCCAAATACACTCGGCTGTATGCTACAATGCTTGCCCAAAAAAGTAAAAAGACGAATGCTTTTCGATTTAATAAAAGGCCTAGAAACCCGGCAGTAGCGAAGGAATTGGCAGCGTGACTGGACACAAAACCAAAACGACCGCCACACTTATTATTTACTAGGTGGACTAATTCCTTCAAATCTCCATTATGACAAGGTCTCCACCTTTCAAAAACTTCTTTAAATAGCTTAACCGAAAACTGGTCTGCCAAAGTAACAGCTAAAGCCGTACCAACCAAAACCACCCAAACTGATTTTCCATATTTTTTAAAAAGCAGAAACAAGAGAATCAAGTACAAGGGAATCCACTGTAGCTTTCCAGAAACATGCCACATAATAAAATCTGTACTTTCTGAATGAAAGCCATTCAAAAAGAGAAATAATTCACGATCCCACTGTTCGAGGATTTCAACCATTCGCCTCGTTTATCTTTTTCCAGAGTACATCCTTTAACTCTGTAATATTCTCTTGAATAATGGAAGAAATGAAGATACATTCTTGTGGGGCAATTTCTTTTCGTATTTCCTCTTTTAGTTCTGCATCCAACAAGTCGGATTTAGAAATTGCCAAAATTCTGTTTTTGTCTAACAATTCCGGATTGTGTTGTTGCAGCTCATTTAACAATATTTGAAACTCCTTAATGATGTCGTCGCTATCTGCGGGAACTAAAAATAATAAAACTGCATTCCGTTCAATGTGTCTCAAAAAGCGCAATCCGAGTCCCTTTCCCTCGTGCGCACCTTCAATAATTCCGGGAATATCTGCCATTACAAATGAACGATGATCGCGATAAGCAACAATACCTAAGTTAGGAGTTAAGGTAGTAAATGCATAGTTTGCTATTTCTGGTTTAGCAGCAGAAACAACAGAAAGTAAGGTAGACTTACCTGCATTGGGGAAACCAACCAGACCAACATCAGCTAATACCTTCAACTCTAAAATCTTCCACTCTTCTCTCCCGTCCTCGCCCGTTTGCGCATATCGTGGGGTTTGATTAGTAGATGATTTAAAATGAGAATTACCTAGTCCTCCTCTTCCTCCTTTGAGAATCACTTGCGTTTCTCCATCTTCCATGATTTCGAAAAGCACCTCACCAGTTTCTGCATCCTTTGCTATCGTCCCTATTGGAACTTCAATTATTTGATCTTCGCCTTCTTTCCCAGAACTATTGCTATCTCCTCCATTCTCTCCGGGTTTTGCAATGATGTGCTTTTTATACTTTAAGTGTAAAAGTGTCCAAAGTTGTTTATTTCCTCGAACAATTACATGGCCCCCTCTTCCTCCATCTCCTCCATCTGGTCCACCTTTAGCAGTCAAGCGATCCCTTCTCAAATGATGAGAGCCGGAGCCTCCTTGTCCTGTTCTGCAACATATTTTGACGTAATCGATAAAGTTGCTATTGGCCATGTTTATTTTTTTGCAAAGGTATTGAATCTGCAAGAATTTAAGGATAGTAATCTCTCTCTCCTTTTACTCCGTCCAAAAAGTACTTCCACAACGATAAACTACAACTATTGGCCGGAGGGATAAATTCGCCGTTCGTCGAAAAGTTCTTTCTAAACCAGCTTATCCTTATTATCTTTAATGACCATTTAAAAAATAACTCATTGGAGAAAATCAACTTGCTTCTAGTAGAAAATTCAGAGGAAAAAGCTTTACAGGTAGCGAATTATTTGGGTGAAATTTCCAGATTAGCAATAGACATAAATTATTGTGAAACTCTAGAAGAAAGCTATTCGCTTTTGAGAAAAGAGCACATTGATATTATTTTAATGAATTTGATTTTACCCGATGGTTATGGCATACAGTCCTTTGCGGGTATATTTTTGGAGTTTCCTAATATTCCGTGCATTGTTCTCACGGAATTAGATGACGATACAATTGCAGCGGAAATAGTAAAAAGTGGTGCCCAAGATTACATAACGAAAGAAACGATGAACAGTGACACTTTATTTAAATCGATTTCCTATTCGATAGAAAGAAAGCAATTTGAGAAAGATTTAAGAAAAAGTGAAGAGAAGTATCGTCAACTTTTTTCGCGATCAAAAGATGCCATTTATATTTCCACTCCAGATGGAAGATTCATCGATTTCAACCCTTCCGGATTAAAACTATTTGGTTACACCGAAGAAGAATTACCACAACTAAAAGTAAGAGCACTGTATGCAAATGAAACAGATAGAGATCGTTTACAGCAAGTTTTAGCTGAGAAAGAACAGGTAACAGATTATGAATTGTTGCTGACTAAGAAAGATCGGGCCGCAGATGTGCATTGCTTATTAAGCTCGATGGCAATTTACAATGAAGATAGAACCATACGATGCTACCAAGGAATAATAAAAGACATTACAGAAAAGAAAAAAGCGCAAGAAGCATTATTTCAGAGTTTAGCTGATTTAGATATAGCCAATAAAGAATTGCACCTGCTAAATGAAACCTTGGAATACAAAGTGGAAGAGCGCACTCAAGCATTAAAACACGAAAAAGAAATAGTAGAACAAAACAGCAAAGAGATTAATGAAAGTATTCAGTATGCGAAACGTATACAAGCTTCCATATTGCCGCCCATGCAGCGACTAAAGAATGAATTCCTAGACTCTTTTGTTTACTATGAGCCGAAGGATGTGGTGAGTGGTGATTTCTACTGGTATGAAAAAATAAAGAACAACCCCTTATTTGCGGTGGTGGACTGCACTGGTCATGGTGTTCCAGGCGCCTTTATGTCCATTATTGGCTACACCCAATTGAATGAAATCGTGAACCAACAAGTGGTTACGGATCCGGGAGTTATCCTTCAAGAACTGGATAAAAGAGTGCGCACCGCTCTGCATCAAAACACATTAAATAGCAAGAACAGCAAAGATGGAATGGAGTTGGGCCTAATTCACGTAAATAGGAGTCAAAATACACTTGAATTCGCCGGTGCCATGCGGCCGCTTTACCTTGTAAGAAATGGCGAATTAAAAATTTATAAAGGCTCCAAATTTTCTATCGGAGGGATTTCTTTACGTAAAAAACAATTTGAAACAATTCGTATTGAAATCCAACCTGGAGATTCCTTTTACGTCTTTTCAGACGGCTACCCAGACCAATTTGGTGGTCCGAATGGGAAAAAATTCATGACTAGAAACGTGGCTGACATGCTGCGAAGCATCGCTCACCTAAACATGGTTGAACAAGAAAAGATTGTAAAACAGACCATCGACACATGGATGACCAATGAAGAGCAGGTAGACGATATATTAATTTGCGGAATAAAGTTTTAAGACTTTATAGAATCCGTTAAACGTTTAAAAACATCATCAACTGAACCAACACCAGCAATAGCATGGTATTTACCTTGATCGTCGTAATAACTTTTTAATGGAGCTGTCTTTTTGTTGTACGTTATAATTCGATTAAAAATCACAGACTCGTTTTTATCATCCTCTCTTCCGCTTTCCTGCCCTCTTTTAATAATTCGATCGACTAATTCTTCATCGTCCACTTCCAATGACAGCATGGTATCAATTTCTGTACTGTGTTCTTCTAACAAATTATCTAAAGCTTGAGCCTGCTCCGTAGTCCTTGGAAATCCATCGAAAATAAATCCTTTGGCATCGCCATGTTCTTTTAAGCAATTGCCAATCATGTCAATTACAACCTCATCCGGCACTAATTCCCCCTTATTCATAAAAGACTTTGCCAGCGTCCCTAATTCGGTTTCGTTGCTAATTTCATTTCTTAGAATATCTCCTGTAGAAAGGTGAACTAGATCAAATTTCTCTTTCAATTTAATGGCTTGAGTTCCTTTGCCTGCTCCTGGAGGTCCGAATAACACGATGTTTAACATATCTTCGTTCGATTTTAAATTTTCTGCTTGTGAAAGTACGTAAAGTTGATTCAAATTTCTTCCAAATCCGTCGTAATCTAATCCATACCCAACCACAAATTCAGGATCAATATCAATAGCTACGTAGTCAATTTTAACTTTTTTGTCATACACCTTGGGCTTCATCAATAAGGTGGCAACTGCCACGCTTGAGGCACCCATGTTGGTAATAATCTCCGTCACTGCCTCTATTGTATTGCCCGTATCTACAATGTCTTCAATAATAATTACATCCCTGCCTGAGACTTTTTGATCTAGACCTAATAGCTGACGAACATTCCCGGTTGTTTGAGTGCCAACATATGAAGCAACTTTCACAAAAGAAATCTCGCAACTGAAGTTTATTTTCTTCATAAGGTCGGCTGCAAAAAAGAAGCAACCATTTAAAACGCCAATAAAAACTGGCTTTTTCCCTCTGTATTTCTTGGTAATATTCTCAGCTACAATAGCAACTGCCTTATCAATCTCTTCGGCCGAAATGAATGGCTCAAAGATTTTGTCGTGAATTTTTATTCGGCTCAAACTAACTGTTTTGATTTTGAAAGGCGCAAAGGTATTCATATTTCAGGATTCAAAGAGGCTAAACAATGTTAATTCTCTCGTTAATTCCATTTATCTTTGTTCCACTAAAAGAGCGGAGCAAAATGAAAAACATTCATTCTCAAAATTTCAAAATCGGTATTCTTGGTGGCGGTCAACTTGGCCGAATGACTTTACAAGAAGGGTATAATTTAAATCTACACATCGACATTTTAGACCCTTCACCAAATGCTCCTTGTAAAAGCTTAGCCAACAATTTTGTGGTGGGAGACTTTAAAAACTACGAAGATGTTTATGCTTTTGGCAAAGACAAAGACGTGGTAAGTATTGAATTTGAAGATGTAAATTCTGATGCCTTAGCGCAGTTAGAGAAAGATGGAGTAAAAGTGTTTCCACAGCCACACATCTTAAAAATAATACAAGACAAAGGGCTGCAAAAACAGTTTTATGCAGACCACGGCTTGCCCACTTCAAAATTTGAACTAATACAAGGCAAAGAAGACATTAAAAATACCGCTTTAGACTTCCCAGTTTTTCAGAAATTGAGAACTTCAGGATATGATGGTTATGGTGTGCAGCGAATAGATTCGAAAGAAGAATTGGAGAAAGCTTTTGACAAACCCTCAGTTATTGAAGAAGGAGTTGACTTAGAGAAGGAACTTTCAGTAGTTATTGCTCGAAATGAAAACGGAGAAATCAAACATTTCCCTTTAGTTGAATTAGAGTTCAACCCAAAGGCCAACATGGTAGAGTTTTTATTTTCACCGGCAAATGTGAGTGACTCCATTGCAGAAAGAGCATATGAATTAGCGACCAACCTCATTGAAAAACTAGAAATGGTTGGTTTACTGGCCGTAGAATTGTTTTTGAATAAAGAAGGGGAAATTCTGATTAACGAAATAGCTCCAAGAGCTCACAACTCAGGCCATCAAAGTATCGAAGGAAATTACACCTCTCAATTTGCTCAGCATTTAAGAGCAATTTTAAATCTACCTTTAGGCAATACCGACATTAAAGTTCCTTCGGTAATGCTCAATTTGTTGGGTGAAGAAGGCGCGAATGGAACTGCGCACTACGAAGGTTTTCATCAAATTTTGGAAGAGAAAGGAGTTTATCCTCATCTTTATGGCAAGGAACAAGTAAAACCCTTTCGAAAAATGGGACACATTACTATCTTAGACGAAGATTTAGAGCAGGCGAAGACAAAAGCGAGAAAGATAAAAACGATTGTTAAAGTAACTTCAAAATAATATGGCAGCAAAAATTGGAATCATCATGGGAAGTATTTCTGACTTGAAAGTAATGCAGGTTGGATTGGACTTTTTGAAAGAACAAAACATCGACTTTGAAGTAGAAATTGTTTCCGCACACCGCACTCCGGAAAAAATGTTAACGTACGCTAAAGCTGCTAAAGACCGAGGATTGAAAGTAATTGTTGCTGCAGCTGGTGGTGCAGCTCATCTACCTGGAATGGTCGCAGCATCTACTCCTCTTCCCGTCATAGGTGTTCCCATTAAATCTTCTAATTCAATCGACGGTTGGGACTCTATCCTTTCCATTTTACAAATGCCCGGCGGCGTTCCTGTTGCCACTGTTGCATTAGATGGCGCTAAAAATGCTGCCATTCTAGCAGCTCAAATTTTAGCAACTTCTGATGAAGGCATTGCTGCAAAAATGGCTCAATTTAAAGTTGATTTGGTAAAAAAAGTAGACCAAATGAATGAAGAGTTGAATGCTAAGAAATAGAAAAAATGAGCTCAACTGAATTGTTTTCAAAAGAAAAAGTAGTTGAAGCCCATGAACGAATAAAGCCTTTTATTCACAAAACACCCGTTCTTGAATCTTCAGCCATTAATGAAATGGCAGCCTGTGAAATCTATTTCAAATGCGAGAACTTTCAAAAAATTGGTGCTTTTAAAATGCGAGGTGCTACCAATGCCGTACTTCAATTAAGCGACCAACAAAAAGCAAACGGTGTGGTAACACATTCCTCTGGAAATCATGCGCAAGCATTGGCAAAAGCAGCTCAAAGTCTAGGTATACAAGCGTACATCGTAATGCCCGAAACGGCACCTAAAGTAAAGGTAGCAGCAGTAAAAGCGTATGAAGGTCTAATAACTTTTTGTCCTCCAACTTTAATTGCACGAGAAACAACTGCTCAAAAAATTATCGATGAAAAAGGTGCTACTTTCATTCACCCCTATGACAATGTAGAAGTAATACTTGGGCAAAGTTCTTGCGCCAAGGAAGTATTTGAAGACCACCAAGACTTGGACGTATTCGTTTGCCCGGTTGGTGGTGGTGGATTATTAGCTGGCAGTATTTTAGCTAGAGACTACTTCTCCCCTCGCACAACTGTTTTTGCAGCAGAACCAGAGGGAGCAGATGATGCATTCCAATCTTTCCAAGCAAAGAAACTGATTCCTCAAACCGCTCCGAATACAGTAGCTGATGGATTATTGACTTCTTTGGGCAAATTAAATTTTCCCATCATGCTGAATGGTGTTGAAAACGTACTCACTTGCAACGACGAAGAAATAATAGCCGCAATGCGAATCATTTGGGAACGCATGAAGATTATTATTGAACCTTCTTGTGCTGTCCCATTAGCAGTTATTCTTAAAAACAAAGCACTTTTCAGCGGCAAAAAAGTAGGGGTTATCTTGACTGGTGGAAATGTTGATTTAGGGAAGTTGCCATTTTAAGGCTCTCCTTATCCATAAAGCAAACCATTGGAGTTTATAGGACTATTGTTCGTTAATATTTTGATTAATTTTCTATCTCAGTTTTGTTGCTCGCTTTAGTGCAAATTCAACTGAAACAAATTCCAAAAAAAAACCAAATGGACGAGAAGAAGGAGAAATTGATTGACGATTTAAAAACAAAATACAATAAGATTGGCCAAAATGTGGATACCCACTTAAGTGGATTATTACACTCCAAACCAATTACCTATTGGGATTACATTTTACCGGAAGCACTATTAAACCTTCAAATTCAAAGGACCAACCAACCAGACGAGATGGTATTCATTATCTACCATCAAATTAATGAGTTATTATTTAAAATGATTCTTTGGGAAATTGAGCAAATCGCCATGAACGAAGAATTAAGTACGAAGTTCTTCGCTACTCGGTTAGATCGTATTAGTCGCTATTTCGACATGCTTTCCTCCTCTTTTGAAATTATGGGAGATGGAATGGAAGTAGAACAGTACATGAAATTTAGAGATACATTAACACCTGCCAGTGGTTTTCAAAGTGCTCAATACAGAAAAATTGAATTTGCATCGACAGAATTAATCAACTTGATTGACATTCGTTTTAGAGCAACAATTGATAGAGATACTCCATTTAGCCATGCGTTTGATCATTTGTACTGGCAAGCTGCCGGTAAAGATTATAAGACCGGAAAAAAGTCTGCTCTACTCAGTTTGTTTGAAGACAAGTACATGGAGGAGTTTATCACCTTCATGAAAACCTACAATACGTTGAACCTTTGGACGAAATTTAAATCACTTCCAACAGAAGACCAACAAGATGTTGAATTAATCAATGCCATGAGACATTATGACCACACGGTAAATGTGCTTTGGGTGATGGCCCATTACCATGCTGCAGGAAAATACCTCAACAGCGGAAAAGAAAAGGCAGAAGCTACTGGCGGAAGTGAATGGCAGAAATACATGCATCCGAGGTATCAAAAAAGAATTTTCTTTCCAGAGTTATGGACGGAAGATGAATTGGAAAATTGGGGAATTAACAACTTAGAAGGACATGAAATTGTAGAGCGTTCACCGATGGAGTAGAAGCTTTTTAAAACCAACTCTGTTCGATTCCTCAAACTCTAAATCGCTCTTTAATTGCACGTTCCAACTCTTCTCTGTGGTTTGGGTGTGCTATTGATTTTAACAAATTTGCCCGCTCCACTAAATCTTTCCCAAATAAATTAACCGCTCCAAATTCTGTCACCACCCAGTGCACATGGGCTCTTGTTGTGGTCACACTTGCTCCTTGTTTTAAAAATGCTGCTATTTTACTTTCTCCCTTCTTGGTTGTTGACGTGAGCGCAATAATGGGCTTCCCTCCTTCAGAAAGTGCTGCTCCACGCATAAAATCCATTTGTCCTCCCACTCCAGAATACTGATACGCTCCAATACTATCGGCGCAAACTTGGCCAGTAATGTCGATCTCAATGGCGCTATTAATCGCTATCACCTTCGGATTCTTTCTAATATTTGCAGTGTCATTTGTGAATGATGCTTCTTTGAATGCAATTCTTGGATTATCATCGATGAACTGATATAGTTTATTGGACCCAATGGCAAAACAGCTGGTAATTTTTCCAGGAAGTATTTTTTTAAACTTTCCGTTAATTACACCTTTCTCTAACAAGGGTAAAATACCATCAGAAAACATTTCAGTGTGTATTCCCAAATCTTTATGATTGGTAAGCTGGGCTAAAACGGCATCTGGCACTCCCCCTATTCCCATTTGAAGTGTTGAGCCATCTTCAATCAGCTCCGTAATGTGAGTGCCTATTTTAATTTCTTGCTCTGATAATTCCTTTGGTGCGGGGTTAAACATGGGTTCCGTCGTTTCCACAGCAAAATCAATGTCATTCACATGAATCCATCCATCTCCATGAACTCTTGGAACATGCGGATTAAACTCCACAATAATTCTTTTTGCCGCCTTTATTGCAGCCATGCTAACGTCTAACGAAACGCCCAGAGAACACCAACCATGAACATCTGGAGGCGAAACACGCAGTAGCGCTGTGTCTACTTTCTTGTCGCCTTCTGACAGCACTTTTCCTACTTCACTTAAAAAAACAGGAATGTAATTCGCTCTTCGGTTGGTATTAATTTGCTTCCGAATATTTCCTCCAACAAAACACGAATAGGTGTGAAAATTACTTGGTAAATCAGAAACGTAACCAGCCGTTCCTTCTGTATGGATGTGTATTAAACTAATGTGATCATGATTACAATACCTTGTGAGAGCATCCACCAAAACAGTTGGCGTCATTGCTGCACTATGAATGAAAACTTTTGAGTTATTTTCAATGGTATCAACAGCTTCTTTAGCGGTGGTAATTTTCATATCGTCTGTCTAATGGCGGTCAAAAATACACTTGAAGCTATTCATGGCATATGACATCTGTCACCTTGTTAATTATATATTGAAATAATTTCTAGAACTAACAGGTTTTTAAAACCTGTTAGGTCTGCCGAGTCAACGAAAATTAATAACTAAAATGCCGCTCCAAAAATGAAGCGGCACTTATTTATGGACTAAAAAACTCAATTAAATCGAATTATCCATAATCTCTTGAACTACTTCTGGGTTCAATAACGTACTTGTATCTCCTAAATTGGAAGTGTCTTTTTCTGCAATTTTTCGAAGAATTCGTCTCATAATTTTACCGCTTCTCGTTTTCGGTAATCCGTTTGTAAACTGAATCTTATTCAACTTAGCAATTGGCCCAATTCTATCGGCAATCAATTGATTTATTTCTTTTCTTAAATTTTCATGATCCCTGCCCTCTCCTGTTTCTTTGAGTGTAACATAACCGTAAAGCGCACTCCCCTTAATGTCATGCGGAAATCCAACAATGGCGCTTTCTGCCACCGCAGGGTGTTCGTTGATTGCATCTTCAATAGGTGCGGTTCCTAAATTATGTCCGCTTACAATAATGACGTCATCTACTCTCCCGGTAATTCGGTAATAGCCTACTGCATCTCTTCTTGCTCCATCTCCCGTGAAATACATATTCTTAAACGCACTAAAATAAGTCTCCCTGTAACGATCGTGATTCCCATAAATCGTTCTTGCCATAGATGGCCACGGGAATTTTATTGCTAACCTTCCTTCTACTTGATTCCCTTTAATTTCTTCTCCTAGTTCATCCATTAATGCAGGTTGAATTCCGGGCAAGGGCAAAGTTGCAAAAGTTGGAATAGTAGGTGTTGAATATGGAATTGGACTAATCATAATTCCACCTGTTTCGGTTTGCCACCAGGTATCTACAATCGGACTTTTCTGCTTCCCTACGTGATCGTTGTACCAGTGCCAAGCCTCCTCATTAATTGGCTCTCCAACAGTACCCAATACTTTTAAGCTGCTTAAATCGTGCTTGTCTACAAAATCCAATTTCTCTTTGGCCAACGCCCGAATAGCAGTTGGTGCTGTGTAAAACTGAGTGACTTTATGCTTTTCTACAATTTCCCAAAAACGACCAAAATCAGGGTACGACGGCACCCCCTCAAACATGACGGTAGTTGCGCCATTCGCCAACGGTCCGTAAACAATGTAGCTGTGACCGGTAATCCATCCAATGTCGGCGGTGCACCAATACACATCGTTTTCGCGGTATTGAAATACATTTTTAAAGGTAAATGCTGTATATACCATGTAGCCTGCCGTGGTGTGCACCATTCCTTTTGGCTTACCCGTTGAACCTGAGGTGTATAAAATAAATAACGGATCTTCTGCATCAACAATTGTTGCTTCACAGTCAGAGGAGGCATGATCTAACAGAGGTTGAATCCAAGTGTCTCTCCCCTCTTTCATCGTAACGTTTCCTCCAGTTCTTTTTACTACCAAATTTTTCTCCACACCAGGACAAGTTTCCAGTGCTTCATCCACTATTACTTTCAAATCAATGGTTTTAGCTCCTCTACAAGATCCATCGGAACAAATCACCATTTTACAATCGCAATCGTTAATTCTTGTAGCCAAAGCCGACGAACTAAAACCCGCAAAAACAACAGAATGTACCGCCCCAATTCTAGCAC
>Ga0307983_1000839_pt1 | contig 14515 bp, 10 predicted proteins | sample OrgLakmetagen991_FD_201845 | JGI IMG/M metagenome (GOLD analysis project Ga0307983, IMG submission 201845) | Saline water microbial communities from Organic Lake, Antarctica - #991 | ecosystem: Environmental > Aquatic > Non-marine Saline and Alkaline > Saline | place: Antarctica: Organic Lake... | reverse complement strand
GCGGGACAGGCCGGTCGCCTGGGTGCGAGGGAAATATGGGAATGTTTCCTATGTCTTGAGAGATGGGTTTCCTATGTCATGAAAGAGAACACTGTCAGCCCGACTGGGAAGTAGAGGCACCAGGTGGCTCGGGACACCCTTTTTGGACACCCATTTTTAGTCGTTTAGAAGCCGCCCGAGCGTTTCCATAGCCTCTTTTGCGCCGTTGTCGGAAACGTGTCCATAGATATCTACGGTGATATTGATGTTTGAGTGACCGAGTTGACGGCTAACAACGTGGATGGGAATTCCTGCTTCCAGCATTGTTGTCGCGGCTGAATGCCTCAATGTATGGGGACTCACGATTGGAAGACCAGCCTTCTTGCACGCAAGTTGGACCGACCTTTGAAGATTTCTAGGGTCAACCGGTTCACCCGTGCGGGTCGCAAAAACAAACCCTTTTTGAACGTATTTGTTTCCTGCTTGAACGATCTCATTGCTCTGTGCCAGCAAGTGAGACTTCAGCAGCTCAACGAGATGGCTAGGGAGGTGAATTTGTCGGACTGACGCTTGAGTCTTCGGGCTTGTGACGTAGAGGCCATTGTCCGTGCGGGCCAGAGTTCCGCGAACCCAGAGTGTTTGCTTTTCGAGGTCGATGTCAGCCCAATGGAGAGCTAACGCTTCGCCCCTCCTTAGTCCCGTCTCTGCCAGCAACTTCACCGCTACGTAATATCTGTTGTCGCGAGCAGCATCAACAAGCTCGCGGGTTTGCTCCTTGGTTAGGAACGTGGATTGAGTCTTTTCACGCGGTGGGGGAGTGACATTGTCGAAGGGATTATTGCCAATCTGTCGGTTAATTACTGCGTCATTAAAGGCGACTTTCATCGCCGCGTAGACGTGGTGAACTGTCGAGCTCGACAACGACGTCTTTCTGAGGTCGGCAATGAATCCTTGAATGTGGGTGGGAAGAATTTTTCGGAGTTCCTTCTTGGAAATTTGGTGGTCGAGAATGTGCCGCAACATATAGCGGTACCCGTCTTTTGTTGATTCTTTCCGTGCCGATACTTCCAGCGGGCCCTCTGACCAGTCATTTAGCCACGATGCAAGAGTAAGTCGGGCATCAGTGGCCGGTTTGCCCTCTCGAATTCGCCTTTGAGCGGAGCGCATCTTTTCCAGGGCTTCGGCAGAGGTGCTCCCATAAAAGTAGAGGCGCTTACTCTCGCCGTCTTCGCCTGTGACACGGGCGCGGGCCACGTAACGCTCGCGGGCCGGATCGTAGGAGACGGAACCCTCACCGTTAGTCCTGCGTTTCAAAGGACTCTCTCTTTCTCGTTAGTTCTGTCAGAGCTTTCTCGTACTCTTCCGGGCTCGCACCAGGGAGAGGGATGAGTCCATTTTCTCTGGCCTGCTTAACTTTCAGTGATGCGGTTGACCTCGACTTGTAGCCCATCTGCTCCATGGCTAGACGTGTGCCTTTGGATGGCTCATGACAGTAAGCGATTGCGACGTCAAGGAGTTCAATTTCTTTGAGTAGCCCCAGCACGGCCCTCATCTGGGCGCCTTTTCGCGAAATGGTCTCAGCCTCTGGAGCAGAGTGCTGATTTTGCCCTTCGGTGAACGTGGCCCAGGCGGTGAAGGCGAGGGCTTTGAGGGGCAAATCATTTAGGACATAGTCGTGGAGCTCAAACCACACTGGTCGCGAACGGAACAAAACTTCGGATACCTCGATATGCCCATTGTTCACTTTGAAGTGAATTCTTCCGACGGTGTCATCGAGCAGATCCTCAGCCCAAACATCCATGTGGAAGCTGCCCGGTATAAAGTACCCCTCGCATTCGGCTAGACGCCCACTCTTAACAGGGGCGCTAAAAATTAGCGAGCCATCTGGGTTCGGCAGGACCTCGCGCCCCTTGATCGGAATTTTGGCCATGAGTAATGCCTAACAGGGATTCGCCCCACGGTTGGAATATATCCGGCGTGTCGGACACTTATTGTAATTAATACTGTACACTAAATTGTATGGTATCACCTGAACGCGTGTAAACCAAGTCGGGTGGTGTCTCTAACCGCATAACTATGCAACCAAAAAGGATACGCAACCAAATGATAAATACAGAACCAGTAGAGATACGCAACGGCGGTTTTTTGCTCTGCAACATCGAGGAGACTCAGCGTCTGCTTCCTGTCTCCAGAACCACGCTCTGGGAGCTGGGGCGAGATAAAAAGCTCGAGATGGTCCACATCGGACGACGTCGATTCTTCACCTACGAATCCATTCGTCTGTTCGTTGAGGCCCTTAAGGGAGCAAGGGCTGATGACTGATACGCGACTCCCAGATTCCCGGTTACTCAACCCCGCTCTAGACAAGTTGTCCCACGAGGCTTGGCGTTTGTTCACTCGCGCGCTGATGTTTTGCAACCAGCAAGGCACGGACGGAGAAATTGACCCCCTCTATGTGAGATATATCTGGCCTTATGGGGATGCCTCGGAGCCGGTGGATGAATTGCTGGCGAGCGGGTGGTTTGAGCGGAAGGGTGAATTACTCTTGATCCCTGACTGGCAAGCAAAAGGACAGTCCATGGCGGACGAGGTTGAGGCTCAGCGGGCTAGAAAGCGCAAGAGCTCCCGGAGGCACTCGAGACAAAAAGAAATCTGCTCAGGGCTCATCTGTAGCTGGTGACGTGTCCGGCGACGTGTCCGGTGACGTAGGACAGGAGAGGACAGGACAGGACAGGCTAGGACAGGACAGTTATGGGGAAGTTTCCTGGCCTGAAGTAAGACAGCCGGGAGGCCCAACTCCAACTGTGGCCGACGAAGTCTTCTAATCAGGGGCATTGCGGACTCAAATGGTGCGGCGGTAACCTAGAAATATGGCGCAATTCCCAATTGTTACGACAGACACTGTTCCAGGCAAACCGCCGGGGTTTTATGTGCAGAACGTTGTTGCCTCATCAACCAAAATTCATCATATTGGCCAGGGGCTGAATTATCTTCAGGGTGCCTATGTGGAGTGTGTGAACGGCCTCATAGAATTGGCCGAAGGTCTCGGTGCAGATGCAATCGTGGGGCTTCGGATTTCAACCAGCCGGCATCCCTCGGACAGCGCCTCGGGGATGAAAGATGACACGGTCGTCCTTGTAGGGACCGCGATTTCCTCCGAGGAGCTGTCAGCGTCTGAGCTTGCCAAGAAAGTCAAGAAGGCGGAGGCTGAAGCTGAACGACAGCATCAAGTTCAACTGGAATCTCTGGCAGCTGAAAAGGACGCTCTTCGAAGGGCCCAACATCCATTACGGCCGGGCAAATGCGATTGCGGCGAAATCGAGAGAACCGAAAAAAACACGGTGGACATGGGTGGCGGTCGACGACTCTGCAACACCTGCGGAATCCCCTTTTAGGCACTAGCTTCTCGAAAGCTGCCTTCGTTGCGCCAACCCTAGGGGGACCACCCCCTACCCGCCCCATCCTGCCCCCGGGAGGTGCTGTAGTTCTCGGTGTGTGCAAAACTCCAGGGTTTGCCCTCTTCTTGCTTGGGACCGCGGGGATTGTCTCCTTCTGACAAAAAACTTTTGAAACGCGGGTGTGTCCATAGCGGGGAGGGGCGCTTGCCGGAAACTGCTTCAAATAACGCAGTGTCGATGGCCTCACTAGACTTGAAGCAGGGTTACATGAATCTTTGGTCAAGACAGGGGTAATTATGGCACTTCGACCACTAAGACTGATCTGCAAGCCTCGTTCTGACGTATTGGAAGGTGGGCTCACAGATAATCACTTTGCCGCCCAATTAGACAAGATTGTCCGCGATCCGGAAAATTATCCTTTCTATGGAAATCCGGAGGAATTCTTTGCCCTGACGTATCCAACGAGCGGACTAAAGGCACTAATAACGAAAACTTTTGGGCGGGTGACCGGCGCCAAGGGCGTCGCAGGTGAAAATGGTGTCCTTAGGTCTGAGACTTCCTTCGGAGGAGGAAAAACCCATGGCCTCACCGCCATCTACCATCTTGCTCGAGGTGCCAGACCTTCTAATATAGGAGACTTTATCGATCCGGGAATCATGCCGGACCACCCTGTCGCGGTCGCAGCAATCGTCGGAGATGCTCTTGATCCTTCAGCCGGGTTAGAGACAAAAGGAGTGCGATCCTTCACGATTTGGGGGGAAATGGCAGCCCAGATTGGGCCTGACTCTGTTGCTGCGATGGCATCCAATGAGCGAGATCGAACTGCTCCCTCCACACACACCATTCGCGAAGCTCTTGATGGTGAGCCCACAATTGTCATCATTGATGAGATAGCACAGCATCTCCGGGCCTCTTTGAAGTCTGGAAATGAGGAAATCCGCCGTTACGGGGAGAGTGTTCCTGTGTTCCTCAAGAATCTTTTTGAGGTTGCGGGCGATCCGAGCAATCGGGTTTCAGTGATTGTCACCTTGGCGTCTGGGACCAACGCCTTTGGGAAAGAGACAAATGAAATCGCCGAACTCCTTGACGAAGGGAATGATGCGTTTAGTGCGGCAGTTTCCGAAACACAAGATGTCCTCGTGAGAATGGTCCAACCAGGCGCAGCTATCAAACCTGCTGGTGATGATGAGATTGGTGAGATCCTAAAAAGACGGCTGTTTGAAACGATTGACGCAAAGGCTGCAAAGGACGCGGCGAGTGCCTACAGAGATCTCTACGAGAGTCTCGGGAGTGAAGGAGAAAATCTTTCCAGTGGCGCCGAACACCCATCAACGTACGCAGCGATGATTGAAAAGTCGTACCCTTTTCACCCCGAGTTAGTGCGTGTCCTGGACAAGAGGCTAGGTGCAATTCCTAAGTTTCAACGCGCTCGAGGAGCCCTCAAGCTCCTCTCCGAGGTGGTCGCCGGAATCTACCGCGACAAAGATGATTGCGACGTTATCAACGTTGCAGATATTGATTATGGTGACGAGCCGGTTTTAGCGCACCTAACAAGCAATTTGGGGCGGCCCGAATTCAGCGGTGTTGCCTCTGTTGACTTGGCTGGGCCACTGTCACATGCGTCGAGTGTCGACAGGCAGGTCTTTCCGAATAAGGCTCCTTACTCAACGCGGATTGCTCGGACGGTCTTTACCCACTCTTTGGAGATGACAGTTGCCGCCGGAGCTGGGCGCACGGATTGGATTCTTGGAACCATGCGGCCAGGAGATGCCACAGCAGTCCTGGAAAAAGCACTTATCGAGAGCGAGCGGGTGTTCTGGCATCTCTCGAGTGATGGTATTCGCTGGAAGTTTCATGTCGAGCCGAACGTGAATGCGATTTTAGAAGAAGAGAAGGGCAACGTTCAGAACAGTCGAGTGGCGGCCGTCATGGATGACTTAGTTGCGAAGGCCTTCTCAAACGATGGCGGGGCGCAAAGCATTATTTATCCGACTGGGCCGTCAAGCATTTCCGATGTTGCTGATCTCCGGATAGCAGTGGTCGACCCGAGCCAAAGGACGGTCGTCGCCAAGGATGCGGAGAAGCCAGACTCGTTTATTGTGGAACTCTTTGACTCTGTGGGTCAGGCTAAGGCGCCTCGAAAGTTCCGCAACAGCGTTGTTTTTGTGCTTGCGGATTCGGACCAGATTGATGCGTTGCGAGACAGAGTGCGCTCTCTGATTGCGGCGGATGTAATCGCATCGGAGTCAGCTCGAATGGCTCAGTTCACGAGCGACGTGCAAAAAAAGATCGAAATCTATCAGAAAAATGCCCGCCTCGAAGCCCGGGTGGCCGTTACTAGGTGCTTCAAACACGTCTACTTCCCTGCGAATGATAAGGCTCATTCTCATTTGCGGCACCGAGATCTCCCTGCCCAGCAACAGGGGGAGACGAAGTCAGCGACTTTGGCTGTCTTGACCCTTCTTGAGGATGAGAACAAAATCAAGAGGGAGAAACCCTCCTATGACTGGTTGGCTTCGAAGGCTTGGCCAGAAGGCAGTGCCTCAGTTTCGACAGAAGCACTCGCCAACTGGTTCTGGATAGATCACGGCTCACCGATGATTAGAAATCCTGCACTTATTCGCGAAGCGATTATTGACGGTATCCGAAACGGCGATTGGGTTTATTTTCACGCTGCTTCAGGAAAGTCTTTTACTGGGCAGACAATGGCGGGCCTCTCGGTGGAATTCCGTCCAGATGCGCTAGTCATGTCCGTCGAAGAGGCCTCATCGAGAGGTCTTTTAGTTCGCAAACCGTTAGTAAGTGATTTGCGCGCAATCATTGTGGGAAAGCAAATTCAAAGCGGCCAAGACATTCGTTCCGCATTGGAGGAAAAGTGCGGCGGTGAACCCACTAAGGGTGTGGTTTTGGAGGTTCTTTCAGCAGCCCTTTCTCAGTACGGATACGACTGGATTGTTGTCACCGAAAGAGAGCCAGTTGAGGGAGCTAAAGCCCTTACTCCCTCACAGGTGAGAGAAAAAGGTCTCGATTCAATAAGGGTGTTCACTCGCGAAGTTGCGGAGGACATCAAAATAGAGGTGCCCGGCCGTGTTGTATCCAGAAGTAAGCAAACCGCTTCGGGACCATCGGGTGTGGCACTTGCGCAAGTCATTGACAAAGTCAGTGACTCTGGGCAACTAATCACTACGTTGTCAGTCCAAACTCTGGCAAACGAACAGGTTGGGTCCCAGGACCTAGATCTGTTGATTTCCTCTCTCGGAATGCTTCAACAGTATGAGATCCATGTAGCGGTCGATTTGGTTGCTGAATTTAGAGGAATTTCTGGATCCTTGCGCCTCGAAGCTGCCGGCCCACGAAAGGATTATCAGAGCCTGAATGAAACCCTCTCTCAAGTCCTGGCCTCCGCGGAAGCAGTATCTGGAACCTTGACACTTCGGTTCGCTTTCTCACCCCCCGTCGAACCTGAAGGAGACCAGTTTTCACAGATAGCCTCAGTGATGAGGGCTCTGAACGTAACCAATTCCACCGTTAGCGCCGAGGTGAGTAAGTAGGTGGCGATTGCGACGGCGCGAAAGGTAAAAGAGGGGGGGCTCTTCGGAGAACCCCGTTCGTTTCATCTCACTGTTCATCCCGAAGGAAGCGAATCCTTCGGCTTAGAGCTCTCAACAAAATCTGGCTCTAGTTTTGCCCACGAATTGGTCATCTCGGCATCAGCTGCTCAGGTAGGAAGAGTTCTCGATGGAGTAATGGTGGCAGTGAAAACGAGTGGCCTCAGCCCAGGATCCCTCTCCGTGAACCGTGGCGCACCCGTGGAGCTAAGCGAAGCTGCTGGAGTTCGACTAAGCCTTGTTTTTTTTGCCAGTCAGCCGCTAACCAGACATGATCGGATTAGAGCCATCGTGGCGGGCGTAAACGTGATGAGTATCGAAGAGACCTACTACTGGTACGCGAAGTGTATTGGTGCCGAATCCTCCCGCGGTCGAAAAGCACTTCGCGTGCTCTTGTCAGACGAGAAGGCGGCAGGTTCGTGAACCAGATAAGACCCGTGCTAATTGAGAACTGGCTGCCCGTCACGGAACTAGGAATTGAGTCCCAGCGAGAACGCGGCGCGGCATCAGCTTTGCCACCTCTCAGCTTCCTGCACGTTTGGTGGGCCCGAAGACCTCTCGTCGCCTCGGCTGCTGTTGTGCTTGCCGGATTGTTGCCGCCCTGGAGTCCCGAGCTCGCGGCATCGAACACCGGCCACTCTGAACTTGAAGATGAGAGGTCATATCGAGAATGGTTCCTTCGTTTAGTCGGAATATTGGGCGACCCCGTCGCGGGCAAGAAAATCATTGAGGCGGCCAAAGCCACTGGAACACGTCTCGTTGGTAATGGTTACGGATACAAGCAGGCCTTTCGTAATCCGGTCTCTTACGAAGACGTCGAGTTACTCCACCAGATATTGATTCAAACTTGGGGCTCACTGCCGCTGGTGGCCGACCCAACGGCTGGGGGAGGAAGCATTCCCTTTACCGCTTCTCGCTTGGGCCTTCCCGTTTTCGCCAATGACCTCAACGGTGTCGCTGCGAGTGTTCTGAGAGCTGGAGTTGAAGTCACTGCTAGGAATGGTGGTGCCCTGACGTCGAAGTTAAAGCAATGGGGCGAGGTTCTGATTCACCGAGTGGAAACAGAGCTCAAGCCGTACTTCCCCTTGGAGCCAGGGGAAAACATCATCGCCTACATTTGGGCAAACGCAATTGCGTGCCCAAGGACTGGAAAGCTGATTCCACTTCTCACTGACAAGTGGTTGAGGAAAGGCAACGGCAAGGAAGTCTCCGTCAAGCTTGTGACGGAACTGGATGGTGTTGCCCTGCAGGTTCCGAAGTTTGAGGTAGTTGCTGGTCGCGAAGTAGATTCGCATGACGCTTCGTTAGGAACGGTTGTTCGAGGAAACGCTGTGAGTCCCTACGACAACCTCGTCGTCGACGGAGACTACATCAAATCAGAGGCTCAAGCCGGTCGAATGTCACAAATTCTTTACGCGGTGGCCATCCGAAACAGCCGAGGGGAAAGGACGTTCCGATCACCCAGTGCGACCGACCTAGATGCCATTTCCCTCGCCGAGGAGCGTTTTCTTCAAACCAAAGATGATTGGCTGCGGGACGAGGTAGTTCCGGACGAGGCTTTCCCCGATGGAAACGACATGCGGCCCAAGACCTACGGGATGACTTCCTGGCTCGATTTCTTCACGCCACGCCAGGCGCTCGTCCATGGAACCTTCGGCGCTGAGTTTCAGAAGCTAGTGCCGGAAATTCGAGCAGTCGAGGGGCCTCTCGCTGAGGACGTCCTCTTTGAGTTAGCTTTGATGCAAGGAAAGGCGCTGAACTACAACTCAAGGCTGGGGTCCTGGCATGTTTCGAAACAGGTGATGCGGTCGGTCTTTGAGCGTCATGATTTTGCCTTTAAGTGGACTTTTGCTGAATTCGAAGGTGCACGCGCCCTTTATTCGTGGTGCCTCAATCAACTGACAGATGCCTACAGCGGGATCTCGAAGTTGTTTGATGAAACCGGATCCCAATCTCTCGAGGGAAAAACCTCGAGATTAGAGCGAGACGTGACAATCACCCAGGGTGGAGCGGCCGGCCTCCATGGATTACTCGATGGGTCCGTCGCTCATCTCTGCATGGACCCGCCTTACTACGACAACGTAATGTACGCAGAACTCGCTGACTTCTTTTACGTCTGGGAGAAGAGGACACTTGGGCGCTTGGTGCCTGAATTCTTTGGTGATGAGCTCTCTGACAAGCAGAATGAAGCAGTTGCCAATCCTGCAAGATTTGCTCACATGGCGAAACGGAAGAAAGAGTTAGCAGAGCTCGACTACGAGTCAAAAATGACCGCGATATTTAACGAGTGCAAGCGGGTCTTGCGAGACGACGGAGTCATGTCCGTAATGTTCACTCACAAGCGCGCGGAGGCTTGGGACACCCTGGGAATGGGATTACTGCGAGCGGGATTCACTATAGAGACCTCCTGGCCAGTGAATACGGAGGCAAAGGCCTCTCTGCATCAGGCAAACATGAACTCGGCAGCTTCAACAATCATGTTGGTTTGTCGAAAACGCCCTGAGACATCGACCAGCAAGGTGTTCATTGATGACATCGAGGCAGAGGTACGTAATGCGGCAAGAGAATCAGTCATTAAGTTTAGGAAGGACGGCATTGACGGGGTTGATCTTTTGCTTAGCACCTACGGTCCTGCTCTTTCCGTGGTGTCAAAAAATTGGCCGGTCTACTCGATGGCCGCTGACGATGATGGCAAAGCCCGGTTGCTCCGACCGGATGAAGCACTTGACATGGCAAGAGAGGAAGTGGTGCGGTTACAGCGTGCCCGTATCATTGGGAAGGAAGCTCAAATTGATAATCACTCCGATTTTGTGATGATTGCCTGGGAAACGTTTAGGGCCCCCGAGTTTCCATTTGATGAAGCGAGGAGGCTTGCTTTGGCTGTCGGAGGGCTCGACATTGACGCTCTTTCCCGGGACAAAATCTTGGAGAAGAAGTCTGGCTCAGTGCGGCTTCTCTCCCCTAAGGAGCGAGCCCGGAGGGGAGATGACGGATCGGGAGTGCGACCCGAAGCGGAGTCGTTCCCCTTCATGAATGATGCGCTCGATACCGCGCTGTACATTGCGGAACTCGACGGGATGCGGCAGGCTAAGTCTTTCCTCGAACGACTTGGATTGCTTGAGAATCCTAGTTTTCAGGCATTCGTCCAGGGCATGGCAAATGCAGTTCCGCGCACTCAAATCAAGGGATCTTGGGTCTTTCCGATCGCCGGCCAAATTGACGTTCTCGCGACTGCTTACATGCCAGGCATTGTCTTACCCGAAGGTGAAGTTATTGAAACGGATCCTGGTGGGGCCCCGACCCTTTTCGATGATTAAGAGAAACCATGGTTAGCGACGGAGACTCGAGAGCTAGCAATGCTGTTCACGGATTACGTGGCCTGCCGATTGAGGGAACCTATTCAACTGGAGATTCTGCTCTGAGAAGGTTCTACTTACCGTCGATGGCGGCATCATATTTTTACGACAGAATGGCCGGATACTACTCATCTTCTGTTCTTCGGGTTAGCGCGCGGGGGCTCTCTAGTTTCCTTAGGAACGCGATGGAATCTAACGGCAAAATGCGGCTGATCGTGGGCGCTCAACTAAGTGAAGACGACGTGCGAGCAATCAAAGAGGGCGTTTCGGCTAGGGAAGCGGTCATCGAGAAGGTCTCGAGGCAAATCCCGATTAATCTTGATGGTGACCCAGCGGGTGATGAGTATCTCCAGCTTTTGGGGTGGATGGTGAAAGAACAGCTACTCGAAATCAAGGTTGGACTGCCGCTTGGAAGCGATGGCGCTCCCCTTCCGCCGGATAAATCTGCGGGTTATTTTCATTCCAAGTACGGAATCTTTTCGGATGCACTCGGTGACCGCCTAGCTTTCCTCGGTTCCGAAAACGAGACTGCTTCCGGATGGTTATACAACCACGAAACTTTTTCAGTGGCTCCATCTTGGCAAGCCGAAATTTGGGCGTGGCAAGGCGAGGACATCGTCCAACGGTTTGAGGATCACTGGTGTGACCGTCCCGATGAAGGGTGGACTGTTTCTAATCTTCATGAAGTAGACGACAGGCTACTGAAGCTAGTGCGACCGGATTTTGTTCCTCCACGCCATGACCCCATTTGGGCCGCACTCGGTGTTTCCGACTCCTACGAGGAAACGCCGCCTCGAGAAACTGAGGAGAGAGGGGAGCATCTGACCGGCCTTGAGATGAGCGAAGCGTGGTCCGAGCTCTCCGAACTAGCGGCCTTGCCGGTTTCCCAACCACTCACGGCGACCCTTTCTGCTCCAGCTAATCCTCTCCCTCACCAACTTCGAATCGTCCAAAAGGCAGTTGACAGTTTTCCGCGAGGTTATTTGTTTGCGGACCCGGTGGGTTTTGGAAAAACGGTTGAACTTGGGCTCACACTCCGAGAGCTGTTTCTTTCCGGGAGAGCCCAAAGCGCGCTAATCCTCGTGCCTGCATCGGTCCTTCAACAATGGCAGGAGGAACTCGCTGAGAAAATCGGCCTCTATGTTCCTCGATACGACGGCGAGTCATTTCAGGTCTTGCCGCAGCAGAACGGTGGCTCAAAAACGCTCACACCCCAAGATTTAATTGTGCCACCTGGCAGGAATCCTTGGTCGGCTTACCCGATAGTTCTTGCGTCCTCTCACCTTGCGCGGAGAAAGTCCCGACGACAAGAGTTGCTTGATGCTGGTCCTTGGGATGTAGTCATTGTTGATGAGGCCCATCACGCCAGAAGGCGGGGATCAAAATCCAACGACACCCCAAACTCCCTGCTTGCTCTCCTTGCGGCTATGAAGGCTTCCGAATCGTGGAAGGCGCTGTACCTGGCAACCGCCACCCCGATGCAAATGAATCCGCACGAAGCTTGGGACCTCATCAGTCTCCTTGGCCTGCCTGGAAAATGGGCACGTTCTGCTGACGACTTTCTCCACTATTTCCAGCAGCTCCGTGAAGACAGAGACCTGCGAGATTGGCGTTTCCTTGAGTCTATGCAGGCAGATTTTTTCTCAGACCCGCTTTCTCAGCGCGACAGGGACCTCGAGCGTCACGTGGAGAATGTCCTGGGGTCTGCGGTCAAAGCAAGAAAGATTACTCGTCTCGAGTCTCAGCCCCTCCCTTCAGAAACGGCTGGCCAGCTGTCGAGTAAGGAGTTGGCACTCCTGGACACCTGGTTACGAAGGCACACGCCGATGCGAGACAGGGTCTTTAGGAACACCAGGGACACTCTTCATTTCTATCAAGCCTCCGGAGTGATTCCCGAAAGCGTTGTGATCCCTGTGCGAGAGGTCCGTGACTCGTTTGTGTCACTGAGCGATTGGGAGAAGGGTCTCTACGAAAGAATTGAAAAGTACATTCGCAAGTACTACAACGCATATATGTCGCAGGCCTCAACAAAAGCGTTTGGCTTTATCATGACCATCTATCGTCGACGGCTTACATCCTCATTTTTCGCAATTAAGGAATCCCTGAAGCGCAGACTCAACGCTCTGGAAAATGGAAGGGCGTTGGCTGATCTGCTTACGGCGGATGACGCGGCGGTTCTCGAAGGTACCGCTTTTGAAACCGACTTTGAAGACTCAGATGGCAGCCTCAAGCTCCTCGGTGACGAGATAGCAGAGTTGAGAAGTTTCCTCCGTGACCTTGACGCGATTGAAGGAGAAGACACGAAAGCGTCTCGCCTTATTTGGGATTTGCGAGAGGCCCTCAAGACTTATTCTTCAGTCGTTGTCTTCACTCAGTACACCGACACTATGAAATATGTTCGCGAACGTTTGGTTCAAGCTGGTTTTTCGAAACTTGGTTGTTATTCGGGTGCTGGCGGAGAAATCTGGGACGTAGAGTCCGGTGTTTGGACCAACGTTGGGAAGGAAGTAATCAAGGACAGGTTTAGGCGCGGGGAAATCGAGGTGATTCTTGGCACTGATTCAATGAGTGAAGGCCTCAACCTTCAAACGAGTGGGAGGCTCTTCAATTACGACATGCCTTGGAACCTGATGCGCGTTGAACAGAGAATAGGCCGAGTGGACCGGATTGGTGCCACGTACCGCAACATTCTAGTTACCAACTACTTTTACGCTGGCACCGTTGAGGAGAGCGTGTACAAGGGTATTGCGGAGGATTATGGTGATTTCACGGAGATCGTGGGGGCCACACAACCCGTGCTAGCCAGTATTGAGCAGACCATCGAGCGTTTAGCTATGGCAGCCGAAGACGGTGACGACCTTGCACAATCTACTAAGGCAAGCGTTGAGCATATTCGCGATGACATTCGTGCCCTCGCGAACCGACCTGTCGCTGTGGAGGATTTCGGCGACGCACCTGAGCGGGGAACTACTGACCAGCCGTCGTTGGAGATGTTGGACTTTTTTGCGAAAGCGGATGATTTCGATACAGACGGAGTTCTGGGGAGTGGACTTCTCGGAAACCCCATTACGTCAAGATTTTTTCAAAGCTATGACGGCGACCCCGATGTCTACATCTACTCATTACCGAGGAGTGTTGAATGTTTGTCCTTCGTTACCTCTCGTCCAGTTAGCGTTGAGGAACTTCTTGTCGAAGGAGGCGTCGAAACCCATTTGGTCACTTTTAATCGCGATGTTTTTGCTCAGCGAACCGGTGTCGAGTACCTCTCATTCGGGAATCCGCTGCTTGATGCGATACTCCCCGAAATAAACTAATTATTGCTTGCGATCGAAGGCGCATTTTTCACCTAGTTCGGCGGTGATTATTCAGGTTAGCCCCAGCTGCCATTGAACTGCGGTTTTTCAAAATGGAAGGTGGCCCAATTGACGTCTTGCGCGCCCGAGGCAATTGACTCCATTCAGCTTCCTCGTCAAATCCGCTCCCTCTTCTTTCCGGGCCGTCTCGTTGCACCGGGATCTCCCGGGAGCGGCAAGATTGCATCTTTCTTCCGGGGCCTCGTATCCGCGTAATTCCTGTAGAGCCGCGCCCCCAAGACGCGTAAGTCATTCCCTGACCCGCTTACGACCCAATCTCGTAGCTAGCCACAAACGCGGTCTCAACGTCCGCCTCGCCCATCCGGATCAACTCCATGCGGACCGGGTCGCTATGAAACCCGTGCCCGTTATGCAATCTCATCCAATGTTCCGAGAACCATTCTCGCGCTTCGTCGTCGGTGCCAAGGAAGTCTTCTGCCTCCAGCGACTCGTCTTTCAAGATGATCACCATTCGAAAGTGTTCCAAATGCCTGCCCTCCCTATCTGGTTTTGCGACTGAACAACAGACCAAAGCTCTTGAGACCGCTCGTATCCACATATTTTCTGCATTAGATCAACGCATCGAAGTGGGTTTCCCATCGCGCAATCACCTCCTGGTCGCGTCTCAGGCACAAAACGTCAGGTTGGTTTTGCCTCTCGAGGTGCAGTTCAAGGAAGTGGTTTTGGAGCCACTCAATTGCCTCATAACGGTCTTGGCAGATGTGAACCGCCCTGGGTTTGTTGGAGATTTCATACTTTGGAAACGAGGATGGAGTCATGGACAAAAACAACAGGACAGGTCGGAGGTATTCGGCTGATGA
>Ga0307983_1000838_pt1 | contig 14533 bp, 18 predicted proteins | sample OrgLakmetagen991_FD_201845 | JGI IMG/M metagenome (GOLD analysis project Ga0307983, IMG submission 201845) | Saline water microbial communities from Organic Lake, Antarctica - #991 | ecosystem: Environmental > Aquatic > Non-marine Saline and Alkaline > Saline | place: Antarctica: Organic Lake... | reverse complement strand
CGTCCTAGTTTCTTTTTTGTTGGAATTTCTTTATCGTACTGGTCGTTGGGTCCTCTCATTGTAGCGACTTCAAGTTCTCGTTCTGGTAGCTGCACCTCTTGAAAAAGCACTTCATCAACACCACTTATTTCTAGCCTAAACTTGGCTGCTGTCAATACATTTCCTGCATTTGCTTGCATAATATTTTATTTTATAGTTATCGTATTTTACTCTATCAAAAATTAAAACCTTCAAAAATCTACTCTTATAGAATCGGAGCAGAAGCTGCACCAGCACCTTGAGTATTTACAGTTTCGATACCAATTTGCTCAACTGAACCGATAGGCGTTACGTAAAATTCTACTTTGTAATTACCTAGCTGATATTGTACTTTATCATTCAAGATAAGTTCGTCAAGTGTATTTGCTTCTTGGTCGCCTACCCAAACGTAATCTCCAGTCATTGCTCTACGTGCTATCAAATCATTGATTGTTTCTAATGCTTCTCTGTGCATTTCACGGATGGTTTGAATGTCGGCAGGTTTATCTATGTACTTATTGCCTAGTATTTCTGTCCAACGAAGATTATAAATTGTCAAATCTCCTATATTTCTTTTGCTTGCAAGTTTTGATTTGTCTAAGAAAAGAGAGTTATTGCCATTCAGCTTAATTCCTAATCCAGACTTGCGAGAAATGAAATTGATACCAGCATCATAGATTTGATCCAGTTCTGAATCGCTAAACTTACGAGCATTCAACACATCACTATCCAAAACACCATATTCAGCAGCCGAAGCACTCAGCCATTGACCGATTGCATCTTTCTTTGTGATGGCAGCCATAATATCAGCCATTGGATGCAAATCAATTATTTGAGTTGGGTCTTGAATACTTCTTACTTCAATCTGCCCAATCCAATAAGATGCGAATAATGAATTTATAGGCTGATGAGAAAATGAGCCTGTTCCTTCTCGTTGTGAGATAGCTTCAGCAGCCGTAACATTCAATGGTAAAGGCAAATGAACTGATAGTTTTTTGGCTTCTCCCAAAGCAACAAAGGCAGCATCTACTTCAAAATCTGTATAATACAGATTGACTAAGTGGAACACTTCGCCAAAATCAAAGTCTTGGAAAGCAGCATTCAATGAAGCAGTAATATCAGCAGGAAGCAATGTTGTGGCATCTTTTACACCTGATGCAAGCGTTCCTGTAAGAATATTTGTAAGAGTAAGTGTATCAGAAACTGACAAAGAAACATTCAATAATTTCTTGTTGATATTGACAGCTTCTAATGCCGTAAGCGAAACTGGCATATCGTAAACATTCTCTTCAAGCTCAGTTCCTTTTGAGATTTTTAAATCTACAACGTTTGGATTTCGACTACGAGGAGATGAAGTTTTTACTACAATTCCATTGTACCCTGCACCTACTTCTTTTGCTGTAACTGTCAAAGTTTCTGCTCCGACGGTAATTGCTACACTTGCTTTTGTGCCAGTAGTTTCTCCAGTAGTGAATTTGTGAAGTGGATTGATGATAAGAATAGCTCCTTTTCGCAACGCACGAACGGCTTCTTCTCCTGTTGGATGGATAACCTTTCCGAAATGTTGGATAAATTCTCTTTCTGTTCGAACTTCTTTTGGTTGGTTTGCAACACCTCGTTCGGTTACTACTTGAACTGCGAATTTTGCAGTTCCTAAACTGAACGCTGTTTGTGTATCTTCTCTAAAAGAAACTCTCGTTTGTGGTCTTCCTTGCATTTTATTGTATCAATTAAAATTATCAAATCAATTTTTATTCTATCAAAAATCTTTATTCGTTGTCTTGCTCGTTTATCGTTTCAATATCAATTTGTTTCAAAATACCTATGTTATCACTTGTCAATTTATCGGCTATAATGAATACATTTTGAACTCTATACCTAAATATTCTCTCAAAATAGTTTCCATCTGAATTGTCTTTGAAGTCTGTTTGCAGATAATCAAAATAATTATCGGTCTTTGAAAAGTCTTCTTTTATTCCATTTTTGCAGCTCATTGCATCAAAAACGGACATAATTAGATTATTCAAAAATCTATCATCTTCTGTATTATCGGTAACAAATCCAATTTGATAAGTTACGTTATATGTTCCTGCTGGACGTTTGTATTTATTATACGCTGTCTCAGCTTCGTTTTTTTCGTATCGAATTGTTCCCCAAGCTCCAATATCAGCAGGATTCATATCAATTCTATCAACTACAATTTTATTGACATTGACTTGCCCTCGTGCCTTCACATCTCCCACTCCAAAAATCTCAATTACTTTTGAGTTTGGACTTTCAATCATCGCTTTTAATTGAAGTAAATAATCAGCTTTTGAAAGAATAGAAATATCTGGAAGTAAATTAGAACTAACTAATTCAACTCTCAAATAATCATAAAAGGCTCGGTCTATTTCTTGGAGTTCGAAGTACATTTTTATCGTTTCAATTTATTTTAAATCCCTCTCAACAAAGCCTCTTTCAAAGTCTGTTTTATCGTATCTGTAAACAAAATATACTGTATGGTTTGCCTATGTACGACTTGCCAAACAGGACGAGCAGGAATATTCATTTTTACAGAGCCATACTCATGAACGGCTGCAATATTGGCTACACTTTCTCCATCTTTATTTCTTGCCGTTTTGGTAACACCTGCATATCCAACCAAACCATCAACTCCTGAAGTAATGGATTGTAGCATACTACTTGTTTTGATAAGCGTTTTTTCTGAAAATCCTTTATCTACTTTCCATTTATAATAAGAAGGCGATAAGGCTTTCCATTCACTCGGTTGCGATTTTATCCTATCTACTGCCAACTGTTCGGTTTTTAGAGCTACTTCTGCAAGTATTTTTCGTTCTGCTTTTGTCATATTATTGACAAGATTACGGAACAAACTATCTACTTTATTTATATCCCCAAACCTTCTGACTGACATAATTTTTTATTTTTTAGGTCTTATGTTATCACGATAAGCGATTTTTACATACGTTTTGAAATCTCCAAAATCAGCAATTTGTACGATAGAAATTACTTCATAACGCTCTCCTCTAACAGTCAAATAATCGGCATCGGCTTGTATCAAAAGTTCATCGTTAGCATCTACTAAGTTGTTTTCTCTTAATTGGTCGAAATTAATAAGAACATAATGTTCTGACATATCTGTTCTACCCATTTGAGAAAACTTATTTTCTGCTTTTGTTGAATCGCTATCTACAATAAGACATTTTAGATTTACACTTGTAAATTCTTGTTCATCATTGTCTTCCATAAAACGGTCATAAATCTGACCTGCTAAATGGTAAATAATATCATTTTTCAAAAAAGTATCTTTCAAATCTACTTGAGTAGCTTGATTGAATTGTAAATAATCGTTTGCACTTAATAAATTAGCCATAATTTCAAATTTTGATTACCAACTTCTTACAATAAAACCTAAAGGAGGTCTAGTATTACAAGTATCACAAATCACTAATTTAATTCCCAACAAAGCAGCCGTATCACAAATTTCGTCTTTTAATAAAGCAAGTAATGTTTCGGTATTTAATTGAATTGCCGAGCCATCACTTGCTTTTGAAACTTGAAATTCTGCTTCTACAACATCGGCTTTTGCTTTCTTCAACGTCTTGGCTGATGCCTGTTCTGACGTTTCAGTATCTCCTGCTACTGTTGTAATAGACTTTCTAAAAAGTGCCAAATATGCCGAATAAACCCCTATCAATATTATTTCACGTTGTGTATAATTTAATTCAATTTCTACATCTGCATCTTCCTTTTGAAGAGGGATTTGTAACGTATATTGAACCTCCATTATGATTTTATCAAAACGAGTATCAATTACCGTATTTGTGAAGTCCACAAACGGTAAACGATTTTGAATAATATCTTTGATGGTTAATGGCATTTTTTGGGTTTACTTTTTGGTTGTTTTGGTAGCTGTTTTGGTAGTTTCTTGTGTTTCTGTTTCTTTGTGTTTGCTTTCAGAATATTCTTCTAAGCCTCCACTTGAAAGACTCATAAGAACTAAACTTGTTTTTTCTACTTCTACAAAATCTTTGTTTGAAGTTACCATTTTTTGGACTTTGTTTGTTGGGTCCCAAAATGAACTACCTTTTTTCAATCTTACTTTTACAGTATCCATATAATTATAGTTTTTATGGTTGTATGAATTTTTTAAAAAAATGAGCTAAATAAATTGATTTTACTTAACTCATTATTTGTTTTCTTACTCTTATACTCCAGCAGCAGCTTTTGATAAGTAAGCAGAAATATCCATGTACGCAGGATATGGATTTGTAATATTTGTAGTTGTACTATCCAAAATTGCTCTTGCGTCTCGTCTCAAAATCGCAAAGTCAGATTGAGCCGTTCCATAAACACGAGTTACTTGTCTTGCAGCCTCTCTGTCTCTTTCGATAATAACTCCACCATTTGTAACCTTACGCATTGCACGTGTAGTGTCAAGGAAAATAGCTTTTCCAGCAGGTACAACATCAAATACATCTCCATCAATACTTGCAGGAATAGCAAGATTTAGGTTAAGACGTGCAAGTTTTGTTTCTCCACCAAAACCCAATAAAGCAGGGATTGTATATAATTTGATACCTGTTGCAGTTCCTACAATTACGTAATTATAATTGTGCATCAACTGCTTTGTAGTAGCAAATAAAGTCATCAAATCTTCTAATTGAATGCCATTTGCAGTATTAGCAACTCCAATTAAAGGAGCCGATTCTGATAAGTCAGCTTTATCTCCATTAATCAAAACTTTTAATGCTTTTGCGTCTTCGCCCATTGCGATAATCTGACCAAAGTCAGCCATTGCATCGCCCATACTCATCAAAGAAACTTCTCCAAAAAGCTCGTCGGTAATTTCTGTACCTGTACCGATTTTTTCAATGTTGTTTCTTTTGCTGCCCAATTTCATTGAAGTAATTGGAATTTGAGCACCTTCTGCAACTGCCTTTGCAAATCCAGCACCTCTAACAATGTGAGGGATTATGTAAGAAGTAGAGCCATTTGTGTCTTGCGTTCCAGAAATCCAACGACGGTGCAGACCTCCACCATTATAACCATTTCGAACAAAACCTAAAATCAACTCAGGAAGGAAAAATGAATAATCGCCATAATCGCCTGTTCCTGCTGCAAAATTCAATTTTGAGTGTTTTTCCAACAAATCAAACATTTGGTCATTGGTAAAACGCATATTATTTGTTCCGTATAACTTTGCAGTTACATCGTTCATTTGATCCGAAGGAGAGACACCCAAAACTTTCAAAAAGTCTTGCAAAGATTCAGCACCATAAAAAGTTTTTACTGCTTCATCAGCAGAAATATCTTTTGGCTTGTGTTCAATGCCTTGCTCATCTCTGTAACCTTTGCGAAGATTATAGATTACTTTTTGGAAAGTAGGCAATGTGTCTTTGATGCCTTGTTTAGCATCTTTCAAATCGCCGAATGTATCTTTTTTCTCTTTTTTCTTATCAAAATAATTAACTGATTTTTCGCAAAATACTACTTCTTCAGTACCTCTTTTTTCTTTTTCTTGTCCCATTTTTTATACTATTTTTTAAAACTATCAATGAAAAACTATTTTTAAAAATGATTTATTTTTCCCTTTCCCTAATTATACTTTGAACGGAGTAGGGAAAATACCCAACAAAACATCATCTCCACTTACTTCAATAACGATTGCATTTGTATAATTTCCAGTAACTGATTTTGTGTAAAAAGCTACACCGTTTGTGATTGCCTTAATACTAGCAAAATCTCCAGCCACAGGAGCCGTGTCTGCTCCAGTAATAGAAGCTTTTAACGTACAAGTAAATCCTGTTCGAACTGCTAATCTTGTAACTCCTGCTTTTGCCTTGAGCTCAACTACACCAACAGGAAAATCTGTTGCCAATGCCAATTCTGAAACTGTACCATTTCCGTCTATTTTAACAGGAAGGCTTTTTTCATATACATCGGCTGGTACTTTTTTCAAAAGAGTTAGTACGACTCCTCCGTTTTCATAATTCAAACTGTCGTCTTGTGCTGTTATTGTCTCTGTCATTTTTTCTAAAATTTATATGATTAAAAATTTATGCCCACTTTAAAACTATCTGTTGTATAATTGCAATGCTTTTTCTACTAAATTTTCAGTTTTAGCTTCTTTACGCTCATCTGGTAAATCGGTATGTTCTGAATTCCTTACAACAAAATCATTACCTCCACATTTTGTGCATTTTGGCTCTCCATGTAGTATCATCGCTTGTCCTCCCCAAGATTCTATCAAAGAATCCAAACTTTCAAAATCAGCTTTCATAATGATTGCCTCAATCGCTGGTGTGATTTCCTTTCCCAAATGTGCATATACTTGTTTTGTATAATCTTGCTTTTTGGTAAGAAGTTGTTTTGATAGATTTACGAACTCTTCATTTTCTTTTAGTTTTTTGTTGGCAAAAGCTAATTGAGTTTGAAGTTTTGAAACCGTTTGTCTTTCTTCTTCTAAAGAAACTTCAAGTCTAATAACTTGAGCATTTGCAGCTTTTAGTTCTGCTTTTGAAGTATCTGGAATGGCTTCTAATACTACTTCTTGACCTAATTCGGCTTTGATTTCTTCTTTAGGCTCTTCACTTTTATCAATAATTTTTCTTAATGTTTCTTCGCCTTCTTCAAGTATTTTACCTAATCCTTCTCCAAAAGTAGCATCAATAGCTTTGATTGAAGGATTTGTACCAAAAGTAAGTTTTGCAAAACGTCCAATACCTTTAGGCATTTCTTTTTTGAGTTCTGACTTGAACTTAGTTGCATTTTCAGTTCTTGCTTTTAATTCCTTCATACGATCCTCATTCAAAATATTATTTTCTTTCAAATATTTGAAGATTAGACCATTCTCATCAGAAGAAAGCATAACAGCACAAGGGTCTGCACCATCCCAAACAGCCGATTGTTCGATAACCTGTTCAATTTTGATAACTTTGAAATGAACATATTCTCCATTGATAGTTTCGCCAACGTGATACCAAAAATCATATTCATTTTCAAACTCGTGTGATGGTTCGAAAGCAAAAGCAACTCCTGCACTTGTAGCACGAATACCACTTGGGTCAGAAGTAAGCAATTCAACTTCTGTTGAAAACTCTTCACGATTTACTTTGAAAAATCCATTCACACCAGCAGGAACACGAACACCATTTTGAATAGAGCCTTCATCAAACCAAACATCGACAATATTTCCTAAAATATTTTTAGTAGAAAGAGAATGGTCGACACGCAAAACTGTTCCTTCCCACTTCTCGGCAGCTTCTTGCAATACCTGTTTAGAGAAAATAGAGCAGTTCCAGCCTCCTGCACCGATAACGGAATCAGCAGAAAGCAGCCTAAAAGGGATATAGGCATAACGCATATCAAGATTTTTGACCTGTGGAATTGTGCCATCAATGATTTGAACATTGAATGGTCTTGTGGCTTTTTTATTCTTATCCATTTTTATACTTAAATTATTCTATCCTTTATTTTATAAAAATTATCCTTTATTCTTATCCAAAATTATGTACTCATTTATCTGCTCTAGGTTTTTTTCTACTTTATTTAGAGTGCCAGATATATTGCCCATTGAAGAATTAATATGAATAAAACTCTCTTTAAATTCGCTAACAATACCAATAAATCGGTCTGTATTGTTAGAGAAAGTCTTTTGCATGTGATTAATTGTTTCCTTCAATGTTTTAAAATCACTATTTATAGCTTCAACTTTAGCAATATCAGCTTTTTCACCTTTTAATGTTGCAATAGTAATTTGTAGAGTTTCTATTTTGAAACCTATTTTCATTAAGTCTTTCTCTTGCTCTTCAATAGTTGCTTTTACAATAGGAAAATCTTCTTTAAAAGAATCTGATACTTTCATTATTTTGTAAATCCAAATACCAATTCCAGTATTTGCTAAAAACATTATACCTATCACTATTGCACCTACTATTTTTAATTCTGCTTCCATTCAATTATTCTATCAAAATTTAAAACTATATATCTGCAACTATCCTTCCTCTACAATGTGGGTGGGCTGCTTGTCCACCTATTCCATTCGCTTGTCTTTCTGCTGCACTCATATCAATAAAACTTTCTAAATTAAATGTTGTTGCAAAAGGCGAAATATCTACAATATCGTCAGGATTTGAAGAAACGAATGTTTCAGCTTTCCTTATTTCTGTTGCTACTTCATAAATATCTCCGTCCATTGCTTGGCAATATGCACAAGTCAATCTATCTCCTACTTCTACTCTTCTAAAACGTGCTATTCCTGCTTGATTTATATATTTTATGTTGGCAAAATTACGAGCATTCGTCATGGTAGTGTCTATAATTCTACGAATTTTATACCTTTCCAAATTCATTTCTTCGTTAAGTAATTTTGCAAAGTCATCAAGTACATTGCTATTACCAATATCGCCATCAATAGCTACATAAAAATCACGAATCATATTAGTAAAACGAGTTCCTGAACCTCCAGTCAAAACAAACTTACCCAAATAAAAGCTATCTACTTCTGCCAAATACTGTATCAAACGAGTATCTAAAGCATCTATGATAACTTCAGGAGGAGAAACAAAACTAGCTTTTATAGCCTTTGAGTTTTCTGTTTTGGTTTCTTCTTCTTTTGGAAAAATAGACTTGTCTTTTCTGTATTTGTTATACACCTTTTGCGTATAAGTTTCTATGTCGGTTTGGATATTCTCAGTAAAAAGAATATTCCAGTTTTGCTCCATTACTAAAAAGAAAATGGTTACTAAATCATTTTCAGTTAGATTTTCAATTCCTTTTATCGTATCAATGACTAAATTAACTAGCTTTTTACTAGCCGATTTGTATTTTTTTTCTATTGCCTTTGTATAATTATCTGAATTTTTGGTCAGATATTCATCTTTGAAGTCTGTTTCCTCTTCCTCAAAGTTTGCTTTTTTTTTAATTTCATTTACCAAACCTACTTTTGTGTCTTTTTCAGGGTTGGTATTATTATCAGGCGAAACCTCCACTTTTGGAGTATTCGCTGGCATTTCTTTTTTTATTCCAGATGCCTGTTCATAACCTAATTCTTGGGCTGCCATATCATTTGTGATATATCCAGCATCTTCTTTAGCTCTTGTATTAGCAATTTTTATAGATTCGGCTTGTGCATCTTTTAGCTCATCTCCAATCAATGGTTTTTCAAAAACTACATTTAACCAATCTATTTTTTGGAAACCTTGTAATTTAAGATGCAATAACATTGCACTGCCCAAAACGGAAGCAACCGTTTTTTGAATACTATCAATATTACCGATAAGCACTTGTAATAATACTCTTGCAAAAGTTTCAGAAGTATTATTATTTTGGTTCATAAATACCCCATCAGTTTGCAAACCATTATTTAACAGGCGATTGATAATTTCAAAAGCCTTTTCTGCTCCTCCAAAATTTACGTTGGTAGCGTTCATTTTAAAAGTAGAAGCTCCTTCAAATCCCATTACATAACCTGTCGAAAGACTTTCATCAATTTCTTTACTTTGCTGGTTAAGATAATCACTACATCTTGTATAATAAGAATTATCATCTTCTCCTTTATTTTGTACAGGAGCTGTAACCATTACTTCTAAAAAACCCATCATTCCCAACTTTTTGACAATGATTTTGAAGTTATCCAACATATCTTTTTGAGTGATAATATCCTCCAATGCAGCTAACAAAGTAGGAACTGGATAAGGATTTTCTTCAAGATTATTTACACACTCGTAAAAGAAAGTTTCTTTACGAAGTATAATTTCATTATTTCCATTTAAAAGTCCTGCATTAATTTGTTTTGGAACGTACTCATTTGTAATTGGATTATAATTAAAACGAATGCTTGTAATATCCAAAATAGCCAAATTTTTGACTGAATCAATAAATGGTTTGCCTGACAGAATACTATCTACTGCAATTCCACCTGCATAAGTAACTGTACGGATTGCGTTTCTTATAAACGAATCCAATTTAGCTTCTTTCTCAAAAATGCGAATCGTTTCCATCACTTTTTTTCTATCCCTTTTGGATAGATTGTCAGGTAGTTCGATTTCGTATTTGGTCTGTGCAAGTGATACGGTATTATTAATAGCACGAGAAACATTCCTATCAAAAACCGAATAATTGCGTAAAACTTTAATCCATTCTAGCGAAAATTCTGGGTAGATTTCCCTTTCCTTATCGCCATATCCAAAAGAATTAGTAGAAACAGAAGAGCTTCTAGAGCCTCCATTTATTGGGTACTTAAATGAAGCTACTTTATTATTTCCATTCTCTGCATTTGGCTCGTTTTTAAACTCGTCATTGCCTTTAGCTTTATTCTTTTTCCAAAATTTGAATTTATCTAGAAACATCTTCTGTTTTCACTTATAATTATGTCTTAACTTTTTTTTGATTATGCTTTTCTTGATTTTCTGTATTCCTGTACAGTAGCACCTAAATCTAAAAGTGCTGCAAGAGCTTTTACAGATTTTTCTGTAATTTCTTCTGCTTCTTTATTTTCTACTTCAAAATCTTGTGCAAAAAAAGTAACCACTTCTTCCATCTCTGCTGTACTTCTATCAGCCCATTCGGCAGGAACTTTATTTACTTCTGTCAGCTTAGTCATAGCTTTTAAGACCAAACTTCCTCCAAGCTCAAGCAATTCTTTTCCTTCTACTTTCCCATCATCAGCAATCTTGACAATCCCTTCTCCAAGGTCAGCCGTGAATGAAAGTGCTTTTTTGATATTCTCTACTCCGTATTTTTCTGTTTGCTCTGCCATTTTCTTAAAATTATTATAATTGGTTGATTATTAAATCCTTAACATTATCACTATCTAATTGTAAAAATGGTAAAAATATTTGAATAATTTTGCAAATTTCATAATTAAATAGGTATATTTTTATAATTTTATCAAAAATAGTGCTTATAAATTATGAAATTTGTAAAAAATGAGTGGTTTAATTGAAATAATAATAAAAATTGTGCGTAAAATTGAAATACTATGATTTGGAGAAGTATAAAATCAATATTTTTTTGGTTGGGAATTATTAAAGAGAAAGAAGAGCAAAAAGTAATTGAGCAGATAAAAGAAGAAACAACCGAAATAGAAATTACTGTAACAGTCCCAAAGGAAGAAAAAGAACCGATTGAAGTTTTGATTGAAACTATGGAAGAGGAAGCGAAAGGGGGAAATACGAATAAGAATAATTTAATTATCCTAAATCCAGGACACGCACTAAATACAAAAGGAAAAAGAACACCTGATGGCATAAAAGAATATGAATTAAATGACCCAATAGCAGAAAAAGCAAAGGTTTATGCCGAAAGTTTGGGTTATGAATGTATAATTGCAAATCCGTATGATATTGAAGATGCAAATGCAAATGTAGCTCTAAATATAGCTGTTGGACATATTAATAGAATTGCTACAAAAGCAAGAAAAGAAGGTAAAGAAGTGATTTGTATTTCTATTCATTGCAACGCTCATCAGCCAAACTTTCCAAAAAATGAATGGAATGATGCAAGTGGAACGGTTTCGTTTTATTACGAGCAAAAAACAAAAGATAGACAAGGAAAAGAAATTACTTTAAAAAGTAAGGAAGGCGAAAAACTAGCCATTGCTATTCACAAAGAAATGGTAAAACAAACAGGATTACCAGACCGAGCTTTTAGTTTTAATAGAGGAAAAGCTCTAGGTGCAAATTTTGGAGTTTTGAGAAATACAGTTTGTACGACGGTTTTAGTAGAATGTGCATTTATGACAAATCGAATGGACGCTATATTTTTGAAAAGTGAGGAAGGTAAAGATATTTGTGCGAAAGCAATTACAATAGGGGTGGATAATTATTTCAACAATTAAAATTTATATAAGCTATGAAAGCAACATTAAAAGGAATGATAAAGCGACTGCTTACAGATGGAGGTGATTATAACTTCTTTATTATTAGTATAAATGAAAATTCTTATATGCAATTTCTAGGGGGTAGAGATAGTCAATTTTTAATTATGGAAACATCATATTTAGATTTGGACTCATTACAAGATTTAAAAATAAGAAATCTAGGGTGGGAACAGCCTAATAAAGGTGATAATTATAAGTTTACGATTTGAAAATCGTAAAAATTGTGAGGGAAATGGTTCATACTCACGCAGTAAAGTAGAAACCTATACTTACAAAGATTTTTATACAGAAAATCATATATTCCTATAAAAAAATGAACAACCGAATAAACGTAAAAAAATGGAAACAATGAAAGGCAATCTCGTTGTAGGTTTGGTAGTGGCTGGCATTGGAGGACTTGCTTATCTTATCCAGACTTATTATCCTGTTGTTGTGGATTTTTTTGTATCTTTATTTTAATTCTTAAAACCTAAAAAATAAATAAATTTTATGCTACAAGGACTACAAGGAGAAAATAAACTAATAGAAGAGAAAAGAAAGCTGCTTAAACAAGGCACTAAGGTTGAGTTTAAATGGTATGGAAATAAAGAACTCGTTTATACTGGTAGAATAGAAGTCTGTAAATTTGGGGAACTTTATTTTATAGCAGAGCATAATTTTAAAAAAAATGAATTGATAAGTGAAGGGATGAGATATAATAGTCGGTTAGATGGATTTTATTTCTTTAATCACTTTGAAATAATACGCCAAGAAGAACCTATCGCCCACCAAAAATAGGCATCGGTTTTGACTTGGGAGTCCTTGCTAATTCTTCATATTTCTTTACAGCAAGAGCCAAGGCACAAACGGTATCATCATGTAACCCAACAGGAGCAGAGTAACGAGTAGATGTTCTTGTGTGTTCGAATTGGAAACTATCCAATTCGTCACGCAGGATATTGTCTATGAAAGCTACTGTTTGCTGTTGGATAGCTACAGCCAAGCCTTCCATAAGTTGTTGCTTGCTCCTACTGGAAAAGTGGAAGCCTTCAGCAAGGTCTAACTCATCTTGAACTTGCTCAACGATAGGGTCGCCTACTCCTGTGCTATCTATAAGCATAGGTACGTTTTCAAGACCTTGCAAAATACGGACAGTTTCATTCCACGAGCTTTGCCATCTTTTGAAATAAGCTAAGTGTCCGTCTTCATCTAATCCGATAATTACAGAGTAATCAACAGACTTTGCAAGGTCAATTCCGTAACATACGACTGGTTTTTGTGAAATAAAAGGCACAACACAAGCAGCAATGTGACTAAGCCCAAAAGGGTTTCCACCGTCGTCGGCAGGTTCGGCTAGATACAATTCTCTAAAAACGTGTTCAGGTAAATCTCGTTTTGCTTGTTCTACTTCTGCCAAATCCAAAATACCAGCATCAACAGCATCGTAAGCATTAATTTTGAAATATTCGTATTCCAAATTATCCACTTCTTTGCCTTCATTTTCTTTTGTGTAAATTTTGGCTTTTGTAATCAGCTTTCCGTGCCAAGATTTTGTACCAACACAGTTTCCAATATATTTTATCTTTCCTTTTGTGGCAGTTACAGTAGAACGTAAGGCAATAAAAGCAGCTTCTTTGGCTCGTGTAAACTCATCAAAAACAGCAGCGTAAACATCTTCTCCATACAAGCTATTCGGATTATCAGCCGATTTAAACCAAATATGAACACCGTTTGGCAAGGTCAGTTTTAGTTCAGATAGGTTTTCTTTGAAAAAAGCAGGGTAAGAAACTTGCTCTTTCATACGATTGAAAGCAATCTTAGCCTGTGAAAATACAGGAGCAACCCACCAAAAGTTATCGCCTTTTTTACCTTGCAATGCCTGTTCGAATAACCAAATAATATGTGATGCCGTTTTTCCAGCCTTGGTACTTGCTTCGGTTACGGTATAACGTGCAGGACTATCAAGAATTGATTTTTGATAGTGAGTTATCCACGGTCGTCGGTAATTGAATTGTATTGTTTTCGATCTGCTTTTCTTGCTTACCACTATCTCCCAAATTTAAAGTTATCTCTATATTCTCCGTTGTTTCGTGTTCTATTTTTATCTTCTCCTGATACAGACCTTCTAATTTTGCTACGTCTTGTAAAATAGCCAACATAAGCGCATAACGTTCTCTAGCTTTCAATGCCTTGTCTTCAGAAACTTGTTTGTACATTCGTAAGCGAGTAGATACATGAAACGCCAAACGCTGCTCTAGCTTGCTCTCAATATTTTTGTATAGCAAAGCCAACGCAGACTCTATATAATAATAAGCCTGTCGTTCTTTCAAGTTCCATTTATCCTGTATCGTCTGTACAATATCTACCGACATATTGCCTTCCATTATCCATTCTGCAATATTTCGTTTTCGCATTAGCATTTCAGTTTGGCTAATGCGTGTAGATTTTTTCTTCTTTACACTCATCTTGCTTTATGCTATCCTTTTATCGTATCAATTAAATTCTACTTAAAATAAACTTTCGGTTAGTTTTTCTTTGTGTTTTTCAATTCTTTCGTTTGATAAATCGTAATATTTTTTTTCTTTCTCAAAACCTATAAAGTTTCTATTAGTGTTTAATGCTGATATAGCACTTGTACCACTACCCATA
>Ga0307983_1000834_pt1 | contig 14603 bp, 29 predicted proteins | sample OrgLakmetagen991_FD_201845 | JGI IMG/M metagenome (GOLD analysis project Ga0307983, IMG submission 201845) | Saline water microbial communities from Organic Lake, Antarctica - #991 | ecosystem: Environmental > Aquatic > Non-marine Saline and Alkaline > Saline | place: Antarctica: Organic Lake... | reverse complement strand
TTTAAATGGTGCTACCCAGTCAATACTCATTGTCTTACCTCTTTCTGTAGGTGATAACCCTAGCATAGCATACAGACTTAGAATTAAGACTGTACGGCTGTAATCTATTATAGCTAATGTTCATTTGGCAGTTCGTACAATCCTGGAGGGGGAAAAGGAAACGGCCCCCGCGTCAACGAGGACCGTTTCAACACATTCCAGACCCTATCAAAAGTAAGGAATTTATTAGTAAGGAACTAATAGTACTCAGTCTAACACAGAGAGAGCTTCTTTTGCAAGCTCTGCTTTCTCAGCTTTCTTTCGGGCTCTGTACCCTTTGTTGTACTCGCTGTACTCCTCATGATTCCGCTTTGCATAGCTCCTCGCGTTGCTTGCTTTGACACACGGAATACACGCATTGTAGGTTTTGCTCGTAGTCTCGGGGGTTCTCAGGTGGCCGTTATTGCAGTACTTCTCCAGACTTCGACGATAGGGGTTGGGTCTAAGTCCCCTGGCCACAGCGTCCCTGTTATTCTCACCAGCTGTTCCCAAAGTCAGATGACTTGCGTTTACACAGCGCTTAACATCACAGGAGTGCATAACGTGAGATTTGGGGTCCGAAAGAACCCCGTCGTTCTTGGCCAGGGCCCAGGCAACCTTGTGAGCTAAAGCAGTTTTGTACGGAGCGATGCCAAAGGACCCGTACCCTCGGCTGTTCACCGAGGCAGTCCATAACCAACATTCGTCCGGGCCCTGGACATCTACTTTCTTCCAGAACCGTGTCAGACGTGCCGCGTCCATATGCCCGCCGTCCTCAGGAAACATTCTTCGCCCTTCCCTTCCACTTTCTAACCCAACGATTTACCGAAAAAAAGTTTTTAAAGAGGAACTTAAGGTACGAACGTTTAAACCGCCACAACTTCTGGTTAATCTTCCTAATTCGAGTATCATAGTCACAGAGGGTGACAATCCACGGGATTTCTTCACGAAGTACTCCGGGACGTCCACACTCTTCACAGGTCTGGTAAGAGAGAGCCTCCGCCGCACTGACAAGCATCTCAACGTTAGTTTCTTCGCCACCAATGTAGTAGCGCAACCCGCCAAACTTTTCTTTTATTTGGACGATAAAGTAGTTAGGGTTGTTCTGGCTCAAAAGGACGTGGAGAGCAAGCACAATGTCATTCCACCCGGGGCCAAAATCGGACCCGATGAAGTAGCCCCCCCTAAGTTTGTTGCCGTAGAAAGGTTTAAGAGCAGATTGGAGCTCTTCGGTAGTGAGAGCTGTTATCGATTTTCTATATGGAATCATCACTTTGTTGCCTCTTTCTTTCCTTTGGGCCATAGAGTAGCACAGGAAGAGCTTAGACACCATTGGTCCCAAAAATTAGAACCAAGCCACTTATGACCACAATGGGGGCAAACCTTCATTCTTTGCGCTCTCTTTTCATTTCTTAGTAAATCCAAGTTTCAAAAGAACACTATCTAAAGAAACAAGCCTACCAATCGAAGCGTTACTGTTGTCATTACTTACAGGCTGCCGTGCTTCCCTGGGATTGGTTTCTCGAAGTATTTCCTTAAGAGCACTGGTTTTTATATACATAGCGCCCTCTCCCGTGGGACTTGCCCACACCCAGTAGTCCGACTCCGTCACATTAATCCCAGAAAGAGCCTCCATGTTCTCGTTGTACTGCTTAGTTTCAACATAGAAATTCCCGGTGTCAGCGGTGCGATAATCCGTCTTTACCTCGTGCTTGCCGTATAAATATTCGTTATGAGCGTTCTCGCCGACTAGTCCTCTTTGATAGTCAATATCAAAGTGAGGTTTATAGTTTTCAGATGTCATTTCTTTTCTTTTCTCTTTTGTTAAGGTTACGCTTTTACACTTGCTTTTACTCGACCACTGCGCTCTTTCGAATACTCGCTCTTTCGAGCCTTGCATGGGACACAAGGACAGTTTCTTTTCCCGCTCTTGCCGCCGCCGTGCTCTACCTCGTCGTTTCTAATGCTTTTCGTCTTATGACACTTGGAGCAAAGAAGCTGGCATTTCTCGAGCTCCAACCGTAGCGTCACCAGAGGAGCGCCCTGGAGACGCTTTGCAATATTGAAAGACTTTTGAGCGGGGTCGACGTGGTCAAACTCAATGTTATCTTCGCTCCCACACACGACACATACGCTGCCCATCTCTAAAATAAACATTTTTCGCCGGGCGTGGTATCTATTTACACCATACTCAGACATGTAGGCATTGTATTCTTCTTTACTTTTGGCTGGCACTTTACTTTTCCCGTCCAAGGTCCGACCAGTGTGGCCCAGGGAGATAGTAAGACTTTGCAAGCCTTCGTACGTGGAGACTAGCACCAGCACGCGAGCAACCGATATGCTCCATAACTGCCCTGCGGGGTTTCCCCCAGGACAGATATTCGAACCAGTAGAGTTGCACAAGGTAGTCATCTATCTCGGCGGGGTCTGTCATGCCTGACGGTCGGTCCGTTGTCCAATAGGCGCTATCTTTGATTGTTGAAATAGCAATCTGCCTAATCACCTTAGGTAGCGCCATTTGGGTCAAAAACAGCGTAGATATCGGGGACTTCCCCCCGACAATGTTAATATTCTCAATTTCGTATCGTCCGTTTGAAAGTAGTAAGTCAATCTCAATGGACGGTGACCCGGGACCGTACGAAACTGTTCTCATCAGAGTTTCAGGGACAAGAAGTTTTTTGTCGGCAAAAGGTAGGTACCCACACACGTTCTGGGGTTTGCCGTCAAACTCCTCGGAGTCTAGAATCTCTACGCGCTCAAGAATAGTATTCATTATCGCCCCACATTGAATCTGTCAATCTTTACAATGTGGACTCTCCCCTCAGAGGTCAGGGTGGAGATTTCCTTTTCCAGGGTGGTAATTTCTTTTTTGACTTTCTGGTAGGGGCTTTCGTTTTCGTGAGCAAACTCGATTTTTTCAATGGTCTTGAAAGACTTTGCAAGCTTAGCCTCGGCTTTGTCTCGCTTCACCATAATGGCTTTTACTAACTCCAGCTGGTGGGTAACGAAATCTGTTGTCATGGTTGTCATTTTGTACTCTTTCTATTAGTTTTAGATTGGTTTTGATAGTGTTTGTTACTGTTTAGTGGTAAAAATCTGTGGCACTAGTAAGTAATGATTTGCTTACTTTATTCACCTTCACTTGGGTCTTCGAAAAGACTTGAAAAGAATCTTTTGTTGTATGAGAGCAACAGGACGTCTAGTGTGTCCGCAACCAGGGCCAGTTGAGAAACAGTGTGTTCAGTTCCTGTTGCCGCGGGATAGCACTCTATCACAGCTTCAAAACTATCTCTAAGTTTCGTAATTTCAGATACAGCCAGCTCATGCGCCTTCTCCATACCCACGTAAACACCCGCTTCAAATTGCATAAGGGTGCCCTTGTCAAACTCGTCCATAGTAAAAAGCTTTTCTGCGTCAACTGGTTGCTCCGCGCCAAGAACAGCTTCTGGTTCTGGTTCTGGTTCTGGTTCTGCGCAACAGCCGTCGCACCCGTGCATTGCATCAACACCCTCGAGGCGCTCATCGGGGTCGGGGTGGCCGACGCCGTGGCCACAGATACGCTCCATAAACCCACGGTCCGCTCTCCAGCCCTGGGGGAAGCCACTCATGCCGTGGTCACTCGGGCTGTGGATTGTGCAAGCCCCGGGGGTCCGGCATTCGTCCTCCCCGTGCACATTCTTGATGGTCACTCCGTAGTCATCGGTCCATGTGTTTTTAGTCATTCTCTACAATACCTTCCTGAGCAAGTCATCAATTTCAGTTAAGCAATCCTCGAAGATTTGACGCTTTCTCTCTACTTCGTCTCTTGCTTCCTCAGCGTTCTTTAAATCCTCTTGTGTACCTGACAGTTCCGTGTTTCGGTCACTAAGTTCGGTCTCAAGGGCGCTAATTGTGTCTTCTAAATCTGTTTTTTCGTCCTGGTCCATCATTCTTCCTTTCTCTATGTGAATAAGCGATATAAGTGTGTGGAATCCTCCATCATTGAGAAACTTCACGCCTGTGGGCCCAAAATAGTATTCTAGATACTCGGGTTCCGCAATAATGTGCTGAATAAGCTCCACAGCATGAGCAGCTTTAGCAGTTTTTTCCATGTCCCTATGGTAACAGGAGTAATAGAATTTTGCAAGCGCGGTCTTCTGCTATCCTTTATACATGAAGATAACAACAGAGTCGGGTTCCGTCTATTTTATTGATGCCCATGGGCACTGCCATACTAACCCCCTAAAGGGCCAGCCAAAGTCCTACCCCACATGGTTTGCGTTCAACTATAGTGACATGGAACCTTATTGGACTGTAGCGGACCTTGTCGACAAGGTAGAACGCCTCCCCGCAAAGGAGGGGCGGAGATTGTATGTAGAAGACGATGATGCGTGGAGAGTTTCTACCCCCATTGCAACGATTGAGTTGCCCTAAGTCTACGCAACACCGCGTACTGTGGCTGCTAGGTAGTCAAAGCAGTGGATGTGCATAAGCGCATCCCATCCAGCATCATGAGCATTCTCATGACCAATCTTATCGATAGCGTAAGCTTTGGACATTTTCTTCCACGTTGAAGCTTTCACCGGCATCCCGTTGTGCACCCTACCTTCTAGAGCAAAACAGATAGCGTTTAAGTCGACAGTGCGCCTGGAAAACAGGGAGGCGGAGCGAGGGAGCAGGTCGTGGACGAAGGGCATATCGAAAGCTCCTACATTCCATCCAACTGGGGTGTTTCGCCCGCGCACATCTGGGTCGACCCCCATTGAGGCCAGCCAGTCATAAAGCGCCCCATCAACCTCTGCGGGGAGCGGGGCCTGGGCCACACGCTCCTCAGGAATGTTGTGCACTTTCGCTGCTATTGGGTTCCACTGCATTTTTCCGGGGTTAATGTCTGACACAAACGATTCCCCACTTGAGAACCCTATTCCTATTTGGATAAGTTTCCCACCCTTTGCGAGGTCAGCTGACGACATTTCTCCGTCTAGGCCGATGTACAAAAAACTCATGTTTGCTCCTCGTGCCTGTTTTCTAATGTAATGGCTTCACTTAAATGGTCTAGCATGTCGTCATCGATTTCCGCTCGCTCACCGGAAATAATTGCTAACGCTTCGGAGACCATCCACGGGCTTTTGTCCGAGTAAGACTTGAGCAACTCGACAATTTGTTCTTTTGCTTCTTGAGCCCCAACATCATAGCCTTCGCTGTAAGATGCCGGGCCCTCAATGAGAGCTCCATCCATATACCCTTTTTTATACCAATCAAGTTCAACATCTGTCTTATCAGTCATTGTGTTCCCCTTTTGTCTCGGCTTTGGTTATTAAGTCGCGCAACTCTTTCATTTCGGTTTGCGACCAGTGTTCAAAAGTTTGCAGTAACAAATAAAAAGTGTATTTGTCCCCCTCGGTGCTGTCTTGCCATACTTGGCGGCCACCGTAACAGCCGACGCGAACAGCGGCAGTCCACCCGTTGCCACCCTCTGGGTCAAACTCTAACTCGTTCCAGGTTGAACCGCATGAGTCACAAAAATAGTCGTCTCCTAAATCCCAGGTGGTGGGTTCGTCCTCACTCATTGTGTCCCCCTCATTTCAGCCCCGCCCATTTTAGGTAATCGTCTATTCCGTCTTGCGCGTCCTTGCTGACTAGAGCAAGTTGCTCGGCGTCTGCTTCGAGAGCATCAAGTTCTTGTCCTTTTTGAAACTCGCAAGTTTCGCATTCGCAGTTGCAAAACCTCATTGTGTCCCTCTAATGAGTTCAATGGCGATTCGTTTCGCTTCAGCCCTCTCCGCTACCCTTGCCTCCTCGTTGCGAATATGCCAAAGCTCGTCCTGCAACACCCAAACAAAATATAAAAAGTCTGCGTTATCAAGCAGCGCGATAATGCGTTCCTCAGTGTCTTCAGCCCCCGCATAGTACGCCTTGCTGTGAAGCTTCCAGTAACCTTTACCACCCTCCGGGGCAACTACCAACTCAGAGTTTATAGTTGAATCGCAGCAGTCGAAGTCTTTCTCACTCATTCTGTCTCTCCTTACGATTAGGTGGAGAGGCCCCTTGCGCCTGTTAGGTCACTGAACCCTGCAACTGGCGAAAGGAACAGAGTCCAGCATTAGGGCCCCTCCAAAAAACATAATACACAGAAAGAAAGTAGCTGTCAACTTTAGTCACGGGAAATCTTTTTTAAGTTGTTATGATAGACTTTAGCATTGTTGTGTACCTAACCCGTGCTGACACACATACCTGAAAAGAGAGTATCTTGGTACCAAAAGAACCATCGGCAGTCCCAGAACTTGCAACCACGAACAAAGACCCAATCCACGACAAGTTTGGGTGGTGCACGGACGGAAACCACTCGGGGTGCCGCATCCAGTTTGTTTACGAGAAGAGGGCACACATCTGCTCGTGCAACTGTCATTAGGTCTTGCGGGCAATTTCCCTGAGAGTGTTAGCTATGTCCATTAAGGACATAGTCTGGGCCATCTGGAGAAGTTCCGAACGTGAGTCTCGGTCCATCTCAGCCTCACAAAAGTATTTCAGGGCGCGGTCACCGTAGGTAGACACAGACTTGGTCTCTATCATCCGGTCCTGTAAGTGCGCATCGTATTCTTCTTGAGTGGCCATCGGCGGCTCCTATCTGTTATTGCTTCTAATCTAGCACGAGTCGACAGAATTGCGCACAAAATAGTGATAGAGTGGCGGAGTGATATACGAATGGAAACTCGACGGAGAAACCCGAAACTTTGGCGACGCACTTCATGAAGTGCTCGTTCCAGAAAAACAACACTACGAGTGGCTGATTGACGAGAAAAATATGCACTTCCTTCTCGGGAGCGTCATAGAAAACTCCATCATCAGGGAAACCCTTGCCCTCGGGTATCGACCCATCTTCCATGGGTGTGGATGGCGGGGTGAGCCCCTGGACAGTGACCTTGTCGCCCAGTGTGAGTTCATTGGGGTACGGGGGCCCGACACTCAAGAGGAGCTAGAGAACCACGGTATAGAGACAGTCGTGTCCCTTGACCCCGCGTACCAGCTTCCCGTTCTTATAGAGCCCGGAGAGCCAAACGGGCTGGCACTAGTTGTTCGGCACATCAAGGACAAGACAGAAACAACACCCAACACAATTCACGAGCTTAGGGCAGACGCAATCTTTAGACCAACAGTCGAGGATAGAAACGACATAGTTGACTTTGTTCAAAAGATATCCGGAGCACGTTTTGTGCTCGCCGGAGCAATGAACGCTGCAATCGTTGCCCACGCCTACGGAGTGCCCTTTGCTCTGCTGAAAAGCGACTACATAGACTGCCCGCCCAAGTGGAAAGACTGGTTGGCGTCCATCGAATTTGGCTCGCCGGTGTTTGTAAACAACGTCACAGAGGGTAGAGATTGGTATAACATAGTACGCAAGGAACCCGAAATAAGGATGGACTAAATGGACAGCACCGCAATCTGGGAAGGACCACTAGGCAACACGGAGTGGTCGGCACGCATTGAACCAATCGGAGAGAACATGCACAGAGGCGTGCTGAAGATAGTCAACACAGACAACAAAGTACACTACCAATGCGAAGTCAAGGTAGACCGACTAAACCCTAGCGGGGGGAACGAAACTCACATCGCTGAGTGGAACCGTGTCATTCAAAAGTGGTTCAGAGCTAACGCCTAACTTTGCGTAAATCGTAAAAGTAGTATAGCCTGGTCTTATGACCAACGCTATGAAATTTGAAATCAGAGACTTCGAGTGGGCAAAGACCCTACAAAACGGCTTAGAGACGTACATGTCCGGGCTCTACGATTCTACAGATGCAGAAGAGGGCACCCCTGAGCACCAAAAGGGTGTAGAGACCGAAAGCGGAATTCCGTTCTGCGCCTGTAACGTGTGCGAGGGACGAGAAATTTTGTCCTTCGTCGCACCCCGAGTAATCAAAGGCTACCTAGACGGAAAAATTGGATTCGTTGAAGTAGAGACCGAAACTTTTAAAGGCAACATAATTGAGACAGAAGGGTAAGAAAAAGATATGAGCGACGAACTAGACAAAGAATTTAGTGAGCTTCTGGACTCTCGTAAGGCGGGAAAAATCCCTCCGATTGTTGAGATAACAACTGAGAAATTTCACGCGCAAGCAGTAAACTTTAAACTAATGCCTATCGGTATCCTAGCTAAGATAGCTGCTGAGGACCAGAAACCAAACAACATTGCGTGGGTCTACTACCTAGAGGCTGCTAAGTCTGCTCTCTCTGAGAGTGACTACGACACTCTGTGGAATTTAGACCCAGAAGATTTCCCCTCGGTTGTTATAGCTTGGGTGTCCGCCAGTGGGGCATCTGAAAAAATAGAACCAGAACCGGAAAATCCTAAAAAGAGGGGTCGGCCTAGACGGACTTGATGGGGGCTCCGACGCTGATGAGGAACTCTTTTTGCAAAGCAGTTAAGTCCTCGTAAACCTCCTGTAGTTTCTCTAGGTGAGACTTATTAAAAACGACTTCTTCACTGTCATCGCCAAAAATAATATCGACAACACCGAGCGCCCAAAGCTCATACGCAGTGTTATTGAGCTCTTCACGATGGGTGCGATAGAACTCAGGGAACACTTCTCTGCACTTTTCGGTAATCAGGTAGACAGGCTCTCCTTCGGAGTTGAGTCCTTGGAGAACAACAGCGTCAATCCCAATAAGGTAATTAAGAAGAGCTTCAGCGGTTTCTTTATTTGACTCCATTAGCCTGGTCTTCCTCATCATCGTCATCGTCATCGTCTACTTTTGTTGTGTAGTAGATTTCATCTTCGTGTGCTTCATTAATAATGATACCAACAAGGAACAGTGCTTGTCGTTCACGGAAGCCCGCACGAAGCAAAGACTCAAACATTGCAAACATCTGAAAAGCATCCTCGTCAAGAGGAGTCAAGTCCATCTCAGACTCGTACTGACCAAAGTCAGGCTCTTCAGGCTCTTCTTGGTCTTCTGGCCCCTCGTGCTCTTTGCTCATTAGTAAAGTCTAACTGCTAGAGTGGTCATATACTTAAGTATAGAAGATACAAGCTGTGATGACATTGCAAGGAGACTAATGCCACGCAAACCCAAAGTACAGACGCCGAACATTTCCGCACACTGGGAAAGAAGCGACACGTACGAGGCTAACGGAAGAAAAATTGTGAAGGGCACCGAGCTCACCATTGAGGGCGAGCGGGGTCGGTTCAAGTTCATGCAATACGTGTACAACCCTCGGAGTGACGTAGCCTGGATAGACTGCATCGGGGGGAAGCGCGGGGTCAAAGAATTTCGTGCGTTCCGACCAGAAAGAATAAAGACAGTGCACTACAAAAACAAACTGAGGCCTGACAAAACCTAAGGGATAAGAAGCTCTGATTCGTCTACAACATCAAGAGCTTTTTCAAAAATAAGTGCTTCATTCTTATTAAAATGATGGCAGCAAAAGAATAAATTTCCGGCGGCGAACGCAACCATATAATAACTTTGCGAAGAACACGAGTCGCAATACTCAAGCTTTGTGTGCCACTCAACTTCTAAAACCTCTACAGCAGTCGGAATACTGTCGGTATCTGGGGACGGAATTTCAGTCACTGAGCTCACTATAAATCTCCTTGCAAGTCGGGCATACTGGGTAGTTACTGGGGTCCCTGTGTGGAACCCACGTCTTACCACAGAGGGCCACGATTGGAGTACCTTCAACTAACGCTTGTGTGACTTCGTTTTGTGGAGCGTAGTGGGCAAACCGTTCGTGGTTACCGTCTGTAGTCCATGAAAGTACAGATGTATCAACATCAGTGATAGACCCTGTTAAAGCTTCCATACCTAAAGTCTAGTACAAGACTGGGTGCAGTAGCTTAAGAATGGTGTCTTTATTGATAAAAGCCAGGTGAGAAGAGACATCGTTCCTCCCGAAGGAGACAATCGCCTGATTCCCCTTAAACGCAAGACCAGCAGCGTACTCAACCCCGGGCTGATGGAATCTAAATCCTGGAGTCACCTCGAGGATATATCCGTACTTGTCGAGCAGGACAAAGTGGTGGACATAGTCACGAAGACTTGACTGAGCTGTAGAAAAAGTTGTTGCCATGTAGGAAGACGTATTTGAGAAGGAAGTCCTGTGCATCACAGCGAGATAAGTATCTTCCCCAAACTCAACTAGGTTAGAGCTCCCACGGAGACCCTGGACAGTCTCGGAATCGGTTAGCCAAGTCTGGAGGACTCCCCCGACTACGACCTGATTCGCTCCGTACACCCAGTCAAAATTGTCTGTGGGAGCTCCTGGAATCATCCAGTTCTTTTCGGGAATCCGGGCGTCCCTGCCGGCAAACTTCTCGTAGCTGACAACTTTACACTTGCGAGCGTCCAGCTTAAAGACAGCCATACGGGACGCGGGAGCGTGCCACCCCTCGGTAACAACACCGGTGAAGTGCCAGCCGTCGCGGTAAAAAAGTTTGCAGTCTTCCACTCCACCGCCGAAGGAGGCTTCCAGTCCATCGAAGTCAATGAGGCGAAGTTTCTTCAGTCTCCACTCCTTATCGAACTCCGAGAAGTAAGTCTTTGTAAGGAACGTGTCACCAAAGTTGGGAACGTACCTGCCCATCTTGTCGATGTGGTAGTTGCTAGAACGGATAGTTGTGGCATAAAGGTTCTTACCGTTATGCCCAACCGAAGGATTAAAAGCACTCCAACCCAAATTAGAAGAGTCAGGGTGGCGCAAGAGGTCAACAACTTGCCCGCCAAGTTGCTTAACTGTGGGGTGCTCTGGATACTCCACTTGACCTACCGTCCTTATTTTAGATAACTTTTAAAAGTTTCCGGGAACACAGAAGAAGAAAGATTAAATACAGCATCAGCATACTCTCTAATCTCCGACTGAGCATCATGAGGTAGACGTTGCTCCAAAAAAGTCATCACACCCTGCAAAGACACAGTCCAACGCCAACGAACATACATGCCATAAGCGGGAAGAAAAAGACGAGCTAACTCTGGCGCGATGCCCTCCTCCATAGCAGAAACATACGCCTCCTCGCCCAAACGGATAGTCTCCTCAAGCCTGTCAGTAAACCGCTGACCAACAAGAACATCAACAGGCTCGCCACTACCTTGCTTGCTATTCTCCGGCTTGCTACGCCACTCAGAGGGGGAGGGCACATAAAACTCCTCGGCCTCGGTGATATATCTCCTCGAACTCTCATTCCAACCAAGCTGATTTTCAACATGAGATGAAGCCACAGCATACTTCCACCACTGACGCGCAACAACAAGAGGGGCATAAACCTCAAAAGTGAGAGCCGCATGGCGGAAAGGTGACGTGTGCTTCTCCCTAACCAAAAAACTAAGCAACCTGCTGTCCTTCTCCGACATCTCAGCGACCTCCTTGTCATAAGAAACCCGCGCCGCATTCACCACAGACAAATCGCTACCCATATGGTCAACCAGTCTGACGTAACCCTTATCCAACACATCAATCTTCACAGCTTCTCTTTTCTTTAAGTGACCATTGTTGGACTTGAACCAACGACGACCGAGTTATGAGCTCGGGGCTCTAACCAGCTGAGCTAAATGGCCAAACAGATATATTTAGTTATTAGAGGGCCCCTAAGAGGTACTGCCCCCCTGTTTTCTCATTACAAGTGAGATGTATTACTATTATACTATAGGGGCAGGTGCTACTTATTTATCTTAGCAAGCGCACTTGTCACTGCGGGGTAGGTGCCAAAAGCAAACAAACTAGCCACAACAAACCCCGCAATCTGAAGACCGCCCGAGGAGGCCAAAGAAAGCGCGATAACGACAACTACCATCAAAGCCCTGACAAGTACTACCGTCATCAGAACATAAACACTCATCGACTTCCCTCTCTTTTACGGCGTTCCTTGTAGCACAAAAAACAATAGCTACCTCGGAATCTGGTCCGATGCTTGCGGCACAAGTGTCCTGTTACTCTCATACCAAACATAATAGCACGGGTAGCAAAAGAAAGCCCCCGCCTAAGCGAGGGGTTTTCTTGTTACTTCTTGCCAGTTAGCCATCTAAAGAAGTCACCAAGCAAATCCCACAAAGTTGTGGAAGAAGTGTTGACAACTTCAAGAGGTTCTGGTTCCGGGATGGGAACGGGTTTTGGTTTTGGTTTAGGCTTAGGAGCAGGTGCCGGGACTGGCTTCGGCACCACAACTACTGGTGCTGGTGTGGGCTCGGGGACAACAACTACGGGTACGGGTTCCGGCTGAGGCTTAGGCTCCGTCTTCGGGATACTGGGACCCGCAAGACCAGCGAGTAGTTCTTCCTGAAGCTCGGTAATGGTGATGGGTCCCCAGATAGCGTCTGTCTCAACACCCAGGCGTTTTTGAACAGCTCTCCTTGTAGCCGCATCCAGCTTCCCAGTCTCGGGAGCCCCCGACCACAGCTGCAAAGCAGTATAGATAGCTTCAGTGGGAATGCCATCAAGTGGTCCGGTGTATAGGCCGTGACTTTTTAAAGCAGTCTGCAAAGCTTTCCAAGTGGCAACGTCAAGCTCGCCGGTTACTTTAAGCTCAGGCTCCTTAACACGAGGCCCCGCGAGGCCGTTGGTCAATTCCGTTTGCATCTCAGTAATAGTGATAGGGCCCCAGATAGCGTCGGGCTCGACACCAAGGCGCCTTTGTACGGCACGCTTGGTCTCGTCATTAAGCTTACCTGTTTCGGGAGCGTCCGCCCAAATCTGTAGACCTGTGATGGTCAGGGGTCCTGGGATACCATCAATCTTGCCCGCATAAAGCCCAAAGCTCTTCAGCGCAGTCTGCAGCGCTTTCCAGGTAAATATATCAAGCTTGCCGTTTATCTCAAATACTTTATCTTTCATAGTTCCACTGATAAAATCAACTGGATTTTTTGTATTTCCCCAAACTCCATTAATTCCGCGAACCTCCCAGTGAAGATGGTTGCCGGTAGAGGTGCCTGTGGTCCCACTGGTGTAGATGACATCCCCCGTGGAAATGGAGTCCCCCACAGAAAACGTGGTCCTATCCCTGCCGTGGTAATACGCGGTAACAATTCCTAAAGCCTTGTGACTAATCAAAACAACATGGCCACCGCCGTTGGGGTCCCAACCAATGTGCTTAATGACACCATCAGCAGGGGCAGTGACAAGGAACGTTCCGCGAACATCGACACCGTGGTGCCAGCGCATAGCTTTGTAAATCGGATGCCATGCGAGCCCAAAACCTCGTCCAACAGTAATAGAGTATCGGGCAGGCCAAGGCTGGATTAGTGTCATATATCTATATTACCTTAGTGACAGAAAAGTGATTGGGCTCTGAAAAACAATGTTACACTAGGAAGTGTGAGTAAACTCAAATTTGGTGCGTTGTCCGGAGCAGTTTTACTGTTAACAATGGGAGCCACAGCACAGACCACTATCGCCTCAGCCCCTCCTCCATTGGGCTGGGAAGCGCACTAATTGCTCTCTTTTCGGTACTAGGAATGAGACGCGCTCGAGAGAACTAAGTAGGAGCTCCTCGGAATGAAGTGACAAAAAGCTTCTATGGACCTTCACCGCTGTCACTAATTGCCTTTTAGTGTCACATTTTGACATTTAGTGACGGTACCCTTGTGTCATAAGCGTACCTATTTTGGTACAGTATTGACACGTTTCCGGTGAACTGTTCGGAAATCCCGAACAGTAGCTAAGCCTGCCAAACTGTGCGGAAATGGTAGCTGGAGCTCTCGTATAATGGAGGATATCATCCAGAAAACACAAAACCCCCAGGGGGTTTAGTCTGGGGGTTTTGGAAGTGGCGCCTAGACCGTGTTTCAGGAACGCTACCACCGAACAGACTAGCATATAACTGAAAGAAAAAGGCCCCTCCCATTTGAGCATCGTTGAGAGGCTTGGGAGGGGGTCTATTAGCTTGAGCTTATCATCCACTTAAAAAACTGGCCCCTCCTATTTTAGGAAGCTTTCGCTTTAGCCTTGGAGGGGCGCTGTTGTTTATATTGTATCAGTTGCCAGGATTTGCTTTTCTAATCGTCGGATTCAGCCACCACTGAGCAGGCACCGTTTCGACCATTTCCCGAAGCTCGTTAAGCGTCAGGTGTTGGTCGAAAACTTCGATACCGACCGCTCTATCGTGTTCGTCAAAGTCTATGCTTACTCTTAGATACTCGTACGTGTGGTGTACCTTTTTGCGGGAGAGCCTGATGTAGGCCATGCCGGTTTCTTCATCGAATGTGAGTTTCATGCCACCAACGTAGCACAAAACCCCCTGCATTGCTACGGGGGGCTTCGGCGGACAACGTACTGGGCTCATCGTAACCAGTGTCCCAATGCGTCGTAGTTACAGAGTAGCACAGAACTAAACCTATCCTGCCTCAACTTGGTTGCTGTTCGGGCTCACGTTCCCTAGCAATCATAAGCAGAATCAAATACCCGGCAAAGTCGAGAATGTCATCATCCCCAGGGAACTCGTGACCCTTCACCAACCGAGACAACTTATCATCAAGGCGGACCAGGAGCTGTTCTTTAGGACTTACTTTAGAAAAAATTCGTACCGGGTCAAGAGCTGAATCCCCATAAGCTTTGTTTTTGTCTACAAGGAACTCGCCTAGCTCCTTGGTTACCCGCACAATGTCATCTTGTGTTT
>Ga0307983_1000831_pt1 | contig 14649 bp, 11 predicted proteins | sample OrgLakmetagen991_FD_201845 | JGI IMG/M metagenome (GOLD analysis project Ga0307983, IMG submission 201845) | Saline water microbial communities from Organic Lake, Antarctica - #991 | ecosystem: Environmental > Aquatic > Non-marine Saline and Alkaline > Saline | place: Antarctica: Organic Lake... | reverse complement strand
AAGTAACTGACATTGCCAGGTCTAATGATACGGACGCACAGAAGCAAGATTCTGTGCGTGTCTGGGCAGAACAGGTTAATAATTTGATACGTAATAAAGACCGTAATATCTCTACTGACATTACGTTGGAGGAGGCAAAAGAATACGAATTTAATGAAGCCCAACTTGTTTTTATTAGGTTAGGTTTTGATAAAACACTGGGCGATGCGGTTAAAGCCACTATGGAGGAAATGTTTAGTGTGTTCTTGGAGCGCCGTAAGGTATTGAATCAAGGTGCCCAGGTTTCAGCTCAGCTATACACCGCGATGCTTGAACACTTGGCAGAGCAGAAAGTTGAAAGTCTGATTGGGCAGGGCAAACTGGCTGCCCGAGGCGAAAAGCCTAACAACCGGGGAGAGGTTAACCCTCAGCCCTTACAAGACTTGTCGCCTACTCAGATCGCAGAGATTGAGGAACAGTTAAAAGACCTCAAACCGGTTACACACAGTGCGATGTCGCAGGTTGAAGACGATCTGGATGCGGGCCTGTTCCTACCAAAAGAAAGTCGTAAGCTCAGTGAAGACATTAATTATTCCCAAGAAGTGGCATTGGGTAAATCTATAACGGCCAACACACCGGATGGTAATGACATCAAATCGATGAAAACTAAGGGATACAAATCGGTCTTGGAAGACCCAGGTGTACGGACATTGGTTTTAATGATCCATTCTACAGACAGTGCCATTTCGGCTTACGCTTATGAGAAACTTGCTGCACTGAATATTTATGACGCAAACGGTTTGAGTATTGCTGATGTAGTTAAAGGTGCTGAAAACTTGAACGAGGCAACTCACAAAGTCTTGTTGTCGTTTTCAGTACCGTTGGAAATCAAGGCGACGCTGGAGCGTACTGTATCTGGGTTGAGTGGGTTTGCTTCGATGATTGAGGAAAGCCCTGCTTTACAGGAACGATTCTCTAAATTGGAAGAGGAGTATGTTGGGCGTCTTAATAAAGTAGAAACTGCGTTATTTGAGGCTTCCGGTCTGGATTGGATCAGTTACGTAATGAAAGACGTTACGCAAACGGCTTATCAAGCTGAAATGACCAAACTTGAGACTATGAGCATACTGGCGTTTCTGGATCAATACGCACAAGAAGGGGGAGAGTTTGAGGTAACCGATGCGTTACGTCAGGAAGCCCTGGATAAATTAGAGCAAGTTCGTGCTGAATCAATAGGCCCCAAAGCAGCAGAAATGCAGGCCTTGAGCCAACGTATCGCTACTGCCGTAACGGGTAACCCTGAAACACCCAAACTACCTACAGCCCCAGAAGCGCGAGATATTGAAGCGACTTTTGAGCCACAAGAAATAGCGGCTACGTTGAAAGATTGGTTCAGCACCAAGCTCAACGAACTGGAAACTTTGGCTCGTAACACCGGCACCCGGGACACCACACAACGCGAAGGCGTCAATCGCTTGAAAGTGATTGCTGAAACTTACCCAGCGTTGAAGTCGATTAATGCCACATTGGAGAAAGTGTTTCCAGGTAATGATCAGGCTAAGCGCCGTGCTACTTGGAAGTCAGCCATCCTGACCCGTATGCAGAACCGGCCGGCCAACACAAACAGTGTTATGCACGCACCGAACCATACGGTTCTGCCGTTGATTGATCAGTTGCTGGCAACAGAAGACACCAGCCCTGAACTGAAGGAAAGTCTGACCACAGCACGCGATGCTATGTTGGCTCAGCAATCTACTTTGGCCCTGGCAGCAGACCGATCTCTAAGTGGTCTTGCCAATGCTCAGGTAGTAGAAGCCCTGGCCTCAGTTTACAACGGCACCCGGCAGACCGCCTATGGCGAGCTTGGCACACCGGCAATCAACAGCGATACCGACATGGTAGCGTTTATGGAAAGCAACTCTGAGATGACCGCTAAGGATCTCATGGGCTATCTGGATCAACGCTTCCGGGCAACCGGGACCAATCTGGACAAGACCAACCGGCAGTTGCTGGTGTTTCTGAAGCAGACCGTGAAAAGCGATCTGCCCGTCAGATACATCACCCGTGACACCGCTGAGACTGATCTACCGCAGGGCGGCGTAAGCCGCGCTAAGGGTTGGTATGAGCCGATGACTGGAAACGAGCACATTGGTATTAAGAGCCCGGACTTCACTCACTCAGGCGTTAGTCCAGAGCTGGTGCTGCACGAACTGGTTCACCAGGCACTGGGAAGCATTGTAGCCAATGAGCAAGCCAAGCCAGTTTCAGAACGCGGCGATGCTTGGGCGCTGGTCAACGATCTTGAGAACTTGAGACAAAAAGCCAAGGCTTCGATCGACAACAGTGACGATGTAACTCTGGATCTGAAATACCGGGAAGCGGTCTCAGACCTGCATGAATTCATTGCCTGGGGCATGACTAACCGGGACTTCCAGCGAGATGTCCTGAACGATTTAGTATTTGAGACCTCTGTTAAAAAAGGCAACAAGTTTATTGATGGGATGCAGTTATTCATTGATAAGATTGCTGGCCTGCTGTTTGGTAACCGTAAAGACGAAGCAAAGACCCGAGGCTTATCTGTACTGGTTACTAACGTGACTGGTTTGTTTGGTGCAGCGAAAGAAGCCCGCACGGTGGCTACTACTGGCACACAGAAGACTCAGAACCAGCAAAGTACTGACCCGTTTGATGTTGTGAAAGCCTACAGCTCGGAGCAAGTGTTTGACGCATTGGGCCGGTATCAGACAGAAGCACTGGACCCCTCGTATAACGAACACCTGAAAGAGGTGTTGGGTGGTATTGTTACACAGCTCCATGGTCCCTATGGCGCCTACAAGGCTGAGGCCGAGCAGAGTGCTACTTATGGTAGCGAAGATGTGTTCCTGACCTCCCTGATGGGCAAGCTGCCCTTTGCATCCGAGATTATGGGCCAGCCGTTCAAGATCAGTCAGCAAGAAGCGTTTGTATTGGAGCAGGTTGAAGCCACGGTTAAGGCGTCATTGAACTCTTCGACAGCAGCTTATCGTGAACTGGCCAAACTTTATAAAGAGACTAAGACCCGGTTGAAGCCACAGGATATGTTCGACGGTGATTGGTCACAGGCCACTCCCAATGAGCAGGCAGAAGCAGAAGCCCAGTACCGGTTTATCTTCACACCGAAGCAGAACGCTGATGGTACTTCGGATTTCCTGGGACGGTTTGCGGCCATGGGCCTGGCGTACCGTCCTTTACAAAGCAAGATGATGGTTGCCACTGCACGGGACACTGAGAGCCTTAGAGGTATGAAGCTGGGTGAGCAGCTAAAGGCCATCTTCAAGCGACTCCTTAACCTGATTAACGGTCGGTTAACAAAGACCTATGCCGGTCAACGGGCAGACCAGAAGCTCAGTGATCTGATGGATCAGTTGGTGAGTATTGAGTCTCGTCGTTTGACTTCTTTGGCTCGACATAGAAATGCAGTCCCTTCAGCGATTGAAGGTTCATTGAGCAAACTCAGTGAAGGGATGAAAGCCAAGGCAGACGAGTTTGGTAAGTCCAAATTCTTCCGTAACTCCAAGAACAGTTTGGTTGAGGGTACGGGTGTTGTCGTTAGTATGGTGGCCGGTGATCGTGTACGGGCTACTTTTGACAACTTGGAGAATGTCCGTAACCGTAATTTCAAGGAACGGCAAGGCCTGCTTTCTTCGGTTGTTACTGAGTTTAAAGGTGCTAACGAGACCAACTTGACCGCTCATGAATTGCTGCGAATGGGTAAGAAAAACGATCAAGATCGTCAAACCATTATTGAGCAGACCGCTAAAACCGTACTTGAGAGTTACGCTGAAGCCGGGGAAACCCTGACTGAAGCGGATATGAACGCCATTACTCGGGTTCTGTTGCGTACCGATATGGCCGCTTTGTTAGACAAAGACAAAGACAATCAGGCAGAGCTGCTGGAACTGGTTCGGGATGACAAGGCGTTGGATGCAGCCATTGCGATCCACGAGAAGCAGATACAGGCCAGTGGACCTCAGCGGCATTACTGGTCAACCGGTGCTAAAACTTTGGGCTATTACATGGTCACTGATATTGCACGTAAAGATAACCTGATGAAGAATGCGTATAACCTGGCTCGGTTGTTTGAGACCGATCAGGCCGGCAAGATTACCGAGGCCAAGGCCGCCGAGGTTGAAGGCATTCTGGATAAGCTGGCGTCATTGTATGCCCTGAAATACAGCCCTAGTAAGGACCGGGGTCTGATGACAGAAGTCATGAAGACAGAGCTTCAGCGAGGCAATAACAGCGGTATCAAGATGACCTTGCTGATGCACAAAAACATGAAAGAGAGGTCCATGGAAAGTTTGTTTGATAACAAACCAGGGTTGTTCATCAAGGGTTACACCAAAGAGATTTACAATTCCCACAAAGAGTTGGTGATTGCAGAAGGGATAGACGCTAAAAACCTGGTACGCAGTGGTGCCCGTGAAGGCGCCTTGGTTCCTAATGACTCAGCCGACACCTCTAGCGAAAAGCGCATTTACACGGTAGAAGACGGTGGGCTTAACACTCGGGTAACCGGTATAACGTCCAATACGGGTAGCCGTAAACGGGGCGCCAGTGTGACTCGGGATCAAACCGGTCAGCTTCGTCAAGACACTTTACGAGACATTAAGCGTTATAAAGCAGCGGCGATTGCTGATCAATTTAAGCCTGATCCAAATTACGATCCACGTCGAGAAGCTCCACAGAAGATGGTACCGCTGATGAATAATTACGGTCAGGCGGTTAATTACCAATACATGATGAATGCTGAAACTAAAGACACCCTGTTGGAACGAAACAACCGTATGCAGGATGTGATGGGCTCTATGGCTGGTAGCATTGTGGATAAGGTAAACACCAAGGCTCACAATGAAACAGCTATCAAAGCCTTGCATGAGCAATACAATGAAGAAGGCTTCAGCCGCCCGGATGCGTTTATCGAGATTAGTATGAACAGTACCGATCCACAGATTCGTGAGATCTACCAATTATTGCCGGACGCCACCAAGCGGGACATCCGTAAAGTATGGGGTCGTGAAGCCATGATGGTACGGGTGGATCTGGTCGATTTGTTCTTTGGTTACCGCAAAAATAGTCTGTCGTCAGTCTTTGATAAAAACGCCGATGAACGTGGCGCAATGGGAAAGATCTTTGTAGCTATATTGGAATCACCGGTATTTAGGATGCGTAAAAAAGCGGCATTGCGGGTGAGTCAGGCAGAAGACGTGTGGCAAGAGTTGGTTAAAGAAATCAAGGATTTCTTGGTCATCAAAACTGGCTTTACCTTGTTGGGTAACATCACAAGTAACGTCAGCGAATTGGTTTGGATGGGCGTGCCTATCAATGACATAGTGAAAAATCACCGGGTTGCTTTTAACGGAGCCATAAGTTACCAGCGGGATTTGCATGAGCTAATGAAGTTGGAAACGATGCGTGACATTGGTTCCAACGCTCAGACTCAACCGGAGTTGAATGCTCGGATTATTGAGCTGACTGATGCTTTGGAGCGCAATCCCGTAAAGAAGTTGGTAGATGCAGGAATGTACCAGACCATCGTAGAGGACGTGGATAGCGTAGATGACAACTACTCTTACAAATCTAAACTGATGCGTAAGGTAGATAGTAAAACTCAGTGGTTGCCAGAGGCTGTCAAGAAAACCGGTAAGTTTTTCTACATGGCTCACGACACACCGCTGTACAAGCTGATGTACCAGGGTACTCACTTGAGTGATTTTATTGCCAGGTACACTTTGTACGAGCACATGATTAATCGGAAGAAGAACCCACTGACAGAGAAGGAAGCTATTCAGTTGTCGGTGGAAGCCTTCGTAAACTACGACATACCGACACACCGGTTTATTCAGTACATGAACGACATGGGTATGATTTGGTTTACCAAGTATTATATGAGAATCCAGAAGGTCATCATGTTCCTGATGCGGGATAACCCAGGCCGGACATTGGCAGTAGGTTTGTTTGCTAACTTCTTTGCAGGCTTCACAACCCTGATAGAGTCTGGCTTCTGGAATAAATTGGACACCAACCCACTCGGGGCCGGTGCCTTTGAGTATTTGGGTGCCGTTGATGAGGGAATCACCACACATATGGCACAGAGTCTTATTAACTAAACACAAGAAAGCCTTGAATTATCAGGGCTTTCTTCTATCAAGTGTTAAAAAGCCCTGGTAATGTTGCCAGGGCTTTTTTAGTTACTACTTATTCTTACGTTGATCTCTATCCTGCTGCGATTCCCACAACAGATACCAGGCACCTACGAAGATGCCTACGATCAGTAAGGTAAGTGATCCTACCGTAGTAACGACAAATATAATGGCGGTACTAAAGAAGACCAGCACGGTGAAAACACCGGCCAGTAACGCTGTGAATACAGCCTTGATAAAAGCCATGGGTTTACTCCTTATGCGAAGAGGCTTTTACTGGGCGGCTTTTCCTGCACAGCTTCGTCATTGGTCTCTTCAGCCTGAACGTCCGGTTCAAACGGAGGCGTTGTATCCTCCATTTTAACATTATCAGGTGCAGCTTCTTCAGGGCCAGATTCCTGTGTAACCGTAGGCTTGATGGGCTTTGCTTTGGCTGTGGGTTTGGGGTTGTCGGTTACAGGTGCCCGATTGTTTGGTCCTTCCGGGGTATTAGCAGCTTCAGGTTCCGGTGTAGTTTCGTTTACTGCACCGGAACCGAGGATAACTTCTGCGTCAATGCTGGTGCCGCCTTTACGGGTAACGGTGAACTTCACTTCTTGTACCGGGCTGGTGATACCGTTTTTGGCAACGTAGTCGCGGATTGCTTCTTCGATGCTAGGCTGATCCATTGTGATATTGATTTTCATTAGGTGTTCCTTTGAAGGGTTGTGCGGCTTACGCCGCTTTTATGAACGAAACAGTTTGTTGAAACTGTGGGGTGTTGATACCAGCTTCTATGGCACCGATGGCGTCGGCCATATGTTCGGCCTTGCCGGCAATAACGGTGCGTTGGCCTTTCTTGGTTTGCATAGGCCAGAAGTCACCAGGGTGTTGTGTCATGGCTCGATCAATGATCTGAGCTTTACTGGCAGTCTTCTTGCCGACCGTGGCCAGCTTGACCTCAGTCGGGGTCACCTCGAAGAACGGGGTACCGTTGGCGCGTAATGCACCCAGTACACCCACACAGATGCCGTAAGAGGCCATGGCCCTGGCAGACTGGCTACCGACCGGGACTTCTACAAAGATCGCCTCAGCGTCCTGTACGGCCAGCTTAATGCCTTGAGCCAGTTGATGAGCACGCTCCAGATCCTTACTGTTCTGACGTACCTGCTTGCCCGTCGGGAAGACAGGAGTCACCAGATCCAGACCTTTGATATGCAGTGCGCCTGTGTCGGTGTCATAAAGACCGCCGGCCAAGCCCCAATTAGACAGGGATGGGTCCATGCCCAGCACCCGGATCAGACTCATGAAACCTTGGCTCCCGGTCTGGCCTTGGGCATCACGGTACCGGCTGGAATTTCCAGATAGCCTTCCTCAAAGACAGCCTTGGGCGACCAGGAGTGGTACTCATCAGCCGTGTCCTTACCATAAATAACATGATAACCATTGGCTAGAGGGTCCATGTTTCCCGCTTTTGAGATTGATCGTAGAGTTAGAAAGTGGCCAAAAGTCATTGGCTCAGCATGGACTTGCTTGATGCACTGATAAAATTTAAGACGGTTGCTCATGAGAAATCTTCCAGCCAGCTTTGCGTGTATAAGCGCCAGCCTTCCAACTCAAAGAGTTTGTCCTGGGCTTGATTGGCCGCACTTTGTTGGGCGAACTTCATTCCCAGCTCGGCATCGAAGTTATCCAGGGAGACACACGCTGTACGGCCTGTAACCAGATAAAAAGCGTCATCCAGAAAAGCATGACAGAAGGTAGAGGTTGTACCTTTTGGTTGTTCAAACCGGTAGGTCACACGCTCAGATACCAGTTGATTGATATAGTCCAGCGTGATTCTAGGAGCGTCCAGTTTCTTTTCCTGAATCTCCGCTTCCATTTCCACATCGTTGTGTTGCATATTAACTCCAGTTATCGGGGAAAAGGTCAGGGACCGCTGGTATGGCCCCTGGTTAAACCTGTCTTAGACAAACAAGGACTTGACAGCTTTGCCTCCACCGGCCGCTGCTGGTGCCGTTTTGCCTGGAGTGCCTGACGCACCATTGGCATCGTTTGTGGCAGTCGCCTTGTTGCGCGTCTTGCCGGTATTTTTCTGATCCCACGTAGCGTAGAACGCTGGCGCTTCAGCACCGGCCATGATTTCAGCGGTGGTCATCTGATCGCGCTCACGAAAGAACTTGTCGATCTCGTTGATTTCACGAGTCTCACCAGTGTTGGCGTAAACGCCGCTGTCGTTCTTGGCTTGCTTGTCTACAATTTGCTTTTGCAGACCTACAATGCCGCGAGTGCCCAGCAATTCCATGGCCACCTCGACCTTGGTCATGACATCGGCTTTGGCGTCAAAGTTATAGACACCAATGGTTTTCTCTTCAGTATCCAGTGCAAGAACATCTTTACCACAAGCCAGGCGTGTCAGGCTGTTGGCGTGGTTGAAGCCAGGTAGGCCGTGCTTCTCGCCTTTGGCGTTCTCGTAATAGTTCTTGTTGCCTTTGGCATCGCCTGACGCAATGCACAGACCTTCTTTGTACTCACCACCGTCATCGAACTTGAAGGTGAGGTTCATGAACAAGGCGCCACTGATTTTCTTCTCAAACCAAGCCATGATGACTTCGTAAGGGTAAAGACCACTTTCACGTGGGCCAGTTGAGCCGGCAAAGTCTGTGCCTTCGGTAGTTTCTTGATCTGTGTTTACTGTGTTAAGTAGTGACATTAGGTAATTCCTTCAGATTTGATTGAGTGTTGTTAGAACGCTACGCCTGGGATTAGGCGTAGTATTCGTTGAGTCGGTTGAAAACCAACTGCATGTTGTTGTCGGTGTAGGTTTCTTGGTTGTCGAACATACCCATGGGGCCTCGAAGCCGTTCATTGACGGTCTCTTTGGTCAGTTTGGTTTGGAAGACGTATTTGAAACCCAACATCTCTTCTTCGTCGGTAATGGTTAGTAGTTTGGATTGGTACTTGGATACATCCTTGAGCTTCACTTTTTTGGCGGCAACGACGCAGGAGAAGAACGATTCGATACCGTTGTTCTTCAGTGAACCTTTCACCGGTACTTTGGTTTCCATAACCATCTCACCCTCGTTGTAGCTATCTAGCGTGTGGGCAATGAAGACCACGTTTTTGGTGGACTTGGCGACGTACTGCTGCATCAGTTCTCGAAAGAACTCCGCAAAGTCGCCCCAGGCTTTCATGCCGTTGGTAGAGTTACGGACGTAAAGGGATTCATACATATCCATCATGTACGTCAGGCTGTCCACCACAATGGTGTGGATGTTGTCCATACCCTCGGCTGCACCGAAGGCTTCGTGAACCTGGTGCGGATCGGTGATGGTGTACTCACTGAACTTGGACCGGAAGGGCAGGCGCTTGCCTGATTCACAGTTCAAATACATGACACCTTCTGGTTTATCCAGTGCCATCAGAGAGGCGGATTTACCGGCAGCCGATTTACCCACCAGCAGTACCAGGTGATCGTTAACAGCTTCTTGTTTCATAAAAGTTTCCTGTGTTTTCTTTATGGATCACAAAAGGGGCCGGAGGCCCCCTGAGTAAAATTGGTTATGCAGCCCGCTTAGCAAGGGCCTTTGAGATGGTCACCATGATGGTGCCTAGTAGTTCGGCTTCGGTGAGCTTGTCCGCGAGTTTGTTGTTCAGGTTGGCAACACGCTTGTGGATCTCATCGTAGTCAAACTGGACATCCAACAAGATGAAGGCGTACCGGATGAGCTGGTTGTTGCGGTTACCGTCACCGGTGTTATTCACCACCCAACGCTCCAGGTTGTCTAGGGACTGCTGAGAGTCCACCACACGCTTGCGTTCCTCGTTCTTACTGGTCTTCGGTATGAACGCCAGGGCATCCAACAACTGCCCGTCGTTGTACGCGTAAGTGCCGTCATTGGACATCCACTTGCGGGCACGCTGACTGGTAGCGGTATCGACTTCAAAAGGGAGCCATTCGTAAATGTTGTGCATGAATTCTTTGAAGTCATCGGCATCCAGCTTCAACTCATAATTGATCGGCAGGATGATACGAAACCGGTTTTTATCGGCGGTGTGACGTTTGGTGGTGTAGATCAGCGAGGTGTAATCTTTCAACAGGCTTTGTGCAGTGGCCATTGGCACACCACCATCCACATCAATCACGACAAGGTTGAACCCGGCAATGGCGTTGTCTTCTTGGCGATGTCCACCTTTGAGGTGGTGATTGACCCAGTGCATACCGTCTGCCTGGGTGAGTTGGTGCAGCTTAGTAAACGGCGCTACCTCGTTGGTATACCCTACGGCAATGTCTTGGCTGTAGCTGACGCACATTTCATTGAGGTCGGTTTTCTTCAAAGTTTCGCCCCGTAAGAACTCAATACCACCGGTGTACGTTTTCTTGATGATGATGTTGTTCTTGTATCCGTGACTGATTGCCAGGTTCAGCATGTCAGTTCGGGCACTGTTGGTTTTGGGGTAGAACGGTAGATCGCTTACCAGGTCAGCGTGAGTGATGTCTTCTTGCAACTCAGCAATGTACTTCGCCAGTTTGACGTATGGCTTGTCTCGGGTAAGTAGGTTGTCGAAAGCGATACCCGATTCCTCGACCAGCTTAATAGCCTGCTCAAGGTTTTCTTCGGTGATCTCTGGCGAGTCATCCACGAACGCATAGGCGCCAGCCAGCTTGGTGGCTTTGAAATACCGGTGAGCCATTTCGGCTTTACGCATTTCATCGTGTTCACGAAAGTGCGTTGCACGTTGCTCACAATTTAACCGGTACTGGATAAACAGCTTGGCAACACGCTCACTCATTACCAATTTTTTGTTGATGTTGATCATATCGGCCAATGCTTCAAAGTGATCCGATATGTTTTCCAGGTAGGCATCCGTGTCGGTGTTGGTCAGCAGATCGTAAACCTCGTCTACGGTCATACTGGTGTTTCGTTCATGACCTTTAGCGTAGCCAAATAGGCAACGCCGGCCTAGACCCGTATCGACCCAGGAATAGAACTCTTCCTCTATTTTGCCGCCGTCAAAGAGTTTGCTGGGCGTACCAAACAACATCATATTGGTGGGTGTGTTGCCTTGCAGATCCTCAGCTCGAACGTTTTCCTTGGTGTTTTTAGTCATCTTCTGCTTAATCTTACCTACGTCGTAAAGCTCCAGGTAAGCGTTCAAGGCCTCACCAGAGCTGCTGAGGTTTGATCCAATCTCATCAATCTGAAGGTTCAGAGCGCCGGCGTCTGCCATTTGCAGCTTGTATCGGGCCTGTTTAAGGGCGGCTTCAGTACCGTTATCAAAAGAGAATAGCAACGCACCTTGGGCCTTAAACTCTGCTTTGGTCCGCTCAAGTTCTTCATCTGGATCGGTACCTTCCGAACTGGCTCGACGTATTGCGATTTTAGGCAGGTTGTTTTCGGCCAGGAGCGGAAAAGTTTCGGTGGTAAACCGTTGCTGGAACTGACCAACAACTTGCTCTTCCATCATATTCGTAGACAGGCCTTTACCAGCACCTGACGTTGCCAAGTTAATGGCGTACAGGTTAACGGGAATTGCGCCACGGTCATGAGTGATGATTGTGGTGCGCATCATGGAAGCCATGACAGAAAAGTAGTAACCCACTAAGACTCGAAAGAACAATGGGTTGGTGTTCTGGGTTTTTTGGCACAGTATCTGTGCCAGCTTATCGGCTACGGGGTGATGTTCCATCTCCTCGTAGGGACGTAGCCTGAATTCATCAGTCATGAGTGTGTGTCCTTAAAGTTGGAGTGAACCGTCTGCGATTAGCTCGTCTTTTTGAGTGCAGATGGGGAAGGCAGGACAGTACTTGCAAGCCAGTACTTGACCGGGTTTTTCGACAACAATGCCTACGCCACCGTCTGCTGCCATGCGGGAATACGCATCTTGTTTGGCATCAAAGTTTTTAGTGGAACGGGCTCGTTTTTCAGGGTTCTTGTAGTATTTGTATTCCGGGTCAGAGCGCCACAAATCCTTGTCGGAACACTCTGGTAGGTCTTCTTCTGGTACGTCTTGATACCGTTTAAGCTGGCTCAGCTTGTTAGCGATGTACGCTTCTGTGTCAGCCACCGGCATCAAAGAGATTAACTTTTGCGGTGTGCTGGACTTGGGGTAGCTCGGATCATTGGCGGCACGACCCGGCATGAAATCGACCAGGAGGAAATTGATGGCAATGACATCATCAGTAATAATGTCAGGGTTAAGCCAACGATAAATTGAGCCTTGGAGTTGGAATTCCTCATCCTTGGTGCCTTTGGTGAACATATAGACAGACGTTGATTTGAAATCCTCAACACGACCCTCAGCCACAAAGTCAAACTTGCCGGAAACCTTTTGACCATTAACGGTCTTGTAGGAGCGTTTCTCCAGGTACACCGGGATAGTGTCTGCTTCTGTGGAGTCTGGAGCCGGGTTGATACGGACCTTACTAATGACGCCCTTGGGGTAGCCCAGAGCTTCCATAGCACTCTCGTAGTTGTTTATCCAGGCCCGTTCGATTGAGTCGTGTAGGGCGGTGCCCATACGGCTTTTGAACAAGCCACTAATATCCACCAGGGATTTTTCCTGGGGCACTCGGCCACCGAGTATGAGCTGACGTACCGACTTTATGAGCTTGGTGGCACTGACCACATTTTCTTCGTGATCATAGGTGTCATTTGCTAAGAACACAGCAACAGATAGCGGCACGTTAGTCGCGTTCAGATACTTACGCATAACAGTAAATCCTGTTTGTTTTAGATAAATAAATAACGGTGTAGGTACTCGCTATCTAAGGGGTGTAAATATTAATAATGCGGGGGAACAGTACGAAGCCAAATAGGTTTAGGAATTCAACTTCGGCAAGTTTAAAATCAGTGGTGGATGTTATATGAACAGAGCCCACCACTAACCTGAGTTTGACTTCACCCCATTTATTGATTCGCATAGCACACATGCCAACCATAAAACGGGGGAAGTATTTGAAAATTAAGAGGCGCATTCCAGCTCACGTTCTTCCAGGGCAACCATTCGGGTACCGTAGTGAGCTACTTTTTGTGCGTTACGTAGTGGAGTGTCGTCGGGCTTACCGTCACCCATTCGGGCTTTGCATTTACGAAAGACAGCTTTGATAGCTTCGCCTTCCTGGAAGGTCATGTTGAGGGCTTCGATAATGTCTTCACACTCGACAGTGTAAGGCTCTAGCCTTTTAGGGTTGGGAATGTCTACGAGCCAGTAATCGTTGTCACCTCCTACAGATGTAGGGACTGACTCCGGTTGGTCTGCGATAAACCCGTAGGATTTTGCTTCTACGTACAGTTCATTACTACAAGCAGGGCAGAAATCTTCTTCTTCATCGAAGATTACATCATGCGATATACAGCCAATAGAACGACATTGAGTCATACTTGTCCTTTGTTTAATTTGGGGTTAAGCATTAAAACAGATCTAAATTATAAAAGTAATAGTGCGGGGTTTATTTATCTGAATTAATTATTGAAGTGAGGTAAGGCATGACAAACTTAATAGCACGGACGTATCGCTGAGCCTGGCGTTTGTCTATTGCCATCATGACCATCACTTCGCGTGTGTTAATCAATTCAATAGATTGGAGTACGTTGTAAATGCGATTAACACTAAGAGGCAAGCTATTACCTGAATCCATATGGGCAGCACCGTAAATTATATCTGAGATAGTGCAACCATAGTCCGTAGGACGTTTGAACTGCATCTCTGAGATGACAATGTTCGGTATATTGGTTGCACATCTTTGGTGCGTAGGGTCGGCGTTGCCGGTGTAACGCACTCGGTCTGTTCGGGATTTACCCAATCGAGCTTTAAGAGAGGGCATATCATCAATACTGGGTATTTCTTTAATAAATTCCTCTACTTAGCGTGGTTTCATAAAACGACGTAGTTATAGGGGGGAGTTCCCCCAAGGTTCTGTGAACCCTGAGTGAAACTCCCTGGGATCTGTTGACGCAGATCCCTCAACAGACCAACTCCCTAACAGATCACAAAAGGGTTCGGAGAACCCATGAACCAATGTCCTTAAAATGGAATTGGAGTGATCCCGTGGACCCGGAGCATGGCAAGCACCCGGAGCGTAGCGAGGAGTGCGTAGTCATGCAGAGGGTACAGAGGGATCAATAAGGTAGGTAAGAAAGATTGTCATATGTTGTTAAACAGGGTATGACGCTACGTTTCGGCTGCGCCTTCACTCACGTCATACCCTGGGTTAGCTTGGGTTAGGCAGCACAAGCCATGCATTCATCATTAATCACTACACCACTACGTGAGTAAATGTAGTAAAGGCTCAGGATGTTTGGATCAAGCAAAGCTTTAGAATGCAGACGCGCAATCCGCTTCTCATCTCCATCTTCTGATACGAAAAAGTTCAGGCTTTGACCTTGGCATATCCACTTTTGGCGCATACTCGCGTAGCGTAAAATGGTTTCCTGATCCACTTCAAAGGATGTTCTGAACACCATCTTTTCGTCATCCGTAAGCCAGCTCAGATGCTGCACCGATC
>Ga0307983_1000830_pt1 | contig 14656 bp, 12 predicted proteins | sample OrgLakmetagen991_FD_201845 | JGI IMG/M metagenome (GOLD analysis project Ga0307983, IMG submission 201845) | Saline water microbial communities from Organic Lake, Antarctica - #991 | ecosystem: Environmental > Aquatic > Non-marine Saline and Alkaline > Saline | place: Antarctica: Organic Lake... | reverse complement strand
GATTTAATAAACTCTAGAGTAATATTTTATTTTAATATTTTATTTTTGTATCTAGATGATTTAATAAACTCTAGAGTAATATTTTATTTTAATATTTTATTTATTTTTGTTTCTAGATGATTTAACAAACTCTAGATTAATTATTAATTATTAATTATTTATTTTATTTGTAATAATAATTTATAAAACTCTAGATTAATTATTTTATTTTATTTTATATTTTATTTTTTGTATCTAGATGATTTATAAAACTCTAGATTAATATTTTTGTAATATTTTATTTTTTATATCTAGATGATTTATAAAACTCTAGATTAATATTTTTGTAATATTTTATTTTTTATATCTAGATGATTTATAAAACTCTAGATTAATTATTTTTTTTTAATATTTCATTTTAATAATTTATTTTTCTATCTAGATGATTTAATAAACTCTAGATTAATATTTTATTTTTAATAAATTTTATTTTGTATCTTTTTTATTAAAATTTACAAAGTTTAGATTATTAAAAAAGTTAAAAAAATAATATAATATAATATAATTATATTTTAGAAAATTGATTTATTTATAATTTAAATGAAAAACAATTACAAAATCTAATAATACAAAATCTAATAATACAAAATATAATAATACAAAATATAATAATACAAAATATAATAATACAAAATATAATATGGCAGAATTAGCACAAGCATTTTTATATAATCCACACAAGTAAATCGATTTCCTAATTCATCATCAACTTTAAGTAATAAAATTAGTAATTTAAATTTAAATTCAAGTTTTAATTCATTATTAAAATCATATGGTTATGATATTAATAAAATATCATGGGAGGACACGGCTAGAACAAAAGATTCATGTCTTGGACCAAATATTAGTGATATGACATTAAAATTAAAAAATGGAGAAAAAATGCCTATGATTAGAAAACCTAATTTCGCTGATGTATCTTATGATGTAGATATTAATAAATATAAAGTTCCAGTTGATGGAAAAATTATATCTTTAAAAGAATATATTAAAAATATTGGAACATATACAGGTAATAATAATATTGGAAAATTATTATTAGATAGAGATGAAAAAATATTAACACAAGTTCAAAGTTGTATTTTACCATGTAAAGAAAAAGAAAATACAGAATTTTGTGTTAATATTTATAATTATCAATCTAGAAAAGATAATCCATGTGTATTAACTATTTTAGTAAGCAAAAACGGAACTAGTACATCTATTATTGAAAACAATACAGATTTATATTTTAATAATAACGGAGATTCACATTATTTTAAAGTTGAACGTCTAGGAGATGTAAGATTTAATAATGGTTCCGCATCTACAAATAAAGCAGTTGAATATTATAAAGAAATGACAGGAAATGAAAATTTAGAAAATTGTCTAATGATTTTTCAAATTCCTTTAGTAAATAAACAACCTAATAAACGTATGTTTACATTAGGTTGTAATTCTTCTGATGATTTTAATGATTCTAATTTCTTTTCTGATCCAAATAATTGTGTTTTAGAATCTAATTGCACAAATAAACCTAATATTACTAGAACAATATATTTTTCTGGAGCAAAAAGCAAATCATGTGGATCAACGATTAATAAAAGTAATTCTTTAAATAAATATACAGATAATACATTAGGTATGGATATGGGTAATATATCTCTAGGTTCTAAAGTTGGAACTTATAAAGGGACAAATAATTTAACATTAGAAAGAGATATTAAATATCCAATTAGATGCACTTATCAATATTATCGTGTAAGTGATACTGATAATATTAATAATGAAGTTGTAAAAGATATTATTAAACAATTAGATGCTATTAAAAATTTAGCTAGTTCAGAAGGTAGTTTAGTAGTTGAAGATTCAGAAAGAATTACGGAATCTTCACATAGTAAAGATGAACCTACTAAATATCATTCATATAATTGGGGTAATACTAGTATGTTAAAATAAAGGAATATTAACAATTGTTATATTATCTAAATTATTTTATTTTATTTTTTTTATAATTCATTATTTATACTAAATATATTTATAGTCTTAATCTAAATTTTGTAAAGTTTAATGTAAACTTTGTTTTTAATCAAACATATAAAATAAACATAAACATAAAAATAAACATAAACATATAAAATAAACATAAAATTGATTTATTAAATTAATAAAACATAAAATTGATTTATTAAATTAACAAAACATAAATTATAATAAAAAATACAATATACTATGGAAAATTAAATAAGTTAAAAAGTTATAAATTAAAACTATTAATAAGTTAAATAATTTACCTAAATTTTTAAAAAAAAATATAATGTCTATAGTTTTTATATCAGATTTTGGTTATTTTAAAGATGGTAAACCTAATAATAATTTTAAAAAAAATAAATTAGAAGAATGTAGTTTAACAGAATTGGTTAATAATATTAAATTAAAATTTAATGAAGAAAAAGATATATTATTATGTGGTGGTGATAATTTTTATCAAAATGGTATTATATTTAATAATAAAAATGAATATGAAAAAAAATATAATCATTATTTTAAATCATTAATTGGTAAAAAAAATAAAATATATGGATTATTAGGTAATCATGATTATAGAGGTAATATTAAATATCAAATCAATAATGATAAATTATTTAATATACCTAATATGTATTATTGTATTAACTATGAAAATATAGATATTTACATGATAGATACTATTTTATTAGATGCTAAAAACTCAACTGAATTAAACCAAGTATATAATCAATATTTTAAACCATTAACTAAAGAAGAAATTAACAGTGAAACTAAAAGTGAAAATCTAGATTTATTATTAATTAAAGAAAAATATGATAAATCTAATCCTAAATGGCTTGAAAATTTACTATTTGGAAATCCAAATAATATACAAACTGAAAATTTATTTAAAGAAAATGATTTAAAATATGATAAAATATGTAAATTAAGATTAGACATGTTAACATGGTTAGATAGAGAATTAACAAAATCTAATTTAAATAATAAAAAAATAATAGTATGTGGTCATTATAATATTCTTACATTTGGAATGTATAAATCATTAAATTATTACTCATTATCTGCATTATTTTTATTACCATTATTTGTAAAACATAATGTCAAATTATATATATCAGGTCATGACCATGGAACTCAATTACATGAAATAAATAACCAATATATATACGATTTAATTAATGATTTTAAAGGTCCAGTTAGAGAAATAAAAATATTAAATACTATTATTCCTAATAATTTAGAAATAATTAAAAATTCTATAGATTATAAACTTTATAATGTTGTATCTGGCGCTTGTATAGATAATTATGAAAAAAATAAATACGAACCTGAACACACCGAATATGAAAAATCTATTAATTAAATTTGAAAATTATACTAATAATTATTACTTAAAATGTGATATATTTCCAACTGTGTGTAAATTTCCAACTGTGTGTAAATCTCCAACTGTGTGTGAATCTCCAACTGTGTGTGAATCTCCAACTGTGTGTGAATCTCCAACTGTGTGTGAATCTCCAACTGTGTGTGAATCTCCAACTGTGTGTGAATCTCCAACTGTATGTGAATCTCCAACTGTGTGTGAATCTCCAACTGTGTGTGAATCTCCAACTGTGTGTGAATCTCCAACTGTGTGTAAATCTCCAACTATGTGTAAATCTCCAACTGTATGTGAATCTCCAACTATGTGTAAATTTTTAATAAACAAAAATAATGATTTAGAAATTAATTTACAATTTATAGAAAGTAAAATATATGATAAACAAAATATAATTTTCAAATACAAAATTATTTTATAATTTTTAAATACAAAATTATTTTATAATTTTTAAATACAAAATTATTTTATAATTTTTTTGTAAAATTGTAATAATATTAATAATAAAATACATAATATATAGATATAATTATAATTAATCTAGATATGAATAATGAAATTAATAATAATAAAATAAGTTATATATATAATCTAGATATGAATAATGAAAATTATGAAAATTATGAAAATTATGAAAATTATGAAAATTATGAAAATTATGAAAATTATGAAAATAAACTAAGTATATTATGTTTAAAAATAAATAAAATATATGAAACTATATGTTATAATTTAATGTTAAAGAACTTTATATGATATATGTTTTTAAATTAATTAAGTTATCAATATTAGGTAAATTTTCTAAATCATTATATGATACATTTAAATAAGTTAAATTAATTAAGTTATCAATATTAGGTAAATTTTCTAAATCATTATATGATACATTTAAATAAGTTAAATTAATTAATTTTTCAATATCTAATAATATATTTAATCTATTATTCATTAAATTTAAATGTGTTAAATTAGTTAAATTATCTAAATTAGGTAAAGTATATAAAACATGTTCATTTATAATTAAATATGTTAAAGATATACATTTATCAAAATTAATATATGTTTTATTATCAATAGTATTATGACTCATATAACAATATTGTAAATTTAATAAATTGTTTAAACTAAATGATGAATTAAATTTACAACCATATAAACCTATTATTTTCAATTTATGATTAACTGGAAAAATTAAAGTATTATCGTTATTATTATCTTTATTAGTTTTAAAATTTAAACAATGTATATATAAAGTTTTTAATTTAGGATATTTATTTAAATTAATTGTATTATATGTAGTAGAATTATCATTTATTTCTAGATAATTTAATTTATTTAATGTATCTAAATTTAAAAAGTTAATTTCAGATTTACAATTATAACACATAATAGTTAAACTTTTTAAATTTTTAAATTTTTTAAAGTTTATTTTAAAGTCTTTTAAAGTATAATTACTAAAAATATTTAATTTTTTTATTTTTTTATATTTATATAATTTTTTTTTTATAAAATTATCTACATTTATTATATTATTTGTAATTGCTATAGATAATATTTTAACTTTATTATTTTTTTTTTCATTAAATATAGTTATAATATTAATACTATATTTATATTTAAATTATTAAATTATAAATCAATCTAGAATGAAATTATAAATCTAGAATACAAATTATAAGTCTAGAATACAAATTATAAATCTAGAATGAAATTATAAATCTAGAATAAAATAATAAATCTAGAATGAAATAATAAATCTAGAATGAAATAATAAATCTAGAATGAAATAATAAATCTAGAATACAAATTATAAGTCTAGAATATAAGTAGTGTTTATTATACTTAATTAAATTTAATAAAACAATTAATAAGGTTTATAAAAGTTAAAAAAAAATATATAAAATTGTTTTAATGAATGTATAATTATATTTACATTTCTAGAATTTAAAATATAAAATTGTATTTAAATTTAATATGTATCTAACATTATTATATTGTATTTCACATATATTATTATTATCTATTAGTTTTTATTATATTTTAATACCATTATTAGTACAACAATTAGCATTTATATCAAGTTTAGGAGGAATATTTAATATTCAATATATTTTAAAAATAATTGCTATATTAAATATTATATTATTTAGTAATGTTTTCGATTTTATTTTTAAGTATTTATTTTTAGATTCTAAACATAATGAAATGAATAATTATTATAAACAAAGAATTATTAATTTACAATTTGTAAATAAAGAATTAAAAAATGAATTATATAAAGTTGAAAAACAAAAAAATTATCTAGCAAATAAAATTAATACACTATAAAATAATTTAAATTCTAGCTTTATAATTTGTATTCTAGCTTTATAATTTAACTTCTAGACTTATAATTTGTATTCTAGACTTATAATTTGTATTCTAGACTTATATTTAACTTCTAGATTTATAATTTGTATTCTAGACTTATATTTAACTTCTAGATTTATAATTTGTATTCTAGACTTATATTTAACTTCTAGACTTATATTTAACTTCTAGCTTTATAATTTGTATTCTAGACTTATATTTAACTTCTAGATTTATATTTAACTTCTAGATTTATAATTTTTATTATAGACTTATATTTAAATTCTAGATTTATATTTTTTTTTTAAAGTTTTTTTTTCTAATTTGTATAAAATTTTTGGTTTTTTATATTTACCACCTGCAATTGAATTAGTATTAATACTATTTAAAAATTCATTAAATTTTATTATATTAGAATAAGTAATATCATCAATATCATTAATATCATTAATATTATATTCTGTATTTTCTTGAAGTTTTGCATTAATATTATCAATTAATTCTTTTATAGTGTTTATATTATTTATTCTTGAATAATTATTAAATTTTTTTATTAAGAATTCTATAATTTTATTTTCAATAGAAATAGCTTTTGTATAATTCGGGATTAATAATTTAATATTATTTATATCAATTAAATTTGTTGATGTTTCTGTTTTTAATTTTATTTTAGAATCAAAATTAGTTTTAATAAATATTATTATTTCATATAAATTATTACAAACATCATTATTTATATATATATATCCTAAATTATTATTTGTTTCAACTTGAGTAATTATTTTGTTTTCTTCTATATTATAATAATTTGACGAAAAATATAAGTTATTTAACATGTTATCAATATCAGTATCAGAATCAGAATTAGAATTTTGTGTAGAAATTAATTTACTTTTATTTATAATAGTGTTATTTGTATAACTTTCATATTTTACATCATCAATTACATTTAAAAAATTACTAATTGTTAATAATATTATATTCATAGTATTTAATTGAGTAAATACATCAAAAAAAACATTTTCATTATTAAATATTTTATGCAAATATTTTGCAAATTTTTTTACAATATTTTCATTATTTTTGTTTTTATTTATTTTTATTAAAGTTTCTATATTCATTGCTTCATTAAATTTTTTTAATGCTATTAAAATATTATATTTAAATAAATAATCTACATAATTAATTTTAATAGTATTAATATTAATATCAGTATTATTAGAATTTAAACTTTCATATTCAATTAATATATTATAATATTTTGTAAAAAAATATTTAAATAATAATGAAATATTATTTACATTATTAATATATATTAAACTTTTACTTTGTATTACAATTTGTAAATCATTTGTATTATTTTCTTTAATTAATTTGTCAATAATTTTATGTGAATTTATAAATATTTTAAATATTTTGTCTTTTATTGTTTTAATACTTTCAATTACATTATTTTGTAATTTTTTATCAGATAGTAAATGTGTTAAATGTAAAGGTGCTGTCGTTCCTAATGATAATACTATACTAGAAGTTATTAATATAGTTATAAATGTAAAACAAATTATATTATTTATATTTATAGTAGAATTAATATTCTGAAGTTCCTTATTTACTTCTTCCATTATTTATATTTTTATTCTAGACTTATATTTTTATTCTAGACTTATATTTTTATTCTAGACTTATATTTTTATTCTAGACTTATATTTTTATTCTAAACTTATAATTTGTATTCTAGATTTATAATTTGTATTCTAGATTTATAATTTGTATTCTAGATTTATTATTTCATTCTAGATTTATTATTTCATTCTAGATTTATTATTTCATTCTAGATTTATTATTTCATTCTAGATTTATTATTTCATTCTAGACTTATAATTTTATTAAATACAAAAAATACAAAAAATACAAAAAATACAAAAAATACAAAAAATACAAAAAATACAAAAAATACAAAAAATACAAAAAATACAAAAAATATAAAAAATACAAAAAATACAAAAAATACAAAAATAGTAAAGTAAAATTGTTTTTTATGTGTTATGATATGAATTATAATTTAATTACAATTATTTATCTAAATTAACAAATTATGGAATTTATAGAAGAAGGATTACGTGGTATTGAAACAAATTTTGAAAATACTAAATCTAAACAGTATAAAATACTTCTAGATAGTATTAATAAAACTTCTAAAAAAGTTTATAATAATTGCTCTAAATTTGATAGAACTATTAAAAAAACATTTCCACAATGCCCAGAACCACCTGAAAAAATTGAAGTATTTAATCCTAATAGAGTTATATGTTTTGATGAAAATTTAAAAGCTAATAAAACTATGGATGAATGGGATACAACTATTGGTATATTACCTAATCGTTATGTTAAATACACAATAAATAACTATCGTTATAATAATGATTATGATTTAGAATTTAAGAAAAAAATAAATGAACGTGATATAACATTTTATGATAATATAAATACAAATGAGTTTGATTATACATGCTTTAATTGTAAAACTAATACCAATGTTCATAATTGTGCAACACATGGAAAACATAGAAAAGGATTTGTAATTAATACAGATATTTTTATTAATAATCAAACCAAATCTATTATTCAACATACTACAAATAATACAAAGTTGGTAATAGATAATTATTTAAACATTTATGTACCAGATGAGAAAATTTATTTATTATTTAACAAAACACCATTTCCAGAATTTGCATTTCATTCAAACCATAAATTATCGCATATTTATTTTGATATGAATTTAAATGTAGATAGTAAAGTTTATATGTCAAAAGATGAAGAAAATATTAAATTAACTTTAACTATGTGTGATAATTTAATTCCAGATAATTATAAAGAAGTATATGATTATTTCAATAATACACGTAAATTATTTACAATTTTAAATATGGATAATAATATAAATAATGTAGATAATATAAATAAAGATGAAGAAATACCAGAAATGAATTTAAAGGAACATATTATAAATGGTTATAAGGATAAATTAAATTTATCATTGAAAGAAAATAAGTTAATAAAAGAAAAAATAATAGAATTAGAGGAGTTATTTATAGATAAATCTAATACGGTAATTAAATTGGAGAGGGATTTAAAATATCAACAGCAGGATTTTTTAGAAAAATGTGAAAAAATGGAACAAGATAAATTTAATTTTAAAACTATGGAATTAAATACAGAATTATTAGCAAGTAAATTTTCTATATTAATGGAAACTGATGAAAAAACTAAGTTAAAGTTAAAGAATTATGAATTAAAATATAATAGTATAAAAGATATAAATAATGGATTAATAGAAAAATATAAATTAATAAAAACAAATTTAAATGAAGTGAATACAATTAATACAAAATATGAAAATGAAATTTTATATCATGAAGAAAAAATAATTACATTACAAAATGAAATAAATGAAAATAATAATGTTATAGAAAAAATAAATAATCAAAATTTAATATTAGAATCTAGATTAACTAATATTGGAGAATTATCAACAGATTCATTAGAACAAGCATTAACAGAACAAAATAATGAATTAATAGAACAAATTAAAGACTATAAAGAAAAAATTAACGAATTAAATAAAGAAAATAATAAATTAAATACTAATATTAATAATTATAAAATTACATTAACTGGACTTTTTGAGTCTAATATTTAAACTTATTTTTTTAAATTTTCTATTCTTTTAGAAATAGAAGGTGTGTTTGCTATGTTTGCACGAGCAGATTTAACAGCAGCAGTAGGTTCATCATCAACAGGTTCAGCAACAACAGATTCAGCAGCAACAGGTGGTTCAGCAACAGGTTGATGAACAGGTGGTTCAGCAGCAACAGATTCAGCAACAACAGATTCAGCATCAACAGGTTCAGCATTTTCAGCATGTTGAGCAACAACAGGTGGTACACTAACACTTAGTTTGTTAATAATATATAATTCTAAATTGTTATTCATATTAGCTATTAGATTTTTAATACCTCCAGTTATACAACCATCATTAATAACTTCTATATTATTAAAATACATAATATTTTCACCTCCAATTTGTTGATTATTCAAATTATTTATATTTTTTTTTAATGTTTTATTATTTGAATTATTTCTTATATTTTTTTTCGATAACATAATACTAAATTATAATATTTATTTTTTATTTATTTATAATATTTATTTATAATATTTATTTATAATATTTATTTATAATATTTATTTATAATATTTATTTATAATATTTATTTATAATTTAATAAAAATATACAAAAATACAAAAATATATTAAAATACAAAAATATATTAAAATACAAAAATATATTAAAATACAAAAATATATTAAAATACAAAAATATACAAAAATACAAAAATATATTAAAATACAAAAATATAAAAATATATAAAAATACAAAAATATACAAAAATATACAAAAATAAAAAATAAAAAATAGAAAAATAGAAAAATATATTAAAATATAAAAATATAAAAATATTAAAATATAAAAAATAGAAAAACAAATATCAAATAAAAATAATATATTAACAAAAAATAGATATAATTTTAACATATTTAGATAATAAAGAAAATAATTTATTAACATTAACTTAGTCAATAATACAAATTATGTATCTATAAATGATAATTTATATAACAAATTACAAAAACAATTTGATTAAATTAAAGTTAAAAAATTTAAAACCAAAATATAATGATTATAATGATTATAATAAAAAATTAAAATACAAAAATGAATCTAAAACACTTTTATATATACTAGTAAACTAGATTATCTAATAAATAAAGAAGATGACGAATTATTTTAAATACAAGAAAAAATAATATAAAAAACAATAAAATAGAATATAAACATAAATATAATTTAGTTAAATGTAAAATAAATTACTATCAAAATTTACAATTAATATTTCAAAATGATGAAATTTTATTTTACATTTATAAATTTAATAAATATATTGATAATATATTTTTATTTACAAATTTGTTTTAAAATTGTTTTATTTTTTTTTTATATTTGTATATATTAAATAGTAAATATGGATATAAATAATAATTATGTTAATAATATTAATAATTTAAATAATAGTTCAGTAAATGTAATTTTACAAAAAAAAGAAAATCAAATAGATATATTATTATCTGATTTTAATAATTTGGCAATTAAATATAATAACTTATTAAAAGAAAATATGGACTTAAAACGTGAATTAGAAAATTCAAATAAATAAATTTCTAGATAATTGTATAATTTTTAGTTAAGATTAATAAAAATTAATTTATTTTTTTAGTTTTTTATTATTTATTATTTTTTAGTTTTTATATTTTACATTTATAATTCTAGATATGTTTTATAATTCTAGATATGTTTTATAATTCTAGATATGTTTTATAATTCTAGATATGTTTTATAATTCTAGATATGTTTTATAATTCTAAATTATAAATTAGTAAAAAAAAGTTTGTTCTTTCGTATATAGGACCCGTAGGCGGTATATACTTATTTTCCCAAATGGGGGAATGTCTAAGCTATTGCTTAGGCATCGAACTATATAACAGGTTCCAAGCTGTTATATGATTTTTTAGTCGTCTATATCACCATTTAGGAAATGATACCTTGACTGAATCTCTTAAACCGAGAACTCTTAAATTCCTGCAGAAATCTAAGCTTAAGCTGATTAGTTTATACTCATGACTCGTATTATACGCTTCGGAGTGATTACAGTTTATACTCATATACTCTTATATTTCCATTTTGGAAACATAAGCTATGGAGTGAATCTCTTAAACCGAGAACTCTTACATTTCCTTTGGAAATCTAAGCTTAAGCTGATTAGTTTATACTCATGACTCGTATTATACGCTTCGGAGTGATTACAGTTTATACTCATATACTCTTATATTTCCATTTTGGAAACATAAGCTATGGAGTTTAATGTTATGCAACTGTATAAATACAATTTAACATTATTGACTTACTTAAAAGTCTGGTAATAATATAATATGTAATTAATAAATCAATTTTTGTTAATTTATTATATTATTATTATTTTACTGTTTTTCAATATGTACATTTAATATTTAAAAAAATTAAATAAAGTTGTAGATGTTTTTATAATAGATATAAAAATAAAGTTGTAGATGTTATTTTTATAATTCTAGATGTTTAAATAAAGTTTTAGATATAAAAATAAAGTTCTATTTATGTAAAATATTTAACTAAAAAATCTAATTAAAATAAAATTAAAATAAAAATACAAAATTGAAATAAAATATAGTATTTGAATTATTATATTAAATTTAATAAATAATTATTTGTGATTTATTAATAATATTATTTATTAAATTAATAACTATGTTTCCCGCAATATTTAAAACATCTACTTGTAATGAATTATCTATTCCAGATGTAAATGATGCACAAATTATAAAAGATACACAGAATATTAAAAAGAAAAAAAAAAAAAAACAAAACCAAATTACAAAAAATATACAAAATAGATTAAATGGTAAAAAGAATACTATTAATATTGCTATTTTAGGTCCTGTATCAGCAGGTAAATCTACATTTATGAATACATTATTTGTAAATCAATTTAGTGATATGAAAATTAAGAGAACAACTATGACTCCACAAATTTATGTAGAATCAGAAAATTTAACATTAAGTGTGGAAGATATTAATAAAATTAAAAATCAAAATCGTGAAATTAATGAATTAATAATTAAGAAAACAGAAAAAAATGAAGAGATAACATATGAAGAGATAAGTAAGGATATAGTATATGAAGTTCCAAGGGTACATGATTTAGTAAGTTTAAAGGATAATGTATATTTAAAAATTTATGATATTCCTGGTTTAAATGATGCTAGAACGCAAGAATTATATTTTGAATATATTAATAAAAATTTTCATGAATGGGATATAGTAATAATGGTGGTTGATATTAATAGTGCGATGAATACAGATGGTGAAGTAAAGATTTTAAAAAATATAGTAGATAATTGTAAAAATAATTTAGATAAATATGGAATTCAAAATAAGTTATTTGTTTTAGCTAATAAAGTAGATGATTTAGAACATTGTCCTAAATGGGGATTACGTATTAGTGATGAAGAATATACAGAAATGTATGAACAAATTAAAAAACAAGTAAAAGATGTAGTAGATAGTAAATATAGTAATTTAGAATATCATATAATGCCTTTAAGTGCGGAAGATGCATTTATTTATCGTATGTATAGTGAAAATTCAAATGTAAAATTAGATATAAAGCATATCAATAAATTTAGTCATAATGAGTTTGGTAAATCAACTTGGAATCGTTTTTCAATTGATGAAAAGCATGTTAAGGTAAGAGAACTAATGAAAGTAATGAATATATCAGATTCATTACAGTTAACTGGTTTTAATTATTTTAAAGAAAAATTAAATTTAGTATTAGATTTAAATAATCAATATGTATTTTTAATTAATCATTTAATGTATGAATGTTCGCAGTTAATAGTAAATTATAATAAAGAAATTACATTAATAGGTTTTAATGATAATTTAGTTGTAAGTGAAAATAATAGAATTAATTATAATGTGTATAATAGTAAAATTAATGAGACAATATTAAAATTTCATGATATTTATAATGTTATTTTATATTTAAATGATGTTTTTGAAGTTTCTGAAAATACTATTACGTATAAAGATGTTGTTAAAAGTATTTCAACAAATACCAAAAATAAAATTCAAAATGGTGTAAATCGTTTTTATAAATTTTTAAATGAATTTATAGATTTATCAAAAAATAAATTAATTTTATATGAAGAATTAGAAGATATTAAGGAAGACGATATTGAGTATTTAGAAAAAAGTAAATTATTTTGTAATGAATGGGATTTAGCATTTGGTGATAATTTTACAAAATTTAAAGAAATTTTAGAAATTTTAAAGAATGGATTAAATAATTATTATGTGTTAAATATTAATGAAAAGAAAATATCAGTAGATACATTAATGACTAGAATTACTAGATTATTTAAAAATAGTTTTGTAATTACAAAGGATTTATTATTAAATTTCTTTTCAAATGATAATATGTTAAATAAACAACCATTAGAAATTATTAAGTATTTTGAAGAATTAGAAGATATGAATATTTTAACAAAAAATCAAAAAAAAGAAATGATGTTTAGTTTATTACATAAAATTTATAGATTATTAAATGAAAATAAATTAACTGTTAAATATATGCAAGATGGTAGAAATGAGTATGTTTATTTTGCTAATTTATTTTGGAGTAATATAATTTATTCATATAATATTAAAAATAGTAATTTTCAAACATTAGGTTTTATGATTAATTCTGCTTCAAATAAAGTAGATTATTATACTAAACAATTTGATGAATCATATAAATGTAATTATAATTTAAATGATTTATTAAGTTTTAAAGATATTATTAGTTTAGAAACTTATTATGTAAGTTTATTTTAATTTGTATTTTAATTTGTATTTTAATTTTTTATTTTAATTTTTTATTTTAATTTTTTATTTTAATTTGTATTTTAATTTATATTTGTATTTTTTATTTTAATTTTATTTATTAATCTAGATGTTTGTATAATCTGCTAGAACTATTTTGTATTTTAATTTGTATTTTAATTTTATTTATTAATCTAGATGTTTGTATAATCTGCTAGAACTATTTTGTATTTTAATTTGTTTTGTATATTTTAATTTGTATTTTAATTTTATTTATTAATCTAGATGTTTGTATAATCTGCTAGAACTATTTTGTATTTTAATTTGTTTTGTATATTTTAATTTGTTTTGTATA
>Ga0307983_1000821_pt1 | contig 14771 bp, 18 predicted proteins | sample OrgLakmetagen991_FD_201845 | JGI IMG/M metagenome (GOLD analysis project Ga0307983, IMG submission 201845) | Saline water microbial communities from Organic Lake, Antarctica - #991 | ecosystem: Environmental > Aquatic > Non-marine Saline and Alkaline > Saline | place: Antarctica: Organic Lake... | reverse complement strand
ATGTCCAAACCTAAAAACATATACTTAGGCTGTTCTTTTATAAAACCCAGTTCTTTCATATATTGAGATAAAATAGTCAGATTGTTAAATTTTCAAGAAAAATGATGAATTTAGGATTTTGGGTGGGTAATTATTGTTGTCGTTGAAGGGGAAAAGTAATTGTCGCTAGACATTGGATTCTAACGATTTCTTTTTTTCAAACAGCACTTGGACAGAAAGGCTATCTGAAGGCAGTTTGGAAATGTTTTTTGTTTCCTTTCTCAATAATGAGAATTAGTTTTAGTTTCTTATTGGGTTCTAGGCGATCTTATAAAACTTTTTATAATCAATTTCCATTGAAAAGAGTCTTATTACTAAGCTTACCTCTAAGCTATTTGATCGCATTTTACAAAGACGATCTGATGCTTTTAGAAACTTTTAAGTATATTATTTTTGTTCAAATGTTTGTGTTAATTACTTGGAGTTTTAGGTGGTGCATAAACCCATTAAAATCATTAGAGGGTCTCAAGAGTCTGAAAGATAAGGCGACGAAGGCTAAAATAATTTCAGGCTTAGCAACACTAGACAAGAAAAAAGATAAAGACATAGACTTTAAAAGCCTCATCATTAAAAAAATTGACTCGCTTACAAAGGCTTTCAATGCACTTGAACATATTACAAAAAAAATTGGTAGCACGTCATTCTTGTTTTCTTGGTTTTTAGGAATGTGGATATTTGTTATTGGTAATGTGATTTTGGGTAGTGCGGCCATTTTGAGAATTATGCATGTAAATACAGCAGGAGGAGTTTTTTCTGGGGATTTATTCAAGGGCGAGACAATAGATTACATTCTGATTTCTTCATTTCAGTTCTTGGGGAGTGATGTTCATGGTGTAAACATTATTTCAAGGGATGTTCTTATAGTATTGGGATTATTGCCTTTAGCTTCTTTATTCTTGCTAGTTGTTGTAATTACAGCATTCACAATGGTGGCACAATCAAAATTCGAAGATGCTGTTCTTGAGACTCATAAAGAAGTTAGTGGATTATTTACCGAAGCCGTTAAAGAAGTGCATTCAATAGCTAATAATGAAATTATAGATGCAGAAGTAAAAAATGTATTGAGTGAAGATTCTGCATCACCTGAGGATGATAAGACTATCGTAAGTTCAGGAATCGCAGAAAGCTTAGATAATATAAAAAATGCATCCTTGCAGTAGGTCCTATTCAATCAATATATACTACCCACATTCGAAAAATAAGGAGCGAATAAAAAATCCTTGAGTAGACTTTTCAATCATAAATCAATAACAATCTCGTTACCACATCAATAACACTCATTTTTTAATTTCTTTCTAAGAGACTAATTTCATTAAAATATAAAGTATTTCAAACTTGGCAAGTATGTTGCTCTATGAGAAGGCCTAACCGAAAAAAAACGGAGGTCTTTATGAAACGGTTTTCCAATTTCTTTTTTTTATGTCCTCGATGTGCTCATCGAAGTTATGAAAAACTCAGAACGTATTCACATTGCGTAAATTGTCTTTTTGTTCACGACAAAACAATTAAGCATAACTTTATTGATGAAAAGTCGCAAAGAGCTTTTGTGACTTCACCAATGAAGCTTTAGGGGGCAATCATGATATCAAAATTAAGATCAGGTAGTGAAGTTAAAATTACTACAAAAGATGGAAAGTCATTTGTAGCTATCTTTATGAAAAAGCACGAAGAGCATTTATCTGCGATTGCAGAACTTGGAGTAATTCTTACCTTTCCCATTAATTCAATCATTAACATAGTAAAAATTTAGTATTAGCTTTGTCTACGGCCTGTTCTTTTAAAAGTTCAAAAGATGACAACAAAAGCTCTAGGTCAGTAAATGAGTTAAAACCATCTGATTTAAAGAAAATGGATTCTGATGGAGATCTTGTTTCTGATTATGAAGAAAAAGAAAGAGGCCTTGACCCACTGGTTGCAAATTTTCCAAAACTGAGTGTCAATTTTTTACAGGATTACTCAATCAAAGTTCAATTTGAAGATGAATCTAAATTTTCAATTGATACAAAAGTAGCAAGGGATAATCCTGATTTTAAGTATCGAATAGGAGAACTCTTTTTAAGAGAAAACTCCCATGATAATGCAGCAAAGTATGGGCGTTTTTCAGGTATTTCATCTGGAGAGATCAAACAACAAGATTTTACATGGATTAAGTATCCAGACATCGACAAGGATTACTATTTTAGTAAAACGAGAGAGTTCAAATATTGGTCAAAGACAAAAGTAAAAGAATCATCAGTTGAACTTGAGAATACTTTTAAATTAATGGAATCGCCTTTGTTTGATACAATAGAAGAAGTAGAACTTAACTTTTATTATTATAGTTATTCTAAAGAAGCTTACGTTCAACTCCATACAGAAAAACTCGATCGAACTTTTCAATCTGGCATTAGGGAAGATTTTCAAATAACTATAGCTAATCCGCCACTAGAGTTAATCGAAGATACTTATTTTCGTCATGGTGAGTTTATTATTTCTGAAGTGAAAGACTTTTATATTCCAAGTCTGAAACTCAAATATTCTGACTTAATGAACTCGATAAAAGCGAAGACAATTCCTATTTATAAAACGACACCGTTTGAAAATGATCTTAATTATGTCGCAATTGATAAAAATGGAGAGAAATTCATTTCTATTCTGACTAAACTTTTCTCAGATAAGTTTTCAGTACAAGAGGACAAACTTCTTCAAGTAGAGCAGTTTTCAAATAATCTACCTGATTATGATTATCTTCATGAAGTATCTGCTGAAGATAAGTCCGGAAGATGGTTTGTAATGACTAATAAGATTAAAGATCAATATCTAAAGCATAACTTTACAAACAGTGATTCTATTACGCTTTCATACTTAACTGGCCGTGAGTTATCTAGTCGAATCAATGAAAGAATTTATGCTTTTTCAGAAAACATTCAAAGTAAGGATGATGGAAAGTTATACGCAATTGGTAATATTACAAATAATAGTGAGATTGATCTATCAATTTTTCTAAATGAGCTAGAAGGTATTCAGTTAGATGTAAAAGATGGGAATTTCTATTATAGACCACCTAATTGTAGAAACTGCACTGGAACAAATTGGTCAGTATCAGCAGAGTTTCAAGTAAATTCATTCTCTGGATTTAAACAGCAATGGTTTATAAAAGACTTGGCAGAGGCAAAGGCTTCATTTGAGGTTTTAATTAATAATAAAACTTTAAGCCTTGACGATTTAGTTGCACAAAACCATGCAACTTTTGAGTTAAAAGGTGATGAGTCATTTAGTTATATCCACATCACAATTAAAAATCTTCATGAATTGGAAGTCATTGAAGCAGGGAAGGAAAATGTTGCATTCATCAAGATTAAACCTTTAAAAGTTGGGCAAATCGGAGAGGGTGTTCAGATCAATAAAATGGGGGGGCATAATATTGATAAAGTCTTTCATGCGGGTATGGTTTGTTTACAAGAAGCAGCAAAAAGAAAAGTTCCTTTAGCTGTTACAAGTTGGAAGTTTGATGAGTGGCAAAAGAAAGTACCTTGGGGACAAGCTGATCGAAGAACTGGTTATAAACCCAGCAAAGGAAATTTAAAAAAGTTCTGGACTGGAACAGTAGTAGACCTCATTTCAACAATAACAAATAACTATAACTAGGAGGAATGATGCATTTACTAATAAGTCTTTATCTATTTTTTGCAAACAACGCTTTTGCTAGATCACTTAAGGCAACAGCAGATAAGCTTGCTCAAGAAACTTCAAGAGTAGGGCATGGAGTCGCCTTGTTTGGATTAGTAATGGCCGGTATCTATTTTATGATTGGAAGCCAAAATGCAGCAACTAAGATGACCCAAGCTCTGATGGGAGTTGGAGTTCTTATGCTAAGTCCGACCATCATCAGCTTTGTAAAAGGAATAGCGTAATGAAAAGGTATCCAAAATTTCTTAAAACTCTTCCTGAGTTCTATGGGCTTAGTTTTTATGAGATTGGAGCGTTGGTAGTGGGCTTATATATAGCAATGCTATTTAAAATGTCACCATTATTTACGTTACTTGTTTCCTTGTTATGTATTGGAACTTTAAAGGTAATAAAAAAGAACTGCGATTTTAAAGCATTCTTTTTATCTAAAACAAAAGAACTAGATTTTTCTGAACTTAAAAGGAGTAAGAGATGATTCCATTATTTGAAGTAAGTGAAAATAAACTTACATCGCTAAAAGGTAAAAGAAGCTCTTTTTATCAGATCATTCCCACAGATATTGAGGGAATGACTGGTTCTCTTAAAGAAAGTGTTTTTAGTGAACTGGAGAAAAACCTTGTTGATTATGAAGGAGAGGGGAAGTTCTATTGGCTAGATAATAAGCTTTATCTTAATGCATTCTCCGAGGTGGAATTATCCAATGCTAAAATTAAGGATAGTAATGATCCAATAGGAACATTTGTTCAAAGCTATTCAGAGAATATAAACTTCTATGATAATTACCTCACAAATGCAGATGAGTTTATAAGAATCTTTTCAGTTAAAGAACTACCAGTAGGCCTTAGTCTTATAGATACTCTGGGTTGGCCTGATTTTGTTTTGAACTTTAGAAAAATTGATAAAATTCAGGCTAAAACTAAGATTAATTTTAAAAGAAAGCTTCATTACTCAAATCTTTTCAAAGGAATGAGAGATATTGACTCTGAAAATGCTTTTAATGAAGCTGAATCTCTACTCGATAATATATCGAGTGGAGAAAGTGCCTTATTTGAAATTGAGATATTCTTAATCTTACGAGCAAAAACAAAAGAAGAGCTGGATCTTAAATCAAAAGATTTAGTTCAGCAGTTTAAAGGTTTGGATAGTTTGCTTATTCAGGAAGAAAGAGGCCTATCATATTTCTTTAAGTCTTTAATTCCTGGAGTTCCAGCAAGTTATAAAAGAGCAGACCTTTGTCCTTCAGGATATTTATCTTATCTGATTCCCTTCCATACTGATTTTGTGCATTCTGATGGAGTAGAGCTTCATTCAAGACGAGGTAAATCCATAAAAATTGATTTATTTTGCCAAAATGCCATTAATTATAATGTTCTTATTACTGGGACATCGGGGCAAGGTAAATCTATGATGGCCAATAAGCTTCTTGATTATGAATTGGCCAATAATACTAAAGGCATGATCTTAGACTTAGGAAATTCTTTTTATAAAACAGCAACGATTTATAATGGATCGGTTTTATCAGAGAAATTTAATCCCTTACAGTTTAAGAATCCAAGATATCTTAAAGAGTTTGTACTTTCAGTGATTGAAGACAAAGTAAGTAAAAAAGATGAGGGTAAACTATTTGAAGCTATTTCAAGCATTTTATCAAATGGGATTAAAACATTTTCTGATTTTCTTAAAGAACTTGAAAAAGAATTTAGTGGTATTAGCTTTTACTTTTCTGAACTAAAGGACTTTTTTACAGATGAAACAAATGAACTAAATAATCTTACATATTGTGATTTTTCAAACTATCCAGAAGCTATGAAGGCTCCACTTATCATCTATTTGATTGAATATTTTAAAAATCTAGATGGTAAGAAGATTTTTATCTTTGATGAGTGCTGGCATCTATTAAACAAGAATGCTGACTATATAGCAGAGTGCTTCAGGACATTTAGAAAGCATCAAGCAAGTGCAATTGCTATTTCTCAAAACCTTGATGACTTTTCAATAACTCAACTCGGAAGAGTTATTATTCAAAACACTTATTGGAAGTTGATGTTTAGACAGAGCCTTTCAGCTTCAGAGTTTATGGATACTCATACAATAGATCTAATAAACTCTATTCAATCTAAAAAAGGGGAATATAGTGAATTTTTACTACTTTCAGAAGATCATAAAAAACCTATCCGTTATTATCCTACTTATTTGGAGTACCAACTATTTACTTCTGACCGGCAAGATAACAACAAGTTATTTCATTACATAAACGCCAATAAAGAATTTTTAACATTTCAAGAATGTTTAATTAATTTTACAAAATTAAAGCATCCATTTTGGGAGAATTCACATGAAAGATAAATTAACAGCAAGTATTATTGCTATATCTTTAAGCATGCCAGCTTATCCTTCAATGTTTGGAGAAGAAACAGCAGTCTTGATTGAAATTGCATCAACAACAGCAAGCCAGTTAAATGAACTAGAACAATTAGTTTCGAATGCACAGACTTATACAAAAAAGATGCAAGAGTATAACGAGCTTATGATGGATCACTATTGGAGAGCCGAGAGAATTTTATTTGTAGCGGAATCACTAGCGGCAAAAAAGGAAGCAAAGGATCTCGGTGATTTAAACTGGGCGATAAGAGAACTTAAGTATTCAATGAGTGAGCTTAAAAGCCTTATGAATGAGTATAAAGATATTAAAAATGATGAAGATCGTACTAAGTATCTTGTGAAAAAACAAAAAGAGATAAATAAGAAAAAATCTAAGCTCTCAGAACATCAAATCAATGCAGCAAAGAATGCTAAAACTACAGGCAGAGCAACTCAAGTGACTGCTCAGAATACGGCGCTTATGTATGAGCAAAATGTGGAAATGCATAATACTCAGCTCGAAATACTAGAGAAGCTCTCAACAAGTAATAGATTGCAAGCTGAACAGCTAGAAGAGAAACGTTTAGAACAAATTGAGAAACAAAAGTTTTATGGAATGGATAAGGTCAAAAAATGATAAATGTACTCAAAGATATGCTTTTAATTGATGATCCAAGTGTTTTTAGGCTTTACCAAGAGCTAATTAAAATTTGTAATTATTTTATTGCTCCAGTTTTTACCATTACACTTTTACTTGAATACTTTGGAGAGATGAATTTTGCGGGGGCAGTTAAAAAGTTATTTCTTGTGGTCGTATTTATGGGAGCGTTTTATGGATTTCATACAGCAGGGACTAGAATCGCTCTTGATAGTGCAAATCAAACGCTTAAAAGAGTAAGCCCAACGAATCTTTTTGTTAAAAGATGGACTCAAGCTAAAGTTAAAACCAAAAAACATAAGGGATGGGATTCTCTAAAAAGTATCTTGATTCCAAATTTAAACGATCTAATTGGAACAGCTTTCTTTTTACTGGCAAAACTCTTTATTTGGCTTTTGAAATTAATTTACTCAAGTATTTATCATTTAACTTATGTCTTCGCTGGAGTAACAGGAATTCTTTATTTTCTTGGATGGACTAAAGATGCACTAAAAGGAACGATACAGGCGAGTCTATGGTGCATGATCATGCCTTTTGTTATTGTTGCTATCCTTTCACTTGTTGGCAACAGCATTGAGGCAACTGCTTTGAATGGAGATCTTGTTATCGCTAAGATAGATACAATTATTTGGCTTTTTGGAGTGACGCTTCTTTTACTTATAACACCTCTCATTACCTATGGAATGATTAGAGGAGATGGGATTCATTCATTTGGCTCAAAAATGGGTGCAATGGTTGTTAGTTCAGGGCTAAAGGCAATGGCCTTTTATCCTATGATTGCGGGAATGCTTAAAAATTCAACTCAGGGCATAGGAAAAGCGGGCTCAAAAGCTTTTCTTGAACCATCTATTAATGAACTTCTAGGAAAAGAGAAGTCTCCCAATAGAAATAAGATGGAAGCCTTAAATAAAAAAGGGAATGTAAAAAGTCCTTTTGGTCAAAATAGATCACTTGATGAACGCTTAAAAGAAGCTGGGTTGACCAAAGAAGAGGCAATCAAGCTTTCTAATGTTAATTTGCCCAAGCAATCAAGGCACATAAAAGCTCCAAGTGAGGAGGCAAAGCGAAGTAATGTAACACCACCTAAAACAAGACAAATACCGAGAGAAAAACAAACTTTTGAAAGACTGAAACCTATTAAAAGTGGAAATAATAATTCTGATCAGGTTGTTCAACTTAAAAAACAGAATTTTAAATTCAATCAAAAATATTGGGATGGCATTAATCCACATAAGGCTGAAGCTATAAAAAAGAAATATGGTATTAAGGCAGATACTGTAGATCCAAATAAGGTTCATAGACCAGCAAAAACTAAAAATATAAATCCTAGGCAAAAAGGGGATAAGAAATGAATTTTGATGATTTTGAAATGTCATATCGAAAAGAAAATAGAAAATTAAAGCTAGCATTGGCGATCACTTTAATTATTACCTCTTTAACGACATTAAGTGTTTTACTGCAAAAGAAATACTATCTCTATAAAGGAAAAGAAATTTTTGAAGAAAGATTACTTGCTTCTGAAGTTTGCCGTCTTGGTTTTGAAAGTCTAGCTAGTGGGGAATCAAATACTTATGTAGTAACAGATGAGATTATAAAATTAGTAAATGAAAATCCGTTTGCTTTACCAATTGATAAAATCTTAAAGCTTCAGTCCCTTGAAGAAGGTACTTGTAAGATAATCTTAAGATCTCAGGGAAAGCTTGTGGCATTTAAGATTGGATTAGATGAAAGTACACTCTATCCATTTAATTACAAACTTATTCAACTGGATGAATTAGCAGTTAAGGAGCAGATGTAATGACATTTTATATCTTGATGAATCAGATCACAACATTATTTTTAAGTTTAAATCTTCTAACAACGCTGAGCTTTGACTCAGAAGTAATTAGCTATCTGTACGGAGGAAGTAAAGAAGAGATGTTTTTCCAAGTGACTAATAATAATCGAACGTTGGCCATAAAGCCTATGATGGATGGTAGTTATTCAAATCTCTTAGTAATTACGAAAGAGAGAAAATATTATTTTGATTTAAAGCAAACAAATGAAAAGTCTCATCAGTTTATTGAGATTAAAGATGGTGTTGCTAGTCACGCATTATCCAAGAAAATTAAAACTAAGGATTATGAAATTCTTGAAGGACAAAGCTCTGTGCTATTTATGAATAATACTACTCAAGAATTGATTGTAAACTCTATTAAGGTCAAACAAAGGGAATACTTTTCTAAAGGGGTTCCTATTATTTTAAATGGGAAGAGAATTCTAAATTAAATAAGACTAAGAAAGGTTATTTATGAAAAATTTAACGATTATTTTAATCGTCTTGGCAAGCTTTGCTCAAAACTCAAAAACTTGGGCAAAAGAAGCAAGAATTTCAAGACTAAAAAAGCAAGCAAGCACAGAAGTGACCATTAATAAAAGGAGGCCCAAAAGTGAATTACTTAAAAATCTTATTCAAAACAACAAAAAGCTCAACGACTTACTTAAAGCAAGGACTGCACTTCCTGTTATTTGGGAAGGACAAAAGCAAGTCCTCACAGGAAAAACATACCGTGGTACTCTTCTAAATACTGTTGTCTCTACGAATCAGGCAACTCCTGTACTTGTAAGAGCACATTTAAATCAAGGTCTTCCTTATAATAGTAAGTTTTCTTGTCAGGCAACAACTCAAAATAAAAGAGTGTTCTGTCTTTGTACAAAATTAATTACTACTAATAGGGAAATACCTATCCAAGCTCAGCTCTTAAATCTTGATGGCTCCAGTGGACTAGAAGGGTTCTACGAGGATGGAAAGGAAGAGCTAATTGCTGGTGCAGTAATTAGTGACTTTTCACAAGGTATGTTGTCAGCAGCTCAAAATAGAATAGGGACACCATTTGGAGCAATTCAGGATACTTCTGTTAAAAATCAAATTCTTCAAGGTGCAATCAATTCAGGAAATACGACGTCAGAAATCTTACTTGAAGAGATGAGAAAGGCAGTTCCCGTTGTGACAATTGAAGCTGGCACAGAAGTATTAATTTATTTTATGGAGGCATTAAATGAAAACTAAGCTGCTATTTATATTAATTCTTTGTTCATCTTGCTCAACCCTTAAAAAATCAATGACTAGTGGAGTTCTAATTGGGGGATTAGTTGGAGGAACAGGGGGGGCAGTATTCTCTCCAGATAGAGAATCAACTGACAAGAATGCATATTTAGGAGGTGTTATTGGAGCACTTGCAGGAGCAGGGCTTTCCTATCTTCTTTATGATTCACCTGAGAAAAAGATTAAAGAATCAATGTTATTAGATCAACCAATTCAAAATCATAAGGAGGTGCCATTATTTGATTTTTCACCAGAGTTAAAACACATTAAACCTGAAGTAAATTTTAAGCCAATTAAAAAGTATGAAGTTCCATTAGAGAAGCTCCCAAAAGAACTTGAAGGGAAAGTAAAAAAACAGTTCATCCTTGAATATCAATCAGAGGCCCAAACAATTGAGGTCGGAAACAAAACCATTCAAATTAGCCCTTTTAAGGCATGGGAGCATGTATATGAACAATAAAAAACAATCACCACAGTTAGATTTATTCACACCAGTGTATGAGATCTTTCACGAATTATGTTTATTTCTTTTTGATGTAACAAAACAGGTATTTATATGGGGGTATAAAAAAGTGTTTAATAAACTACCAGAATTAGAAAAAATTGAGCGAAAGGCATTATCAGTTAAGAAGACAACATATGTAGAAGATGCTTTGGGAGTAGATACTAAATCTAGAAAAGAATTTCTTCTTAATGAAGTTGATTTTAGACGCCACAGTTTTATTGTTGGGGCTTCAGGATTTGGTAAGACTAACTTAATTAATATTCTTCAAGAACATACCTTAAGAAAAAACAAACCAATAATTTTTTTCGATCCGAAAGGGGATATGGAGGCATTATCTACGTTTAAAAGTATTTGTGAGAAATATAATAAACCTTGCTATATCTTTTCTGAGCATTACCAAGACTCTATTTCGCTAAACCCTGTTCTTGAAGGAACAGTAAACCAAGTTGTAGATAGAATTATGAGATCATTTGAATGGAGCGAGCCTTATTATAGAGATGCATCGAGAAGAAGCCTTACTCAGGCCTTAAAGCTTTTAGAACTAGAAGGTCAGGCATTTACTTTGCAATCTATTTTTGAAGAACTTGTAAAAATGGAGACTAAGGAAAATATTGGTCTCATTGCCAAGCTTGAAGCAATTATCGAGTCTGACTTTGGAAAGATACTTAATTCTGGAAGTGATGGTCTTACACTTTCAAAAATTAGAGAAGAAAGAGCATGTTTGTACATAGGACTATCAACTCAAGGTTATGGTGAAACGGCCATGGCATTAGGGAAGTTATTTTTAGGAGAGCTTCTTTATAATTCCTATCAGACTCTTAGTTCTAAGGAAGATCCTGAAAAGGGATTAAATAATCCCATAAGCGTGTACTTTGATGAGTTTGGCTCTCTTGTGACTCCTGAGTTCATAGAACTTCAAAATAAATGTCGTGGGGCAGGAATGGAATTAACTATGGCAGTTCAAACGGCATCAGACATAGACAGGATTAATCCAGATCTTACAAAGCAAATAATTGAAAACGCTGGCAATCTATTTGTCTTAAAGCAAAGGCTCGATTCTTCAGCTTCACTTTTTGCAGATGCGATTGGAACTATAACTTCTAAAAAGGAAACGTTCATGATGGAGGATGGGCAACTTCAAAATAAAGGAAGTATTAGGGAAGTTAACGAACTCCTTGTTCACCCAGATATTATTAAAAACCTGAGAATTGGCCAATGTGTGCTCCTTCGTCAAGGGCCAGCGAAAATCAATTTAATAAATGTTCGCAACAGAAAAATGGATGATTTTAAGAAGCTTAATCGTTTAAGGACAAAAAATCCTGAACTTATGAAAAATATCTAATGGAGGTAAGAATGCAAAAAATTAATCATCTTAATAGCGTTTACATGAATTATCTAACACCACTTTTGAAATGGAGGGTAATGGATTTAGAAAGTTTAAGGAGGGAATGTGATGCAGGGCCAAATTATCAACATTTTGCCAGAGTTATCAGAATGATGGAAAAAGCAAATATTGTTGAAGGATATAAACACAGATTTAATGGCAAGAAATATATCTACTTAAGCCCATTCGGAGAGGGCCAAGTTGCGAGTGAAAAAAATCCGACTGCCATATCTAAAGATTCTTTGATTCATGACATTAAGGTTTCAGAGATTGCTAGAAACTTTATGAACTTTGGATGGATAGATCATATTTTACTTGAACATCATTTGCTAAATAAAAGAGACTTTAGAGCAGTTTATAAAGTAATTCCTGATGCACTACTTGAGTCTATGAGAAATGGTAAGAAAATAAAGTGTGCATTTGAACTTGAGCTGACTCAGAAAAACAAGCAACGAATTAAAGAGAAGGTTAAACAGTATATGATTAGTAGTAGATACGATTATATTATTTACTTTTTCTCAAAGGAATCAGTCATGAATACCTACATGAATGTTGTTAAAGATATTGTGGGGGAAAAGAATTTAGATCGTTTTTTATTTGTCACAGATAAGGCCATGACGGCTAAAGAAACGAACTTAGATTCTCTTTATGGCATTTGTAATGATGAGAAGGTTTTAGTTTCGGAGTTTTTGATAGGTGAAAATGGGGTGAAAGAGCACAATAGTGATAAAAAAACTTGCTCGCCAATTCGTTGAAATTATTAATGAATCCCACGCTCCGAAATTGACTCCCTCCCTCTCACGTTATTCGATGAATGGAGTCAGTTTCTACGCGCGGGAAATAATTAACAATCGTAAGGCGAGCAATTAAAGGAGTAGGAAAGATGGAAAGTATAGATAAGGAAGTAGTAAAAAAAAGAGGAAGAAAATCAAAAAATCAAACAAAAGAAGTGCAAATCAATAAAGAGCAGACAAAGTTTTTTGTGGATTTGAGTAATGAACCAGAGAGTTTAAGTTTGATTTTTGATTTTCTACTAAAGTCTAATGAAAAGAATTTTGGCAGGCCAATTCTTTTTAAAGATCTTTGTCTTTATGCTGTTAGCAAGCTCACAGCTAAAGACGTCGATAAAATAAAAGACCAAAGCCTTAGCGAAATGGAAAAGGTGGAGATTGCTCTTATAGATCATAATAAGAAGACAGGCCAATCACTGACTATGGGAGAGTTTTTAGTGAAGAGGCTTGGAATTAATTAATCATAAGGAGAATAGATATGAATGGTGAAGGCAGACAATTATTTATGGGAAGACTTGGAAAAGAACCGGATCTTAGATATACGAGAAAACAAAAGGCTGTATGCTATTTATCAGTTGCTGTAACTGATGAAGAGGCTCAAAAGACTAATTGGAATAAAGTTGTTGTTTGGGGGAAACAGGCTGAGCTTGCTAGTCAATATCTAAAAAAAGGAAGTGATGTTTTTGTGCAGGGCCGTAAGTTATTAAAACAATTTACAACACCTGAAGGAGATCATAAAAATTACTATGAAGTGAATGCAAGCTTAATAGGCTTCTCTAATTTATAGGAGGTATTTTGAGGGAAAATAAATTTCAAAACATTGATCACAAAGGCCGGACTACATGCTATAGTAGGCTTGCTGACAATAATAAGTCAGCAGTGCTCTTTGACAATAGAATATGGGTAGATTCAAAGGAAGCGGCTGATTACCTTAGAATCTCTGTTGGTGCTTTGAGAAATGCTGTCTATAGAAGACAAGTCATCGCTCGAAAGTTTCGAAGGAGACTCTATTTTAATCTGAATGAGCTAAATCGTTTGTTGGATAATTCAATCGTAAGATAAGGAGAATTCAATGGCGATTAGAACTTATGAAGAAAATGGTAAAACTCTTTTTGAGGTTTATGTTCACGTTAAAAGTACTATTGATCCAAACATCAGAGTACAAAAAAGAAGACGGAACTTAAAAACTCAAAGGGAAGCCGCAAGAGAAGAAACGAGAATTACAAAAGAGGCTCTTATAGAGCTTGGATCTCGTGAAGAACAAGGATCGACATGGGGACGAGTAATTGAACGCTGGTATTATGATCAAGTAAATAATGATCTTACTGGACGATACTCGAATAAATTCACGTTGAAAGATTATTATAATATGCTTAACCGATACACAAAAAGTTGGCTTAAGCGTAAACCACACGAGTTAACTAGAGGTGATGGAAAAAGAGTTATAGAGAACCTAATTAAAGAAGGTAAATCTAAAAGCTATGTTGCAAAAGTAAAAAATACCATCAATTTAGTTTTTCAGTGGGGAATTGATAATCGTTTCATAAGAGAAGTATTCATTAGTCCTGTGCGAGGAATACAAATTCAAAACCGTGAAGAAAAATTTCCTGAAATTCTTACACTCACAGAGATCCGAAAATTTTTGCTTGAAGCAAAAAGACAACAACACGAGTGGTATCCAATTTGGTCTATGGCCTTGCTAACTGGAATGCGTAGTGGAGAACTTTATGCACTTGAATGGGATGATGTTGATTTTGAGAGAAATCTTTTAAGGGTTACGAAATCCTTTAATAAAAGAACTAGAGAAATTAAAAGTACAAAAGCAGGTTATTGGAGAAGTGTTCCAATTTCACCAGAGCTGAATCAACTTTTAATAAAACTCAAATCAATAACAGGTATAGAGAAGAATGTTCTCCCTAGGCCAAGATATTGGCAAAGAGGAGAGCAGGCTAGACCGCTTAGAGAGTTTTTAACTGCGATCGGTTTACCATCTGTTAAGTTCCATACCTTAAGAGCGTGTTTTGCGACCCAACTTCTTTCTGACGGCGTTGAAATGTCAAAAGTTATGAAGATAGGTGGATGGCGAGATATTAAAACTATGCAAATCTATTTGCGTTTAGCAGGCGTAGATGAAAAGGGTGCTACGGATGGCCTTAGATTTCTTCCTAGTGAAGAAGCTGTTATGGGCCGAGTTGTGGAGTTGTTTAAATTTTCTAAATAGTATTGCACGGTAGGAGATATGTACTTCTACCGTGTTCTATCTTAAGTAGTTGAAATTA
>Ga0307983_1000819_pt1 | contig 14806 bp, 15 predicted proteins | sample OrgLakmetagen991_FD_201845 | JGI IMG/M metagenome (GOLD analysis project Ga0307983, IMG submission 201845) | Saline water microbial communities from Organic Lake, Antarctica - #991 | ecosystem: Environmental > Aquatic > Non-marine Saline and Alkaline > Saline | place: Antarctica: Organic Lake... | reverse complement strand
AAAAGGAGCCTGGAATTTGAACGCTGACATACCGTCAAGTAGCCGCCAAGAGTGCAGGAGAGGGGCGGATTGAGAATCTTATTTCTGCACGAGGTGAACTACCTCACAAAGCCAATTTTCGAAATGCACGAATTTCCTGAGCATCTAGCTGCGCTGGGCCACGAAGTTGGTTTCGTGCATTTCCCCGAGGGTTTATCAAGAGCTGAATTGGCACGTATCCCCTTCAAGCAGGCCATTTCGGGAAGAGTGCTTAACGACGAGAGCTTGACTCTATTCACGCCAAAAGCACTTTCGGGGGGTCTTTCTGGCCGGATGCTGACGGTGCTGGCTTTCGGGAGACAATTTAAAAAGATCTTGCATGGCTTCAAGCCAGATATCGTAGTCAGTTTTGCCGTTCCCACTTCGGGATGGCAGGCCCTGGATGCCGCCAAGAGATCTGGCGTGCCATTCGTTTTTCGAGCTCTAGACGTGAGCCACAAAATCAGAAAATCAATTTTCTCTCCTCTAGTCGCGATGGCCGAGCGCTTCATTTATAGAAATGCGGACTGGGTTTCGGCTAACAATCCGGCGATGTTCGAGTACGTCCTGGAAAGCGGTGGTGAAAAAGAAAAGGCTGGCGTCAATTTTCCACCTCTCGACCTGGAACATTTCACGGCAGTTGGAAAAGGGGCAGGGTCTATAAGAGCTCAGCTCGGTATCCCAGTTGAAGCCAAAGTTATTCTCTACATGGGAAGTTTTTTCTATTTCTCAGGCCTTCCGGAGGTGATCCGCAGTTTCGCCAAAGAAGTAGCGCATGACGATTACCTCGTCCTGATTGGGGCCGGTGAGCAGGCCAAAGAGCTGGAAGGAATCGTGAATGACCTCGGTATTCAGGAAAATGCTGTGTTCACGGGTTTAGTTACCTTCTCGGACCTGCCTAGATATCTCTCTATTGCTGATGTGGCTATTAACCCTCTAAAGCCATCATTGGTTTCAGAGACCGCCTTGCCCAACAAGGTTCTTCAATACATGGCCTCGGGGGTACCTGTCGTGAGCACCAGACTGAGAGGCCTGGAGCTCTCCTTCGGCAACGACCTTCCGGGCTTAGTTTTTGTCGAAAACGAATCCGAGGTTTTATCCAGGGCTCTCACGTTGGCGCACGGAGAAGCGAGTCTTGAAAAGTTAGGTTCGAACAATGCTGCAAAAGTAGCCGAGCTATTTGCGCCCGGGCTCGCAGTGAAATCTTTTGAGGCTCAGCTACTCTCGATGGTGGAGGCTAAACCATGAAGCGATTAGTGGTCCTCGGGGCCACTGGAATGTTGGGCAGTGAAGTGGTCCGAGTAGCGAAGCTGGACAGCCTTCAGGTGGTAGCAATTTCCAGGAGCTCTGAGGTTCCATTCGAGGCCGAATTAATGGAGTTTGAGCAGGTAGCCCGCAAACTCGGTCTCTCTGAAAGTGACTGGCTGGTGAACTGCATCGGGTGGATTCCACAAAAGTCATCTGGAAATAAGAATAAAGACAGACGGCTGGCGAGGCTACTGAACACTTCCTTGCCTGCTCAGATTTCAAAGGCCAAGGCCCAGTTGGGCTTCAACTGGATTCAGATAGCCACCGATTGCGTTTTCAAGGGAGATCGGGGCGACTACTCGGAGAGTGACACCAAGGACGCTAGTGATCTTTATGGCCTGTCAAAGATTGCTGGCGAGGAGCTCTCTAAAGAAGCAATTCAGATTCGCTGTTCCATAGTCGGTAGAGATACCAGAACTAGTTCCGGTATTTATTCTTGGTTTAAGTCCGCCGCTTCAAAGGGCCCGGTAAATGGGTATGTCAACCAACATTGGAATGGAGTGTCCACCACCGCATTTGCCCGGATGTCGATCGGCATGCTTAAGAATGACTGGACTACTCCAGTTAGTCAGCATTGGCTTCCAAGTGGTGCGGTGAACAAATTTGAATTGCTGGAGCTCTTTGCTAAATCTTTGGGGCTCAGGCCGAGTAAAGTCGACCCTGTGCAGGCGGTTGATTCCTTGAATCGAATCTTGGTTACACAAGACCAAAGCGCCTGTGACTCCCTGTGGAAGCTCGCAGGATACTCGACAGCCCCTTCGATAGATGAGCTTTGTCAAGAGTTCATAGCTGCCGATAGAAAGCTAGGCTCTACTAATGAGCAAAAATAGAGCCGTCAAAGATTCGATTGTAACAATCACCGGAGGAACCGGTTCGTTTGGGTCGACTATGGCCAAGCACTTACTTGAACGGGACGCAGCCGAGGTTCGCATCTTCAGCCGCGACGAAGCAAAACAAGACGCAATGCGCCACGCAATTGCAGACCCGCGGGTCAGGTTTTATTTGGGTGACACTAGAGACCCCGAATCTGTCGAGCGAGTCGTCAGAGGGACAGATCTAATTTTTCACGCTGCGGCCTTGAAACAGGTGCCGTCAGCTGAGTTCTTCCCACTAGAGGCCCTAAAAACAAACATTAATGGCTCCGCCAATGTGCTCAGGTCAGCGATAGAGAATGGCGTAAAGGGAGTTGTCTGCCTCAGTACCGACAAGGCTGTTTACCCCATCAATGCGATGGGGATGACAAAAGCCCTGATGGAAAAAACTGCTCAGGCTTTTGCACGGGAATATTCAGATTCAGACACAACCATCTCAGTCACACGATACGGCAACGTAATGTATTCGCGTGGCTCGGTGATTCCACTCTTCATCTCCCAAATAAAAGCTGGCAAGAAGATCACGATTACCGACCCGGCCATGACGAGGTTCCTCATGTCGCTGTCTGAATCGGTTGATCTTGTTGAATTCGCCTTCGAGCATGGTCAATCTGGAGATGTGTTCGTTCGCAAGGCTCCAGCTTCGACTATTGAGGTTCTGGCCCAAGCTCTTATTGAGCTATTTGGCGACCCCTCTAATGAAGTTCAACAAATTGGCTTTCGCCATGGAGAAAAGCTTTATGAATCGCTACTTGGAGCTGAAGAGCGGGCAAAAGCCGAAGACCTAGGCGGCTACTTCCGAGTACCACTTGACTCAAGAGACCTGAACTATTCGGTCTACTTTGAAGAAGGCGAGAAGCGACCAGTTGAGCTCGAATCCTACACTTCTCACAACACTGAGCAACTGGACGTCGAAGCGACTAAGCAGCTTCTCCTGACCATCCCAGAGCTGCGGCAGGAGCTAGGACTTTGAAAAAACTAAAGGTTGTCACAATCGTTGGCACTCGGCCTGAGATCATCCGCCTTTCAAGACTCATTCCTAAGCTAGATGAATACACCGACCACATTTTCGTCCACACGGGCCAAAACAGCGACCCGACGCTCAACGATGTGTTTTTTGAGGACCTCGAGCTGCGACAGCCTGACTACTTTTTAGATGTTGACACTTCGTCGATGGGTTCGGTCATGGGAGACACGCTAAAGAAAGCGGAGGATGTCTTTCTAAAAGAGAAACCCGATGCTGTGATGATTCTTGGTGACACAAACTCAGCCATTGCGGCCGTTGTTGCGGAGCGGATGCACATTCCCGTGTACCACATGGAGGCAGGCAACCGTTCCTTCGACAACAACGTTCCGGAAGAGCTCAACCGCAAGATGGTTGACCACGTGGCGAGCTTCAATCTCCCCTACAACGACTACTCGATGCGAAATCTTTTGGCCGAGGGAATCCACCCGCGCTTTATACAAAAGACTGGTTCTCCAATCCGAGAAATATACGAGCACTACAAAGACAAAATTGCTGCCTCCACCGCCGTCTCAGACCTGGGACTAAGTCCCGGTGGCTACTTTCTCGTCTCGGTACACAGACAAGAAAATGTAGACCTGCCTGAGAGGCTTGAAAAAGTACTTGACTGCCTGGCTGCAATTCGCGACGAGTGGGGCCTGCCAATCATAGTTTCGACGCACCCTAGAACCAGAGTCCGGCTGGAGACTCTTGGCAGAAAAAACTTTGACGGTGTTACTTTTCACGAACCATTCGGCTATCTCGACTATAACAAGCTCCAGTTGGAAGCAAAATGCGTTATTTCGGACTCAGGTTCGATTAGCGAAGAGTCCGCAATTTCTGGCTTTAAGGCCGTAAGCCTCAGAGACTCCACAGAAAGACCCGAGGCGGTTGATGCCGGCACCATAATACTGACAGGTCTCGATGTCCCAAACCTTCTACGATCATTGTCGCTCAGGTTCAGCGAAACTCCGAGGACTACCCTTCCGGATGGCTACGATGAGCAGGCCTTTTCAGCGCGAGTGCTAAATTTTGTTACATCCACAGCCACTAAGCACAAGGCATGGAAAGGGATTCTGTCCTGAGCCAAAGGATGGTCAGCTAACCCGCATTTAGGACTCCAGCCCAAAAGCTTCCCAAGACCTGTTGACAATATCCACCTCGAACGGGGGGGCGATAGAGCCCCTTACTCCTGGCCTAAATGCCCCTTTGCAAAGTAGTAAGTAGCAGTTGCCCGTAATTTGATTTCAGCGCAAATGCCATGGTGGTTGCTTGCCTTTCGCTAATCCAACCTTGCCGCCATGCTACTTCCTCCGGGCTACCAACCAGCTGTCCGGAATGCTCTTGAACTGATTTAACATAGAGGCTGGCGTCGAGCATACTGTTGGCAGTTCCTGTGTCCAGCCACATGGTTCCGCGGGGAAGCTCTTGCGATTGCAATAAGTCGTCCTCTAGGTAGCTTTTGTTGAGGTCCGTTATTTCCAGTTCTCCCCTCGACGACGGCGTGAGTCTGTTTACCCTCGCTACCGCCGTCTCATCAAAGAAATACAAACCGGTGATGGCTAAGTTCGACTTCGGATTAGAGGGTTTTTCCTCGATGCTTACAACTTTGCCAACGGAATCAATCTCAGCCACACCGAACCTTTCCGGGTCAGGGACGCGACGAAGAAGAATAGAGGCGCCACTTCTAAGCGCCCCCAATTGTCGGAACAGGACCGAAAGGCCGGAGCCGTGAAAGATGTTGTCCCCCAAAGCCAGACAAGTGGAATCTCCAGAAATAAAACTTTCACCTATCGTGAGGGCCTCCGCGATTCCCCGGGGTGATGCCTGCTCAGCGTATGTGATTTCCAGCCCAAGTTGTTGCCCAGAGCCTAAGAGTCGCTCGTATGAACTGCGGTCAGCCGGAGCACAAATGATTAGTATTTCTCGGATTCCAGCGAGCATGAGGTTTGTTAGGCTGTAGTAGATGAGAGGCTTGTCGTACACGGGGAGCAAGTGCTTAGACGATACCAGTGTGGCAGGACGAAGTCTCGAGCCAGTTCCGCCTGCTAAAAGAATACCCCTCACAAGCGCCTCCATCTAAGCTCCTCTAAGCTATCAGATTATGGGAATTCGAGTAGTTGTAACTGGCGGTCTTGGCTTTATGGGGTCGCATTTTGTCAAGTACCTGCATCACCACTCATTGGCAGATCACATTGTCGTGTTTGACAATCTGTCCTACTCTGCGGATCAGGCAAGGCTTTCCAGCTTGCCTGAACGATCCTACGAGCTAGTAATTGGAGACATAAGGGACCAAGAAGCGGTTGACTCGGTCTCCGACGGTGCTGACTACTTCTTTAATTTTGCGGCCGAGACCCACAATGACAACTCCCTAGTTCGCCCGAAGGATTTTCTGGAAACTAACGTCACCGGTGTTTTCAACATACTGCAGGCCGCGAGAAAAAACTCTTTCCACTTCCATCAAATATCGACGGACGAGGTCTTTGGCGATTTGCGTCTCGGTTCACCTGAACGTTTTACAGAAACCTCTGCCTATAAACCCTCGAGTCCCTATTCGGCATCCAAGGCTGCGAGTGACATGCTTGTACTTTCATGGGTGCGGTCATTCGGAGTTAGGGCAACTTTAACTAACTCCGCAAACAACTATGGTGACTTCCAAGACCCCGAAAAATTGATCCCCCGTAGCATCGGACTCCTCACACAAGGCAAAAAGCCTGAACTCTACGGTACTGGCAAAAACATTCGTGACTGGTTGCACGTTGATGACCACTCGAGCGCGGTGTGGAGGGTGGCTACAGCTGCAAAAAATGGATCACGATACCTCGTAAGCAGAAATCAGCTCTTATCTAACATTGAACTGATGGGCCTTGTCAATCAACGTTTCGGAAAGAAGGCAAACGACCTGACTTTTATTGCAGAAAGGCCTGGTCACGATCTAATGTACGCCTCAGACTCCGCCCTGCTACGGACCGAACTGGCTTGGGCCCCTATAGGACCTTCGATGCAAAAATGGCTCGAAACCATTCCGATTTGAGCTTTAGTTCGAGGCCTCGAATAAGCTACAAGAATCCCTAGCGGCCCTTGCTGAAACCGGAAGAGTAAGAAAATGCTCGTAGTCATCTGGGATCCCCATCCCGAACATTACCTGCCCCACCGGACCTAGGTCCCAAATTGCCACTCCCGGATTTTCAAAACCCTCTATGTAGGAGTAGGCCGGAGCGACGTAAAACTCGCCGTTCTCCATATCGTCGGCCAGGACCATTTTATCGATGGCATCGAACAAAGCGCCGGCCCGCTTAAAGCCGTAGATCCCCACCGTCGCGTTGGAAGAAATGGGCTCTTTTTCCCTGATTTCTAGTATTTTGCCTCGCTCATCCACTCTGGCAAATGACCACTTAGGGTCTGAATCCTGCATTGTTAGGACCAATCCCACTTCTTCTTGGTTTTGAAGCTTCGCGTAAAACCCCCGCGCGTCAAAATCGACATACTGGTCGCTGTTGGCAGTTACAACAGGCGCATTTTCATCCAAAAAATCTCGCGCCAGCAAAACGCTCATGGCCGCGCCTTTCGTAACCGCATCGACTTCAACTACTATTACTTCAATTCCCAGTGATTCGGTTAGCTGAGAGGCGAGGGGAGACAGCCCAAACTCCCTAGGAGTAATCAGGACGACCCTAGAGACATCTTTAGAAAACAAGTTAGCAAGAACTACCTTGTACATTTCCTGACCATGGATGGGCAGAAGTGGCTTTGGCACAGAATAGCCCTCGGATTTAAACCTGGAACCAAGTCCGGCCATGGGGATGACTATCTGAACCATAAGCGGCCTAGAACCTTATCCTCTGGAATGCTGGGGGACTTAATTGCCACCAATGAACAATCCGTTAGGGCCTCGAAGCTGGCTGGCTCCAGTGGCTCTATGACCGCAACTTGTCCATCCCGCAGAATTCTATCTCCCAGTCTGCAGGACCCTGACACTAGGATGGTATACTCCGTCGCGGTCCGCTGATAGTGCTCTGGCTCTATCTCTCCCTTGAGGTAATGCTTTACAGCCACTTCCACGTGCTGGTTCTTAAATAAACTGGGGTCAAAATTACCCACTACCCATCCACCAGTAAAATTCGAAAGGTTCACAACTTTCATTTTGCCTGCCTCACAAAATCCGCTGGCAGGGACAGGTTGAAATACTCACTGCGCTGAATTGGCACAAAGGTGACTTCGAGGCCCCTAGAAATCAAATAATTTAAGGCAGTCGACACAAAATACCTTCCTTGTGTAGACGCATTATTGAGAAGCACCCATTCCGCGGCCTCAACAAAATCCGAGGCCTTTCTAAACAAAAACGTGCCGGTAGTCGCAATTCTGCTGATCACCAATTTCTCAGCAACTTCCATGACTTTCCCCTCACTGTTTGTGCCTAGGTAGGACCACCTTGGATTCTCTGACTCGAAGGAAAGAGTTAGGGCTCCAAAGCCCTCGAATAAATCGTTCGACAATATGTCGCTCACTGACTTCGTAAGAAATGAGTCGCCCGTAGCTATCAATAGAGGCTCATCCATTGGAAAGTCATTAAGAGAAAGCAATGCCGAAGCCAGAGCTCCCTGAGTCTTGCTATTTGTTTCAACCATCCGTGCTTGGGGGTAATGTTCTAAAACAGTCGATTTGGATCCCATCCCTTGGGTCTCCTCCTCTGCATTCACGGCCACAGAAAGAAGTCCTCCAGGCTGGTAGTACGAATCAATGGCCCTGAGCAGAAGAGCCCTGCCGTCAATTTCCTCCATGTTCCGGCTTCCGAGAAAACCAGAGCGAGTGAACGTTTCAGCTGTGTAAGCCGCGGCTGTTATCAGCGTGTTGTAATGTCTCATTTGTCGACCAACCCCTGAATCAATGAAGTGTTAAGATCAGATACTCCTTCGATTTTGTAAAAATGACACCCCGCCGCTCTTGCCGCCTCTATTCCATATTCGTGGTCCTCAATTACTAGACAATCGCCGGGCTTTAGACCAAGTCGATTAGCGGTCAGGGCGTACATTTCCGGGTCCGGCTTGCTTCTAGAAACATCTTCATTGGTAACGAGAACATCCAAAAAATCAATTAAGCCCGCACTCGTGAGCATGACCTGTGCTGAGTTTCTGATTGAGTTAGTGGCCACAGCTATCTTCATCCCGCGATCTTGGATCCACGCCATCATGAGTAGCTGCTGAACCGCAGGAAAACACTGACTTACTACCCTGCGTATGGTTCTCTCTTGTTTCACTTTGGAAATTATCGAATGAAGGTGCGCTGGAATCCTGCCTTGGTTAGTGAGCATCAACAATTTTTCCCTGGTTGGTAGCCCATCGAAAGTTTCCTCATGCTCTTGCCTCGAAATACTTTCGCCAAAAATCTCTAAGGCATCGTTCAGCGCCTCAAAATGCCAGTCTTTCGCCTCGATTAAAGTTCCGTCCATATCGAAAATGACAGCCTTGATTTCTCTAAAAGTCCCCATTTAACACCCCACCAGGATTATCGGTGCAGAGAAGTAAATTTGGATTGTCAGCTTCAGTCAAGAATGCTTTTATTACGGACTGTGGGTTTCTCCCATGCAGTTCAGGACCGACTATTACTACTGGCATTTTTTCTGAGTGCTTCATGATCGATGACCATGACTTTTTTTCTAGGTACCAGTCCGAAGAAAAGCCATCCAGCCAAATAGTTGCAGGTTTGGCAATTTTTGTTATTCGACTACTGGTTTCGAAAGTCTCGAATTCGCTGATGCGTATTGAAAATGGTAAGCCGGCTCTGGCGAATCTCACCTGCTCGGGAGTTGACATGTCGAAAAGAAAATAGTTTTGAAGACCCTCAAGAGCCTCCGAGAGCTTCAGGTCCAAGAGCCCGTCAGACTTGACGTTGAGGGCGATTGGCCCTCTGTCTTTATTTTTTTTCCCCACTTCAACTAAATTTTCAAACGCTTTCATTTGAACCACTTCCTTGTCCACGAGGATAGGGTCATGCGAAATTCCAATTTTACCTTTGGAGTCTCTCAGATCAGTTTCAACGCCAAAGCCTTTTTCTAATGCTTGCATGAGGGCGTCTTCTGAATTTGGGGACACGCCTGCTCCCCACAACCCTCGATGGGACAGAATTTTACGGGATAACAATGTGCTCATTGTCACCACTTTAGGCTTTTCCTTCCCCTAAGCAGGTACATTAACTTTCGTTTGAAAGTTTTCCTACCCCATGGAAGCATCTGAGATTGGTACTCCCGGAGTGAATCAGGCATGCTTGTCAGTGGATGAAGAGTGGTGCCAACGTCAATAAACGTTCTGTACTTATCGGCCTGATGGAGTCTCTGCCCCAAGATATTTGTCAGAGAGGATGCCGAACAAAGCACTATTGCTTTTTCCGGCATGTTCAAAAGCTCCGCGAGTAGACGCTCCACAATTTCTGGAAACTCTGCAAAAGCATTATCTGGGAGAGTAATGTGCCCCCAATTCGGATTCAAGTTGTCCATTGACATTCTAAAATTGCCAATTAAGACCACATCGTTTCGGCAAACCAGCTCAGGCAAAATGAACTTTAGAAAACTCTTGTAGTTTGCATTCATAAAAAGATCTGAGAACGTGAGAAAAGACTCCGAATTGCCGTTTAGCTGAATCATGACAGCCGTGTCTTCTGGAGATTTATTGTGACGAGTTGGAATCCCCTTGAAGAAATTTAGTGAGGAGTATCTTGCTGCAATTAGGAGCGCTTCCCTTAGGGGGCCGTCCTCTATGGGGTCAAAGTTCTTGTGATCGTAAGCCGGATAGACAAAATCGGATCGCCCTTTGGACCACGAAATTCCTGCAGGTCCCAGTGAAAGGGGTGACCCATTTATAATTTCGAGTTCGCCATCAGAAAAGCGAACAAAGGTAAATGGCTCTGCCTTTTGGAGCATATCTAACATCAACCCGAAGTCCGTTTTATGCTTTCTTTTCTCCATTAGATAGCCTTCCCTCCATGCAAGATGATATCATGGTGGTTATGACCGCGGTCTAGCATTAAACCAAGGGCGGCGAACGACACATACGAAGAGAAGATTGGTTCCGGCTAAACATGATTGTTTTTACTAAGCCAGCAATTGCAAGCAATGAGCATCAGTACCTGCGCGACGCCTCTCTGAATGGTACACCTTGGGGTGGTGGCGAGTTCTCGATCTTGGCGACTGACATTTTGCAGAGTCACTTTGATAACCAGAACGTCCTCCTCACGCAATCATGCACCTCTGCTCTTGAGCTGGCCGCTCTGGCCTTGGACATACAAGTAGGGGACGAGGTGATAGTGCCGTCCTACACTTTTGTCTCATCCGCTAGCGCTTTTGCCCTTAGGGGTGCACGTCTAGTCTTCGCAGAAATTGATAAGAAAACACTAAACATCGACGTGAACTTGATTGAAAGCCTTATCACCGAAAAAACTAAAGCTATAGTTGCGGTTCACTACGGCGGTCAAAGCGCCTTAATAAATGAAATAATGGCGCTTGCAGCTCCCAGAGGAATTGCCGTTGTTGAAGACGCGGCTCAGGCGATAGGTTCGACAAGCGGTGGATTGCCGGTCGGGACGCTAGGCGATCTTGCCTGTTTTTCTTTTCACGGGACAAAGAACCTGTCCGCGGGAGAGGGTGGTGCTTTGGTGATAAACACAAAAGATAGCTCGGTAATAGAGCGAGGCCTTCTCGCTCATGAGAAGGGGACAAATCGACGCAATTATCTCAAGGGCGAGGTCGATAAGTACACATGGCACGCTCTTGGATCATCCTTTATCCCCAGTGAATTCACCTCATCCGTGCTGGCAGCGCAACTCGGAGATCTAGAGCTAATAACCACTCGCCGACTCAGGTATTGGCATGAATACGAGCAGCTGCTGTCTAGTGAGCAAAATCGAGGATTTGACATAATTATGCAAAATGCGCCGGGAAATAACGGGCACATGTTCGCCCTGACTCTCGGAAATCCGGAGCTTCGAGAGGAAATCATTAAAGAAATGAGAACAATGGGGGTGCAAGCAACCTCTCACTACGAGCCACTGCACAGCTCGCCGTACATTGCTTCCTCACCCGGCTTTATGAGAAGCGACCTACCCGTCACTGAATTCACTGGAAAGGCGATACTTCGAATGCCCATGTGGTCTGCAGATGGGCTAGATACCAAGACGGCAGCCTCTGCGTTCCTTTCCTCCCTATCCAAAACTCGGTCTTTAAATTGAGGGTGATGGTTGTCTTAGGCACAAGGCCAGAGGCGATAAAGATGGCCCCCGTTATCAGGGAGCTCGCTCTCAATGACAGCTTCGAGTTGACTGTTCTAAATACGGGGCAGCATAAAGAGATGCTGGAGTCCGCATTCAAGCTCTTCGACCTTGTTCCTGACGAGCACCTCTCTCTCATGAAGGAAGGACAAAGTCTCGCAGACCTCACGGGACGGGCATTAATGCAGCTATCGAGTCTAATTGAAAAAGTGACGCCTAGTCTTGTGATTGTTCATGGTGATACTACTTCGGCCTACGCCGCTTCGATAGCGGCATTTCTTTCTCAGGTGCCAGTTGCACATGTTGAAGCGGGCTTGAGAACCCATAACCTTCTCGCCCCTTTTCCTGAGGAGTTCAATCGCCAGTCAATCGCCAGGGTTGCGTCCTTGCATTTCGCACCGACTTCAAACGCAGCGAAGAACCTCTACTCTGAGGGAATCGATAAGGAAAGCATCCTCATAACTGGCAATACAGTTGTCGATTCGGTAGCGTGGACCGATCAAAAATATCTAAAGAACTCTTTTTGGGTCAACTCTCGAACTGCAACCATCCAAGCAACCATCTACTCCTATTTTCGGAAAAAGCCTTTTGCTCTTGTGACTCTTCACCGAAGAGAAAATAGAGGAGAAGGATTCTTGACAGTGCTAGAGGAGATACGACTGCAGGCTTTAGCGAACCCCGATTTTCACTTCGTATTTCCAGTCCACCCGAACCCAATAATACGAGAGGTCGCTGAGGGCGCGTTTGAGGCTGTGACGAATGTTCACTTGACCGCACCTGTAGATTACTTGACCTTTATATTGCTTCTTTCAGAATGCGAATTCACGCTCAGCGACAGTGGCGGTGTCCAAGAAGAGGCTGCGACCCTTGGGAAACTTGCTCTCGTGGCAAGAGAGGTCACAGAGCGGCCTGAGGGTATCGAAACTGGTCACTTAAGATTGGTGGGCGTTAGTCGGATTTTGATTCGTAGCTCCCTCGATGAACTGATTCCGAAGAAGGCCTCCAGTAAAAAGGCAGAGGCAAATTTAAAAAACAACCCTTATGGGGACGGCCTTGCGGCCAAAAGAATAGTGGCAGCTATTTCGGAGTACCTCGAGGTTGGCAAAAGGATAGAGGACTTTAGTGGCTCCTAAAACAGCACTCTGTCTTTATGGAAGATTCGACAACCGGTATGCAAAAGGAGCCGGTCAGGATGGTTTTGATTACATACAGGATCGAATATTGCTCTTGGGTGATGTACATGTCTTCATTTTCTCCTTTGACCAAGGAAACGAGCCGCAAATTCTTGCGTTGTATGGGCCCTGGATAAAATCCGCCACATTTGTGGCGTCGGTGGATTTTGATGCAACCCTAACTAAACACGGCGTCGACGTGACATCGCTTCGGCCGCCGTCCCAAGACAGGCCTCTAGAAGGCACCCTGGCATTCTTTTACCAAAGGGACATGGCCCTTCGGAAATGCTTGATCTTCGCGGAAGAAAATGGTGAACATTATGAGAAAGTGGTGGTCTCACGCTTCGACCTAGGACAAATCGATAAACACAACGGAATCCAGCCCTTCAGGGTCAGCGAAATTGGTCCCCTAGCAAGTCTTGACACAAACAGTGGAGCCTATGTGGCTGCCTGGAACCAGTTCAATGAGGGGCTTCCGGACCAATGGATGGTCCTTTCCCTAAAGGATGCGGCGCTATTCTCTGGTTCTTTTGATCGACTGATTCAAAATCTGACTCCCAAAAGTGAGTATTTCCGCTGGATAGAGTCCGGTATCCAAGACTCGGATGAAACAAATGCATTCTCAAATGAAGTGTGGAGCCTAAAAGATCATGCCAACTCTAGCGTTCGAAGCGTCTCACGGAGTTTGGATAATCATCTACTTCTAAAATATGATTTCATTTCAACAGGGCTCTACTCTCGTCTTCTTCCTTGTTTTGACTCTCAGGGAATTGCGTCGCTGACCTTCTCTCACACATCCTATGCTGATGCCCTGAAGGTAGGGCTTGGTCAACGAGTTAGGCACTTGGGGCCCTTCGAGCAGGACTATCTAGCTCTTGAAAAGCCGCTACCTAAAGACCATGATCTACCTCTGGGGCTCAAGTTGGCCCTCTACGATGAGGCGCTTCCATACACAGGGCGACTTCTTCAGGTACTGGCTCAATTGACGGAAGAGTATGTGCTTTTTACTCATGAGGATATGCCCATCACCCAGACTCCAGCTACTTCTGCGATTTTCGATGCTCTGCGTATTCTCAAAGCTCGACCTTCGAATGCTTGCGTGAGGCTGATAAGAGTTGGTCGCTCACATTTGCCAGGTTTTCTTCTCAAGCTTTTCAAGTGGAATTTCATAAGAATTCCCCGTTGGTCAAAGTGGCAATTTTCCATACAGCCAACCCTCTGGAAGCGCGAGAGGCTGATGGCAATGCTTCGTAGTGCTGGGGACCAAAACATCTGGGACCTGGAGGTTCATGGCCAGTCGTCATTTCGAAACCTGGGCCTCCGGGGATACCAGCCAGCTACAACTGGGCGAAAGCGAGGTAAGCATCACGGCGATAGCCTGATTTACCCTTACGTAGCGACGGCAATCGTCAAAGGAAAATGGAACATCAGCGAATACCCAGAGCTTCGTCAGCTAACTGCGGCTTATGACATAGATTCGCAAGAGCGCGGAGAGCGCTAGTCGCGACCTGGCTTCCGCAAATTGATTAGATTTGCAATCCTTTGCGCCTGGTAGGGCCATCTCGAAATTGCCGATCCTAACGCGCGATCGATACGCTTCTCAGTTTGAGTCCTCACACAGACTGGTTCAAAGCCGAGTTTCACATAGTGCGCATATGCTCTCTCAAATCTCCTCATCGACTCCGGAGACTGGGAAATAGCTGCTTTGTCGGTTCCATCGAAATCAGATTCGGAACTGAGCTCCCCCCACGAGTCGCGATCTCCAGCTGGGTGAGGGGGGACAAAGGTACCCAGGCCCAAATGTTTTTGCACGGCGAATGACAGGTGAATATCCTCTCCTGCAAGATCGTCCTGGAACTTTTGCCCATACTCTCTCCAGAAATATCCCAGCCATTCCCGAGGGATAATCCAATTGTGCCCGACTATGTCTACTTCCTCAACTTTTTCACTTGGCCCGTTCGGACCAAACTCTTCGTACAAGAGATAATTCGTCGACGAGCTAAATTTCAATCCCCGAGACCCTATTACTCCTGGGTTTGAGCGGAATGTCCTCAGGGCATTTTCGAGCCAACCGGGACCGGGTACAGTGTCGTCGTCGATGAGCCAAACAAATTCCGAGGAAGCATTCAATGCGTAGGAGAAACGAGCCCATACGCCCAGATTCTCATCACTGC
>Ga0307983_1000816_pt1 | contig 14818 bp, 7 predicted proteins | sample OrgLakmetagen991_FD_201845 | JGI IMG/M metagenome (GOLD analysis project Ga0307983, IMG submission 201845) | Saline water microbial communities from Organic Lake, Antarctica - #991 | ecosystem: Environmental > Aquatic > Non-marine Saline and Alkaline > Saline | place: Antarctica: Organic Lake... | reverse complement strand
GTTTTATCGGCACTCCTACTCTTTTCAACTTATCAATCCATTCCAACAGACAGAGTTGAATATTATGAATTCTTCTTATACATGCTCGAAAAAGAAGAAAAAGCATTATCGATTCAAGACCAAGAGGGTTCTATGACCAATCCAAACTACTACAGTGATTTGACAATCGCTAATAACCATTGGCAAGATATTCAAGATAGCATAAAACTTCTTCATCACATCGGCTATGACGGTATTAAGAAGGACACTGCCAATTTTCGAATGTACATCGATTATCAGCAAAAAATAGTTCGGTATTTGCAAAAAATAAGTGAACAAGAGTCTTTTATTTTCCTTGATTCTGTTGACCGTACCTATCAGTTGATCAACAACATGCCCCCTTTACATTACCCCTTAAACTTATTCCCTAGAGAAAGGACAAAGGACACCTTAACCAAGAAAAAAACGTGGTACGATCAAGATTGGGTTGAAACAAAAGACTCCCTAAACGCCGCATATTATAGAATTTCTAAAGTCGACTCTTTGGGCAGGTGCCACTCTTTTGCAACCGATTACTATGCCGATGGTTCTGTACAAATGAAGGGCAATTACTCCTATAATTTAATGAATGGAATTTTCTATTTCTTTTATCGGGAGAGAAGTTATGATGCTATAGGAATGATGTCAGATGATAGAAAAATTGGAAAGTGGCAATACTTCTATAGAGATGGACAATTGAAATCTGAAGTCATGTTTCACCGGAACAAAAGATCGGAAGTCTTACATTTTTGGAATAAAAATGGGGTTCAAACCGTAAAAGATGGAAACGGCTTTTGCAATAATTTCAATGAAAAAGACAGCATCTACGAGACAGGACAATACCTCAATCATTATAAACACGGAACGTGGAATGGGTATTATGCAGATTCGAGTCCTTACTATGTAGAAACGTATGAAGATGGAGAGCTAATGGAAGGCAAATCGGTTTCAAAATCAGGCAAGCATTTTTTTTACTCCCGTATTTATGAAGAGCCGCTACCAAGAATTGGTTGGGAAAATTACTACCGCTACATTGATTCTTCTATGTCGAAAAATCTAATCAATCTGCCAAATACCATCTACGGCAACTCTTCTTTGAGACTCTTCATTGACACTAGCGGAACGATTAAGGAAATTGTCCCGGTTAGAATTATTGGATATGGAATAGAACACCAAATCATGGAGCTAGTAAATGAAAACCCAAATTTTACAGCGGGAAAATTCAGAGGGCAAAAGCAAGGCATGGAAACATACATTTACGTTCCAATAAATTAAAATTAAATATTTTACGAAGTATTCTATCCTTATATAGAATTTAAGTGTCTTCCCCCCTTTTTGTGAATTCCAAAATACGTTTGAGGTTGTGTTTTAAACAGTGTTTTAAAATCAGCATACCATTTTCAGCAAATCTAAGGGTGGGAATTTATTGAGCTATACCGCCAATAAAAAAGCTGTCTGTCCTGCTTTAGAGATTCCCCTTCTACGCCTTTCAAGACTCTACCGATAAGTAGCACCGAGATTTAGCAATAGCATTCTTGCTAAAAATCCAACGCAAGATGTTACCTTTGGATTTTACCGAACTACTAGCGAAAAAACTTTATGAAAAGAAGAACGTTCCTCGGCTCTGCAGCGCTAGCCACATTAGGTGTGGTTTTAACGAGGTGTGGCATTGCCACCAATCCAAAAGAATCAATTGAAAAATTGGTTGTTCCCGCCAAAAAACCAGTAGTCATTTCTACCTGGAAACATGGCATTCAAGCCAATGAAGCTGCTTGGGCACTTTTGAACACCAACGGTTCTGCTTTAGATGCTGTTGAACAAGGAGTTCGCGTTACCGAATCAGATGCTGAAAACAGAAGTGTTGGTTTAGGTGGCAACCCAGATGCCGATGGAAACGTAACCTTAGACGCATGCATTATGGATCACAAGAGTAAATGTGGTTCCGTCGCTTATCTACAAAACATAGAACATCCAATCTCAGTGGCCCGAAAGGTTATGGAAGACACTCCGCATGTAATGCTAGTTGGAAAAGCAGCGGAAGAATTTGCTTTAGAGAAAGGATTTCCTGAAACAAATTTATTAACGGAAGGCTCAAAACAGGCCTGGATGGAATGGAAAGAAAGTAAGAACCAATCCAAACCGGCCATAAATCACGAAAACCACGATACCATTGGAATGTTGGCGATCGATGAACAAGGAAACTTATCTGGAGCCTGCACCACAAGTGGTTGGGCCTATAAACTGCCCGGCAGAGTTGGAGATTCTCCCATTATTGGTGCAGGACTTTTTGTGGACAATGAAGTTGGCGCCGCTTGCGCAACGGGCATGGGAGAAGCCATTATTCGAATTGCGGGAAGCCACACAGTTGTGGAATTAATGCGCCAAGGTAAAACACCAAACGAAGCCTGTAAGTTAGCGGTAGAGCGAATTATCGCAAAGCACGAAGACTTAACCGATTTACAAGTTGGCTTTTTAGCCTTAAATAAAAATGGAGAAGCAGGAGGTTATTCTACCTATGCCGGATTCAATTATGCCTATACAGATAGTGAGAAAGCAGAACTAATTGATGCAGGCTATGAAATGGAGTGGTAATTGGGTTTTAGTTTTTGTTGTTCTTGTTCTCTTTTCATGTAATAGACAAGAGAGTAGAGAAAAAAGACAGCCTGATGTTCGAAATACCGATGTTATTCCTAAAGTTCAGCAGATTGAAATAAAATCTGGCTTTCTTGAACTGACAGATACCGTTGCTTTCTCTCCATCTGGGTTCTCTCTAGAGGCGACGATGGCTTTAAGCGATTTCTTTTATCAGGAATTAGATAATGATGAAATCGCAAAAAAGAGCGAAGTACACATACGTATTGAAGAGTCTGTTTTTGAGCATGCCAATGAATATTCCTTAGTTGTTAAGAAGGATTCTATTATTCTAAAATCAAACAGCAAGGTTGGCTTATTTCATGGCGTTTCAACCCTAAAACAATTACTCTTATTAAACGAATATGACGGCAAATACTTTATTCCTGAACTAGTTATTCAAGATTGGCCTAGATTTGAACATCGCGGTCTACTACTCGATTGTTCTCGGTATTTCTTTGAGAAAGAAACGATTCTAAAATACATCGACCTATTGGCGCTGTACAAAATGAATGTGCTGCATTGGCATTTAACGGAAGACCAAGGTTGGCGAATTGCCATTGACAAATACCCAAAATTAGAATCCATTGCGTCAAAAAGAACTGAACTGGATGGTTCTGAATATGGTGGAATCTATTCGAAAGCTGACATTCGAGAAATCGTAGCATATGCTTCGAAAAATGGCATTGAAGTAATTCCTGAAATTGAAATGCCCGGCCACTCACAAGCTGCAATTGCGGCCTATCCGCACTTATCCTGCACCGGAAAACAAGTAGAAGTAGTAAACGATTGGGGTGTTTTCAAAGAAATCTATTGTGCCGGTAACGATTCCGTTTTTACTTTCTTAGAAGATGTATTAACTGAAGTAATTGATTTATTTCCATCTAAATACATTCATATTGGTGGCGATGAAGCACCCAAGTCGAGATGGGAAGCGTGCGCCAAATGTCAAGGCAGAAAGAAAGCAGAAGGACTAGAAAATGAGCAAGAGCTACAATCCTATTTTATTCAACGAATTCAAACCTTCTTAAACACTAAAGGAAAAACCATCATAGGTTGGGATGAGATTTTGGAAGGAGGGTTAGCAAAAGGAGCAATTGTTCAATCTTGGAGAGGTTTTGAAGGCGGAGTAGAAGCTGCTCACCAAGGCAATCAGGTCATCATGTCGCCCACTTCACATACGTATTTAGATTACGATTTAAAGTCCATTGATTTGGAAAAAATCTACCATTTCAATCCCATTCCAAAGGAGTTAGAGCCTAAATACCACGAATATATAATTGGTGGAGAATGCAACCTATGGTCGGAACGAGTGCCGGACGAAAAAGCACTAGATAAAAAAGTATTTCCAAGATTGTTAGGCATGGCAGAGGCATTGTGGAGCGACAGTGCTAAAAACTATACTGATTTTAATCGAAGAGTTCAAAGTCACTACCCTATTCTAGAGCACTATGGCGTTGCCTATGGAGAAGAAGGTTATCCGTTTACCTATAGCACTTTTACACGAAATGATTCACTCTTTGTGGAGCTCATCCCCGCTTCCAAAAATCTAGAATTGACGTATCAATTTCAACATGGCCAAAGAGATCAGGCGTTGACCTATACCAAGCCAATCTACGTGGATACAACGAAGTCAGTTCACGTGCAAGCATTCAAGCAAGAGAAGCCTTATTTCTGTGTGGTGGAGTTCCCAATTGCAAAACACCAAGCTATCGGTGCTAAGGTTAAATGCGAAACCGCTTATAGTGATTGGTATACGGCCGGCGGAAATACAGCCCTTGTAGATGGTAAACTCGGCACCTTAGACTTTAAAGACGGCAATTGGCAGGGGTTTTGGGGGAATGACGCTGTAGTTAAAATCGAATTTGACTCCGTGCTTTCTTCTAAGGAAATCAGCGTTCACTTTTACCAGTACAACAATTCGTGGATATTTATTCCGCAAGAACTTTCTATCCTTCATTCGAATGATGGAACCAACTGGAGTCGTTTTGGCCCTGAAAAAACGAATAGCACTTCCAACCCTAAAAAGCGCGGTAAGTTCACGGAAGAGCTTTCGGTAAAGTCTGACAACGCAATTCAGTTCAAGTATTTAAAAGTAAGTGCTAAGAACATAGGTATAGTTCCAGATTGGCACGAAGCTGCCGGTTCAGACGCTTGGATTTTCATGGATGAAATAATAGTGCGATGATTTTTGAACTTTGTACCGATTCATTCGAAGGGGCGATAATGGCTCAGAAATACGGAGCCAAACGGATCGAACTCTGCTCTGCCCTATCTGTTGGCGGGCTGACTCCTAGCCCATCCTTAACAGCACTTTGCGCCACCATCCAAGAAATTGAAGTACACGTTATGATTCGCCCTAAGGAGGGCAGTTTTGTTTACTCTAGCTCCGATTTGGAAATGATGCTAAACGATATTCAGTTACACGCTAAAGCAGGTGCTAGAGGCGTTGTGTTTGGCTGCTTAACGGAAGGCAACCAATTAGAGATCCAACAAAATATTACCTTAGTGGAAGAAGCTCGAAAGTTGAACTTAGAATGTACTTTTCATCGTGCTTTTGATTTCGTTGACTCTCCAATGAACACGTTGGAATCCTTGATTAACATTGGATTTCAAAGGGTTCTTACCTCTGGCGGTATGCCCATCGCCATAGACGGCATTGGGCTGTTAAAAGACTTGGTGAAACGAGCTGACCAAGAAATAGAAATAATGGCGGGAAGCGGCGTTAATGCATCCAATGCTTTAGAACTTCAGAACGCCGGAGTCCATGCGCTGCACTTTACTTCTCACCACTCCAAACCTTATGAGCATGACATGGGAACTAGCAACTCGCCCAACCCAACTAAAATAAATTCCATTGTAAGTCTTTTCCAATGAAAAAGTTACTCTACCTCTACTTTATAATTCTGCTTGCTTCTTGCAGCCAAAAAGAATCCCATGAAATCGTTTTTCAAGCTAAAGTAATTAGTGATGGTTGGGAAGTTACCGAGGAGGGAAAAGACAAATGGTATCCCGCTAGAGTTCCAGGTTCCGTCCACCTAGATTTATTTCGAAATCAAGTTATTCCAGATCCGTTTTATGAAAACAATGAACAGGAATTACGGTGGATGGAAAATAAAAACTGGTCGTATCGAACAACTTTGGAGGTGGACAGCCTAAACCTTTCTGCACAAAGAAACAGTTTAAGGTTTAATGGATTAGATACATACGCCAAAGTCTATTTAAATGGTGCGTTGATTCTTACTGCAAATAACATGTTTAGAACGTGGGAAGTGCCTGTTAAAGAATTGCTAAAATTGGGAATAAACGAACTACGAGTAGATTTCGAATCACCTATCCTACACCACAAACAAGCTGTAGAAAACTATCCGTATTCCTTGCCTTCTGGCAACGAAAGCGCTAGTGTTGAAACCAAGGTTTCTAATTTCTCGCGTAAGGCTGCATATCAGTTTGGTTGGGATTTTGCGCCTCGCTTTGTTACTTCAGGAATTTGGAAACCCATTGAGCTATTGGATTGGAATTACGCGCGAATTAAGAACGTATATACCTATACCAAATCCATTGGTGACGATGTTGCACAAATGGAAACACAAGTGGAAATAGAAGCCATTTCAGAAGGAGAATACGAGTTAGTAATAGATGGAATACGCTTGGTAAAACGACTGAAAGAGGGTGTCAATACAGTTAAACATTCATTTAAAGTAACAAACCCTAAGCTTTGGACTATCAACAACAAAGATCCTCAATACCTGTATAAGCAAATCATCTTTTTAACCAAAGGTGGCGAGAAGGCTTCTTTAAGTCAAACAGAGTTTGGAATACGCACCATAGAACTAATAAACGATCCTGATTCTATTGGAACTTCCTTCTATTTTAAACTCAACGGAGAAACCGTTTTTATGCAAGGAGCGAATTACATTCCACAAGACGTTTTTCTTTCAAGGGTTAGCACTCAAGACTATGAACGTTTAATTCAACAGGCTAAAACGGCGGGCATGAATATGCTTCGGGTTTGGGGAGGTGGAATTTATGAACGAGATCTATTCTATGATTTATGCGATAAACATGGCATCATGGTTTGGCAAGATTTTATGTTTGCAGGCAGTCTTTATCCTGAATCGGAAGCGTTTACCGAAAACGTAACACAAGAAGCAATCGATAACTTAAAGCGATTGAGAAGTCACCCTTGCTTAGCACTATGGTGCGGAAATAATGAACAGGAAGTAGCTTGGAAAAATTGGGGTTGGCAAGATCAATACGATTATACCCCGGAAGATTCTGCTAAAATTTGGAAGTATCAACAGTTTCTTTTCCGAGAGTTGCTGCCAAGTTTAGTTGAAAAATACTCTCCATCGACAGACTATACTCCCACTTCTCCCTTGAGCAATTGGGGAACTGCAGAAAACTTTAACCACGGAAGCATGCACTATTGGGGCGTTTGGCACGGACAAGAGCCCTTTGAGAATTTCAAAAACAATGTTGGCCGTTTTATGGTTGAATATGGTTTTCAATCCTTTCCTGACGTTGCAAGCTTAAAAAAGACCATGAACGACAGCAGCTTGCACCTAAATTCAATAGTCATAAAAAACCGACAAAAGAGCTACGTTGGAAATGGACTTATTGAAAAGCATATCGAGCAGTATTACGATGCACCAACGTCTTTTGAAGAGTTTGTTCGTCTAAGTCAAGAAACGCAGGCAAAAGGCTTAAAAATGGCAATTGATGCCCATATGAGCAGAAATACAAACTGCAAAGGAACTCTCTTCTGGCAATTGAACGATTGCTGGCCGGGACCAAGCTGGTCGGTTATTGATTATTATGGCAACGAAAAAGTGGCTTATGATTCTGTTAAAGTAGCCTTCAGATAATTACGAATGAGTTAATTATGAACCTACATGCTGAAACATTTCTAATTCTTTTATCTACTTTACTCTGCTCAGAATAACAAAAATTGAACTTTCGTAATTCGTAATTACAAGATTCGTAATTACTTTAAAATTATTCCACCAAAATCTCATCCACAAACAGCCACGCATCATTTCCTGCGCCTAAATGCCAGTCGCCAATCTTACCGTAGTTCTCTGCTTCTATCTTTACGTATTTTGCTTGCAACGGTATTTTAAAATGAAATACAAAATCTTGTGTAAAAGATCCGTATTCCTTATCGGAGAAGATATTTAGAATCGTTTTTACTTTCTTAAATTCCTTACCATCCATGGAAATAGAAACGCTAACTTGTTTGGGATAAAAGATCCACGACTTAATATCTTGCAAGCTTCCAACGGTAATCTTATTGATTTCTTCTACCTCTCCCAAGTTCACGGTTGCATGTAAATTCTCGCCCCAGTACCCTTGCCACTGACCAGTTCTAAAATTATCGCTTCCGCGCAACAAGTCAATCAACCCTTGATCTCCTCCCGCAGAGTATTCATTGGCATATTCCGTTTGCAATACAATGGACCTTCCTCCTTTAATCTTCTTGTAGTCCACATTTTTAACCGTATGACTTCGCTTCCCCTCTTTTTCTGCATATGCTGCAAAAGTGGTACTTTGATCTATCACAAGTGGCTTTTCGTAAGGCACAAAATCAGCATCATTCACTTTAACAAAAATCTTGCTTTCACTATCCACAGAGGCTAAGCTAATGCGAAGGGTATCGGTAAATGTTCTGCTTTCCGCAATAAAAAAAGGAACTGGTACGATTTGATGCTGAACTGCTATTTCTGTGATTGGAAGCTCTTCCTTGCCCCAATTCTTGTTTGGCTCTGTTCCCATCGTAAAAATCAACTTTCCCCCTTGCATTATGGTCGAATGAGCTAGCCTTGTAGAATTCCATTCTTCCCCATTCAATGTAGCTGACTGAATATACATTGCATCATCACTTAAGCCATTTGCTTTCAATGTAAAATCAACTCCATTCTCAAGCTTTAGTTTAATTAATTTAAAGTATGGTGTTCCAATTTGGTAATAGTCCACTCCTGGTGTAACAGAATAAAAACCCATGGCGCTGAGAACGTACCATGCTGACATCTGTCCGCAATCTTCGTTACCACTCAATCCATCTGCTGCGTTTTGGTATTGCTCCGTCAAAATTTGATGCACTTTCTCTTGCGTTTTATGCGCTTTGCCAACAGAATTATACAAATACGCCATGTGGTGACTCGGCTCATTTCCATGTGCATACTGTCCTATTAATCCGGTAATATCGGCCTGATGGCGACCGGCTAACTCCATTTCGGTAGTAAACAGTTGGTCCAACTTCTTTTCAAATGTTTCAGGCCCACCATACAATTCTATCATACCTGCTACATCTTGCGGGACAAACATGCTGTATTGCCAAGAGTTGGCTTCGGTAAAATTGAAATTTACTTCCGCAGGATTAAAACCTACCGTCCAACCACCATTCGCTTTGCTTTGCATAAAACCAACTGTTGGATTAAACATGTTCTTATAATACTGCGCCCTTTGAATGAAGTCCTTAAAGGTTTGTGAATCGCCTAACTCCTTCGCCAATTGTGCAATGGTCCAATCATCGTAAGCATATTCCAATACTTTAGAAACCGATTCTGGTTCGTCTTGCACTTCCATAAAACCCTTGCTGCGATAAGCCTCCAAACCCAAATGATTTTGATTAGCAGAATGTTTCATGGCTTCTAGCGCTTTCTTCCAGTCCACTCCTTCTATTCCTTTTGCATGTGCGTCGGCGAGCACAGAAACCCCATGGTAACCAATCATGCAGCCAGTATAATTGGCAGATAACTCCCAAATTGGCAAAATCCCTCCATCGTCGTATTGCTTCATGAAGGTTTTCAAGAAGTCCTTCGTCTTGTCCTGTTCTATAATTGTATATAGTGGATGTGCAGCCCTGAAGGTATCCCACAAGGAAAAAACCGTGTACACGTCGTGATCCGATTCGTGCACCTTTAAATCCATTCCACGATACTTACCATCAACATCTGAAAATAAGTTGGGAGCAATCATGGTGTGGTAAAGTGCCGAATAAAAAATGGTTTTGCGGTCCTCGTCATCCGACTCTACTAATATTTTAGACAAGGCTCTAGTCCATTCAGCCTCAGCATCCTTTTTTAATTGAAGAAAATCATAATCAGGAATTTCTGCTTCCAAATTTTTACGCGCTCCTTCTATGCTAACCGCCGAAATACCAACCTTCACTCCCACACTTTCTCCTGCTTGAAGATCAAAAATAAATACTGCTTTTGGCGCACTTGAATCTTGCTGAACTCGTTTAAATGGCTTTGAAAATTGAAGAGAAAAATAGAAATGTTGCTCTGCTGCCCAAGCTTTGGAAATTCGTTTACCTTCTACTCTGTCGTTTCCGATAAAGATCAAGGTATCTTCTAGCACTTCATCCCGATGCGCCAAATCCAATATCACATGCCCCTCGCCTTCCTTTTTAAAAGTATACTGATGCCAACCTACTCTTTTACCTGCAATTAATTGAACCTCTATTTCGTGCTTGTCCAAGGTAACTTCATAAAAGCCTGGACTAGCTTTCTCGGTTTCTTTTCTAAAACTAGATTTATAGCTGTTTGTAGCGTTACTTTCATGTCCATTATCGAAATAAACCTCTCCTTGAGAAGGCATTAGAAGTAAATCGCCATAATCACTAACTCCAGTACCACTTAAATGCGTGTGAGAAAAACCGTAAATAACAGAGTCAGAATAATGATAGCCCGAACAGCCATCCCAACCTTCCAAACGGGTATCAGGACTTAATTGAATCATTCCAAAAGGAACCGTGGCACCCGGAAAAGTGTGACCATGACCACCAGTACCAATAAAAGGGTTGACGTATTGTAAAATATCTTCCGAAAGTGCAGGTAGCTCCGACACTGTTTTTTCTTGACAAGCGAGTACCAAACCAATCAATAAGAAGTGAATAACGTATTTAAGCCTCATAGTATTTATATTTTTGAACCTTTAAAACTTTATCATTAGGTTTAATTCTCTTAGAAAATACCTCGCTAGAAAGTATTTACCTTAGGCACTATAATCTATTCCCTGGGCTTTTAAAACAGATTTTACCTTAATGCCGAAGAACATTAAGTATAGAAAACAAACTACCGTAATCCAATAAGAATCGTGTATACCGAGTAAATCAGCCAACTTACCCTGAATTGGAGGAATGATTGCCCCACCCAAAATCATCATGATTAAAAAAGCCGAACCCTGAGAAGTATACTTACCTAAGCCTGCAATGGAAAGGGAGAAAATACTTGGCCACATAATAGAACAAAACAAGCCCCCACTCATAAAGGCGTATAAAGCCAAAGTACCTTCAGTAAACAATCCCAACAGCATTGCTAACGCTCCTAAAAGTCCAAAAATAAATAAGGTTTTAGAAGGTTTTTCTTGTCCGAAGAAAAAGCCACCGATTAACAATAAAATACTCCAACCATACATGTACAAACCACTAACATCGTTATTGCTTACATGGTTTACAAATAGAACCACTCCAAAAGCAATGTATGGCACAATAATAAATAGTACATTTTTTAGCGTTTTCCCAGGATTAAACACGGTGATTGCTCCTGCCCATCTACCAATCATTAACGAGCCCCAATACATAGAAATATACGGCGCTATTTGAGAGTCCGAATACCCTCCAAAGGCCTCAGACTTTAACAATTCTCCCAAATTACTTTGAATGGTTACTTCTACTCCAACGTAAGTAAATATTGCCAGCATACCTAAAACCAACTGCGGGTATTGCATGGCTCCCCATCCTTCTGATTTCTTTTTCGCACTTCGATTTGCAAGAAGTAAGCTTCCAACGATAATTACTAGTGCTACCATCATGAGCTGAAAAATGAAGTTCGAATCTACAGAATCACCTTTGTATTGATCAAATACGAAGTAAAAAATTACCACCAAGGTTAGCGTGATAAAACCTAAAACTTGCAGGGCCTTAGGCGCTTTAATAAAGGTTGTATCACCTTTCGCTTGAGGTACTTTTTTAGAAAAGATGAACAAAGCAGCGGCAAACATAAATAAGGCAGCAACAGCCGTATACAACAACTTCACGTCAGACAAATCAATACTTGCAACCTGATCCTCCGTGTAAGTTGCTGCACCAAATAGCGCTAACGCCACGACAATAGGACCAATAGCGGTTCCAAAAGAATTTACTCCTCCTGCTAGGTTGAGCCGATGAGATCCCGTAGCTGGATCACCCAAAGCAATGGCAAGCGGATTAGCAGAAGTCTGCTGAAGTGAAAAGCCAAGCGCTACCACAAACAATGCGGCTAAAATCAACCCAAAAGAGCCCAGAGAAATAGCAGGAATCATCGCTGCTGCTCCGATAGCAGAGAGAACCAAGCCATATATGATTCCATTTTTAAAACCCCACTTATTTAGGATGTCCTTCTTCACATAACCTGAAACCACAAATAACAACAATGCTCCGATGTAATAGGCACCATAAAAAGCGAAGTCAATCAATTGAGATTGAAACTGATCTAAATCGAAATACGACTTACAAAAAGGAATAAATACACCATTTGAAGCTGCAATAAAACCCCAAAAGAAAAATACCGTAACCAAAGTGGTTAAGGCTGCTTTATAGTTTGTTTTGTTTTCCATTTTAATCAGCTAAATATTTCGAATGAATTTCTGCTTCGGGTAAATAATAATATTATCAGCAGAAAAACGTCGTCTTGTTTATATTACAACAATAGTAAATCATTTTTCGTGGCAGAACTACATTCGACACTCTAAGTTTTTCGATAGTTTTCGACAATTGTAGGGAATTGCTTTCCAAGAAAACAATAAACCAAGCTTTTGAGTTAACTTTATGTATCCTAAAGACATTATTATGCGATTAATCACACTTTTTCTAATTTCTCTAACTTTTTCAGTAAGCGCACAGCTAGTACCAGAAAAGATCTTCGACATCGAAAAGCGCGCTGCAAAAGGCAGAATGAATGCAAAATCTGCTCCTCAAACCGTAGACTACGATGTGCATTATTATGAATTAGATCTAGTTTTAAATCCAGCAGTTCGATTTGTGCAAGGAAGTGTAAACGTACATTTCAAAGCACTAACCATAATGGATAGCATTGTGCTCGACTTTGGTAACCAATTGGTTGTCGATTCTATTGTTTTCCATCAGAACACCTATTTAAATGTGAACACCAATGGATTCAATACCTTAAGCTACGTTTTCCCTAATCCAATCAGCGCCGCTGCCGATGATTCCGTTCAGGTATTTTATCGTGGTACGCCAAGTGGAAGCCCAACTGGAACCCCTTTTGCCAGAGTGAACATACCCAATGGCAATTTAATTTGGACCCTTTCGGAACCGTATGGGGCGAAAGATTGGTGGCCGTGTAAAAGCGATTTGACCGACAAAGCTGACTCCCTGAGTATAAATGTTACTGTACCACAAGGCAATGAAGTTGCGTCTATAGGACTTTTACAGGGTGTGGATACGATAGGAACAGACCTAAAATACAAATGGAAAACCACCTACCCTACAGTTGCCTACTTGGTAGCCATTGGTGCAGGGAAATACGAGTCTTACCAAGATTATCTTTATGTGAATAACGACAGTATCTTGATGGATCATTACTTGTATCAAAATCAATCGCAGGCGCAATCCCTTGTAGGTGTGCAAGATTTTATGGTGATGTTTGATTCGCTTTTCGGGGAATATCCATTTAAGAAAGAGAAGTATGGCCATGCCTCTTTCACCTTTGGAGGTGGAATGGAGCACCAAACCATGAGTTTTATGGGAAACTACGGCGGTGGTTTAAAAGCGCACGAGTTAGCACACCAATGGTTTGGCAATAAAATTACCTGTGGTTCTTGGAGTGATTTGTGGTTGAACGAATCTTTCGCTACTTACATCACTGGGCTAACCTACGAGTTTGGAGTGGTTCATAGTCCAGCATTTTGGCCGGTATGGTTAGATCAAACAAAACGCTCCGGATTAACCTTTCCTAATGGCTCTGTTTATCGTTACGATACTTCTAGTGTAAATAGTTTATTTAATAATCAAGTGTATAATAAAGGTGCAATTACCTTGCATACTTTACGATGGAAAATTGGGGACAGTGCATTCTTTGCAGGTGTAAAAAACTACATCGAAGATTCTACTTTGGCATATGGTTTTGCTAGAACACCGGACTTGAAAGCACATTTAGAAGCAAGTTATGGTCAAAGCTTAACGGATTTTTTTGACGATTGGATTTACGGTCCTGGCTTCCCTCAAATGCATACTTCATGGAGTTTGAATGGGAGCAACCTAACCTTGAATATAACGCAAATTCCTTCAGATACTGCCGTTTCATTTTTTGAAATACCCATCCCCTATCGTTTAACAGGCAACAATATAGATACCATAATTGTAGTAGAACCAACAACAAATTTTCAAACTTTTAACTTCCCCAATCTTCCAGGAATTACGAACGTAGTGTTTAATCCAGGTGATCGAATTTTTGCTAGAGAATTGTTTACGGTGGATATTTCTGAAACGCCTGCGTCAAATAATTTAATTGTCTTTCCAAATCCAACGAGAGATTATTTGTATTTTGAGAACGCAGCAAATTTCATTGGCAGTGCCATTCGTTTATACAGTTTAGATGGTAAGTTGGTGCAACAACAACGAATGAATCAATCCATAGATGTGAGCAGCTTAAGCAATGGATTTTACGTAATTGAAATTCAGAATGAAGAAGAAATCTTTAGGTCTAAATTCCAAAAAATCAATTAAAAACGGTTTCGAAGTAGAAACACCTCCCAATATTTTTCTTGGGTCATTTCACTGTAGTGTATTTCGTAGTACCTATATTGGTATGATTGAATTTGACAGATTCCAATAAGTAGGAAGACCAGTGCTATGGTTACTCCCCTCCACTTTCCCGTAAGTTGATGGATGAAAACTGCTAAAGGCAGCATAAATAATGGGATAAATTCTACCATCACGCGAGCAGAGAAACTACCACCGTAAAACCACATCCACCAAGATGAGAAAACATAGATTACTAGGCCCATAGAAAATCCCCAAACTGCTTTTTGAAAAGTAGATATGTTTTTGGCCAAAAACAAACTAATAAGTCCGAAAAGATACATGGGTGTGTACAAAAACAGCCCTTTTTTATAACTGAACAAGAAGTTAAACCACTCAGGATTGGCAAAATTAAAACCC